>Ga0210064_1001047_pt1 | contig 12358 bp, 13 predicted proteins | sample Muzzi_CordC_D2_FD_185531 | JGI IMG/M metagenome (GOLD analysis project Ga0210064, IMG submission 185531) | Wetland microbial communities from San Francisco Bay, California, USA, that impact long-term carbon sequestration - Muzzi_CordC_D2 (SPAdes) | ecosystem: Environmental > Aquatic > Marine >...
GCCTTCCATGGTCTCGGATTCGTCTGGTTATCCAGCGACACCCTGTTTGATGCATTGAGCCGACTGGTCAAGTATCAACGTTTGATCTCTACCGTTGCCGATATCTCACTGCAGGTAACTGACGAGTCGGTTAACTTGGTGGTCAATATTCTTCAACCGTCCGGTCAGCCTGAGCCGGCATCTATTGACGCTGCCGTGGGTGTGTTTTTGCGTATGTGCCGAATGGCTGTGTGCGGACCATTTAATCCGGAGCGGGTGTCGTTAAGGCGTCCGCGGCCGCCCTGTTCAGAGCGTTTTGAATCGCTTTTCCAGGCACCGGTTCAATTTGGTGTGGAGGAAAATATTCTTTATTTCGATCCTCAGCCGATACACAAAGCATTGCCGGGGGCGGACCCGGAGTTGCTGCGGGCCAATGACCAGGTGGTGGTTGATTATCTGGCTCGCTTTGATCGTGAAAGTTTATCGATGCAGGTGCGTTCGCTGTTAATCGAGCTGTTACCGGATGGCCAGCCGACTCAGCAAGGCATCGCCAGTTCCTTGCACCTGAGCGTCAGAAATCTGCAGCGGAAGCTGCACTCGGAAGGAATCAGTTTCAAGCACCTGCTCGATGAGACGCGCAAGGAACTGGCGACACAGTATATTCGCGATAGCAATCGGCGTATCGGTGAGATTACCTACCTGCTGGGTTTCTCCGAGCCCAGTAATTTCACCCGTGCCTTTCGGCGCTGGACGGGCCTTTCACCCAACGAATATCGGCAAAAGCATTAGAGTAAGGAGGTGGCTATACCACCTCCTCGCGTGCAATGGTTAAACTGCTGGGTGCAACGATACCCAGGCGCGCCTGATTACCGTTGACCCGGGTCAAGGTCAGCTGGATCGGTCCATCCTTGAACAGCTCTGAGATTGTCGTGTCCGGATCCAGTTCGTTTGACGGAAATATAAAAATGGATTCACCCGTTCGGCGGGTCAGTACCAGCATGATTACCTCCTGAATCGATTTAACGTCCGTATATGAGGGTGGCGATCGGCCAACGATGCCCTGTCAGCCGATAAGATAGGGATAAATATGAAATACGGTTAATCCGCGTGCGCCAATCTTTTGGCCTCCCGAGCCTCGGACATGAAATCCTCGGCGCTGGCTGGCTTGTTCAGCAGTAGCGGGTTTGCGGTTCCAGGGCCAGTACGTCGACCTGTTGTCGCAGGCTGAGTTCAATCTTCATACAGTGTGCCCCCCCTGTCTCGAGGTGGCACACAGTGCATGCCTTAGCCATGACGTCTGTCAGTACCTGGTCAATGCGATACTCTGGCCGGTTTTTCTTATGCAACAGCTTGTGCCAAAAGCTCTAATCGGGAGAGCGGTATATTTCGGCATCATTTAGAAAGCAGGGAATTTGATCTAGATCATTGATTTCGCATATTGATCGTTCAGTGGATGGTTATCAATATTGCAATGTTCGTCTATTGGTCTAGTTTATTTAATAGATAGATGGGGGAATATTATGTCGGGTTTCCTGGCGGGTGGTCGGTTTGTCTGCCGCAATACCTCAAGGGTATCGGGTTGGACTGTTCAAGTATAAAAGGAGGATGCAGGATGAGCGATCTAATGGTCGATGTCACTCTTCATTTAGATGAAGAGACAACACATGACGAACGCGAAAAGTTCCGTGATACTTTATTGGCGTTGGATGGTGTTATGGCTGCTGCATGCCATGATGAAAAATCACATCTAATATTGATTGAGTATGACCCGGAGATCATTAACTCCATAGAGTTTGTCAATACAGCCAAAAAGAGTGGATTTCATGCCGAGTTGATCGGTTTCTGAGTCCTTGCGGAAAAACGATGCGTTTGCTGTGTTGAGGGGTGTTTGTGGCAGAATGCTGGCAAAAAAAGGTAATGGTGGGTCAAGGTAGCGGTGGTCAGCCGAAGGGCGGAATGCGCGACATGCGATCTCATCGGGAGTACTGGTGAACTCCAAAAAACTGCCAGCGCTATTTCGGAGTAATTGGAGGTGAATCTTATGGACTCGATAACTAACAGTAACAGCACCTTTTCGACCCATCCCTGGTGGGCAATGGGACAGCCTGTGGAAGGGCAGTGCGGAATGTGTATCAATGAATCCGCCACAAGAGCCAGAGCCGGTCTTCTGAATGTGTTATCCGCAACCACAATCTTTATTTTGTTGGCGGCTCCGGAACTTGATCCTGTCCGGTTTGTGGCACCATTTGTGATTTTCGATATGGTGGTAGCCGCTTCATTCGGTTTAACGCCCTTCAGTCCTGCCGGCATTTTCGGCACCATGATTACCAGGAAAATGCCACCGGTCTGGAAGCCGATCAAACCTAAAAGGTTCGCCTGGACGTTAGGGGCAACACTGGGGGTCTGTTGTCTGACGTTCTGGGTGCTCGGATGGCAATCGTGGATCATCGCGGTACTCAGTATCTGCTTTCTCCTGACCTGGCTTGAAGCGGTGCTTGGATTCTGCGTCGGTTGCTGGATGTATTCTCTATTGGTTAAGTGTGAGGTCTGTCAGATGCACTGAGTGCTTCACATCAAGCCGTCGAATGTTATTGCGGTCAGAAAATTCGTACTGAATTAACCGGTGCGGTTGCTCAAGAACCGGCTATCCTTAGGGCTAACAGTGGGGTGTTGATTTGCCTGTTGGCGGGGTGAGTTCTGAGCCGGTTTTCTCAATTATTGAATCCGAGAGATGAGAGTGTTAACTATGTCCACCAAAGAAGATACTAATCAGGTTTTACTTCCGGAAATGACCGCTGATGGGTTGAACGCGTGGTTCGATAAGAGATTCGCGCAGAGCATGGCCGATCATGAGGCCAGTAAAACTCCCAAGCTCTCGATCATGGTAACAAAGGGTACGCTCGACTGGGCGTATCCCTCGTTAATACTCGGCTCAACAGCAGCGGCAATGGGATGGGATACCACACTGTTTTTTACCTTTTACGGGCTCGCATTGCTGAAAAAGGATTTCAAGCCGAAAATCACCCCACTGGGTAATCCTGCCATGCCGATGAAAATGCCGTTCGGTCCCGGCTGGTTTCAGAATATCGAATGGAACATACCCAACCTGGTCATGGCCGGTGTTCCCGGCTTTGAATCGCTAGCCACATCTTTAATGAAACAGACCCTCAGCAATAACGGTGTCGCTGATATCATCGAACTTCGCAGCCTGTGTATTGAAGCCGAGGCCAAGCTGGTGGCTTGCCAGATGACCGTGGATCTGTTTGGCTGGAAGAAAGAGGATTTTATCCCGGAAGTTGCGGAATGGGCAGGTGCAGCAACCTACCTCAACACCGCACAGGATGCAGATGTCACCCTGTTTATCTAGTGACGAGGAGCTGTCGCCAGGGAATCGGGCCGCTCACTGACCGTTACCGCAACCACGCAGCGGTTAGTTTCTTGCATCCGTCACTCCAATCACACGTCGCATTACAACTGTAGCGTAAGTCAGTCAGATAGCAGGGCTCTTGTCCCAGTTCGCGCTGAATTTCCCGTATCAGAATTTTCTTTTCGGAATTTAAATGGCGCGCGCTTACGCCGATGTGGCGTGCGAAATCGATTAGCTTCTCTTCATGCATCCAGTACACCAAAATAGTTTTAAATAAAATTTCAAAAGTAAATCGGGAGGTTTCACCGTTGTTATCGGTGATGTTAGGCAAAACATAATCCCGCTGCTCCCACGCAGATAGCCTGCCTCACCCCGTTTTTGCACGAAACCTTCACATGGGCAGCAAACAAAACGGTGGTCCCCGTATCGAAAGCCCATAGAGACCGCCACTTTGCGTTTTAAGTTATTGTTTTCTAGTAATAATCAGTAATTCGCCAGAGGCGTTTTAGATTGCCAGTTAATGCTCGTTGTTATAATCAGGCATTCACCCTATAAATAGCGTGTCAATTTCCTTCTCAGCCTCGATCCAGTCCTGAAGCTCGTTACCCTGGGCAAAGCCCCGCTTCTCCGCCTTGTGATAGGCCGCCACAGCAATCACTTTCCAACGTTCTTCCGGCGAACTCTCTATCAGAGATGTATCTGATTTGGTGGGTTTTGTGGATTTCCGGGTCGTCTTTGTCGTCGTGGCCTTGCTGGTGCCGCCAGTCTTTTTCCTGGTAGTGGTAGTCATTGGTTTTCCCTTTGAATTAACAGCGTCCAAGATCCAGCAAGAGCCATGCCGATTGCTGGGAACTCGAATTATTATACATGTATTTCAGAATGTTGCAGGCCTGGCTGGTGATGCCTTGATTAAGGGCGATAGCGGCCAGTGTCTCAGCTTAACGACGCTCAATTTCGACATAATGCCAGGGCATTGATTTTATAAATGATAACGGCGTCGCTATTCAGGTACAGATGGCCTGAAATACCGGCCTCCGGATATACACCTATTGACCGACGCATTTTGGCAATCGTTGGGTCCAATGCCGTGCATCAAGCACAATTTTTCCGCGCTTTTGTTTCAGCAGCCTTTGATTGAACGAGGTGCGCCGAGTAGGGTGGCTCGAAAGGTGGTTTGTTAAATACGGGTGACTTTCCGGGAGCCGGGACCTCGCGGAAAATGTTTAACGTATTGTTTTATTTGGTCGGGGCGAGAGGATTTGAACCTCCGACCCCTTCGTCCCGAACGAAGTGCGCTACCAGGCTGCGCTACGCCCCGATTTAGTAACTGCGGCTTACCGAAAATTCGGCCAAGCCATATAGTGCCTCTTTGTAAGGACTGGCAGGTAGTTCGGCCAGTGCTTCGATGGCTGTATCCGCCTCTCGCTGCGCGGCTTGCGCAGTGTACGCGATGGCATTGGTTGATTCAATCGCTTCCAGAACCGGCTGAATATGCGATCGGCCACCGTTTTCGATGGCCTGGCGAATGGCCTTCACTTGTTCCGGGCTGCCGTTGCGCATGGCATAAATAAGCGGCAGCGTAGGCTTGCCTTCAGCCAGATCGTCACCGATATTCTTGCCGATGTTTTCACCCGATGAGCCGTAATCCAGCGCATCATCGATGAGCTGGAAGGCAGTACCCAGATGCATGCCATAACGAGCCATCGCCTGTTCGATCTTTTCTGGCTGCTTACCCAGCACGGCGCCCAGTTGTGCGGAGGCTTCAAACAGTTTGGCAGTTTTATAACGGATGACGTCACGATAGAGGTCTTCCGTGGTATCCGGGTCGTGGCAATTGAGCAATTGCAGGACTTCGCCTTCGGCGATGACGTTGGTGGTGGTGGAGAGAATTTCCATGACGCGCATGCTGCCAACGCTGACCATCATTTCAAACGAGCGCGAGTAGAGGAAGTCACCGACCAGTACGGCCGCTTCATTGCCCCATATGGCATTGGCCGTCTCGTTGCCCCGGCGCAGGTCGGAAGCGTCGACCACGTCATCGTGCAGCAGCGTCGCGGTGTGGATGAACTCGATGACGGCGGCCAGTTCAATGTGATGTTCGCCCTTGTAACCGCAGGCGCGCGATGCCAGCAGTACCAGCAGCGGTCGTAAACGTTTGCCGCCGCTGTTTATAATGTAGCGGCCCAGTTCGTTGATCAGCGCGACATCTGAACTCAGGCGAGCAAGAATGAGCTGATTGACCGCTTTGGAATCCGCCTGCGCCAGTGCCCGAATATCGTTGATATTCAGGTTTACTCTTTGATTTTTAAGAACTTCCTGCATATGTCGATCTGCATGTTTAGTGAAACCGAATGCCGCTGTATTTATTGCCAAGTCTAACTGCCAGCAGCAGATCGTACCAGAAACCAGACGGTTTGACCCAAACGCTGAGAATCTATAGAATTGCGCGTCTTTCGGGCGCTGTAAGTTGGAGAATCGGCCATGTACGCAGTTATCATGACTGGCGGCAAACAATATCGTGTAAGACAGGGTGACAAGCTTCGTGTTGAGAAGCTGGACGTTGCTGAAGGTGAAAGTGTCGATCTGGACCAGGTCTTGATGGTGGTCGATGGTGACAGTGTAAAGATCGGCACGCCGGTTCTGGACGGTGGCAAGGTCACCGCTGCAGTGAAGACACACGGTCGTGGCGACAAGGTGACTATCATCAAATTCCGTCGTCGTAAGCATCACATGAAGCGTCAGGGTCACCGTCAGGCGTATACAGAATTGGAAATCACGGGCATCTCTGCCTGAGCGTGAGGTAAACAGCAATGGCACATAAGAAAGCCGGTGGTAGTACCAGAAACGGGCGCGATTCAGAATCCAAACGCCTGGGTGTTAAGCGATTTGGCGGACAGGAAGTTCTGGCTGGAAATATTATAGTACGCCAGCGTGGTACGCATTTTCATCCTGGCGTCAACGTGGGTTGCGGCAAGGACCACACCCTGTTTGCCAAGGCAGGCGGTGTCGTGAAGTTCGTGATCCGCGGTCCAAAGAGTCGCAAATTCGTGGACGTGCTTTCGTCCTGATCGGTTTCCGGTCTCGATTAAAAGCCCCGTCCGGTACGGGGCTTTTTTTGTGTTCCCTGGTGGTTAATTTTATGGGCGTGTAACGAAACCTGATCATGAGATTCGTCGACGAAGCCACAATTGATGTCAAAGCCGGTGACGGCGGCAATGGCTGTGTCAGTTTTCGCCGTGAGAAATTCATTCCGCTGGGTGGACCGGACGGCGGGGATGGCGGGGATGGCGGCAGTGTTGTGATGATCGCTGATGCCACGCTGAACACCCTGGCGGATTTTCGTTATGAGCGCCATTTTTCTGCGCGGCGTGGTGAGAACGGGCGTGGCCGCAACTGTACGGGCAGGAAAGGCGACGACCTCGAAATCAGGGTGCCCGTCGGTACGCTGGTATACGACGAAGATACCGATGAGTTGATGTGTGATCTGGTTGAGGATGGGCAGCGTCTGGTTGCTGCCCGTGGCGGCTTTCATGGGCTCGGCAATACGCGCTACAAGAGTTCCACCAATCGTGCGCCACGCCAGTCGAAACCCGGAACAGCGGGTGAGCAACGTTACTTACGCCTGGAATTAAAGTTGCTGGCTGATGTAGGGCTGCTCGGAAAACCCAACGCGGGCAAGTCCACCCTCATCCGGGCCATTTCCTCTGCCCGGCCCAAAGTTGCCGATTACCCCTTTACCACGCTTTACCCGAACCTGGGTGTGGTTCGTGTGGAACCACACAGAAGTTTCGTGGTGGCCGACATACCCGGCCTGATTGAAGGCGCCGCCGAAGGCGCCGGCCTGGGTGTGCAGTTTCTCAGGCATCTGTCGCGTACTGGTTTGTTGCTTCATCTGGTCGATGTGGCGCCGATGGATGGCAGTGATCCGGTTCAGGATGTTCAGGCTATTGTGCGTGAGCTGCGAAAGTTCAGTACAGAACTGGGTGCGCGAGAACGCTGGCTGGTATTGAATAAAACCGATCTGTTGCCGGAACATGAGCGGCAGCCACGTTGCCGGGATATTGTGCAGCGGCTGGACTGGAAAGCACCGGTGTTTGAAACTTCAGCCTTGTCCAGACAGGGTACCCGGCCGTTGCTGTGGGCAATCATGGAGTCTCTCGAGAAGCAACGGCAAGGTGTCGCTGAAGAAACATGAACAGTCGAACAAACCGTGCACAGGTCGGCAAGGCAATTCGCTGGGTCATCAAGATCGGCAGCGCGCTGCTGACTGATAACGGGCGTGGCCTCGATATGCGGGCGATTCACACCTGGGTCGAGCAAATGACCGCGCTGCATCAGCGCGGTTGTGAGCTGGTGCTGGTGTCTTCAGGTGCGGTTGCAGCGGGAATGAACCGTCTGGGCTGGCATCGCAGGCCGCACGAGCTGGTTTCCTTGCAGGCTGCAGCGGCTGTCGGGCAGATGAGTCTGGTGCAGGCCTACGAATCGAACTTTCAGCGACACGGTCTGCATACCGCGCAAGTGCTTCTGACCCACGACGATCTGGTTAACCGTACGCGTTACCTCAATGCCCGCAGTACGCTACGTAAATTGCTCGACCTGGGCGTTATCCCTGTCGTTAACGAAAACGATACCGTTGCCTGTGATGAGCTGCGCTTCGGTGATAACGATACCCTCGCGGCGCTGGTTGCCAATCTGGTGGAAGCGGAACTGCTGGTAATCCTCACCGATCAACCGGGTGTGTATGATTGTGACCCGCGCCACAATGAGGCTGCCAGGCTGATTGACAGCGCCGACGCCGGTGATTCCCGCCTGTATGCGGCGGCCAGTGGTTCCAGCAGCAGTGGTCTCGGGCGAGGGGGTATGGCGACCAAGGTAAGGGCAGCGGAACTGGCGGCGCGTTCTGGTACCGTGACCTGGATCGCGGGGGGGCGTGAAACGCGGGTGCTGGAGAGGATCGCAGCCGGTGATCAGCTCGGTACGGTGGTGCATCCCGCCAGCAGTCGCCTGGCGTCACGCAAACAGTGGCTGGCCGGACAGCTGCAGGCCAGGGGGCGTTTGATGCTTGATGCGGGGGCGGTCAGGGTTTTGCGGCAGTCGGGATCGAGCCTGCTGGCGGTGGGTGTTACCGCTGTGGAAGGCGATTTTCAGCGCGGCGAGGTTGTCAGTTGCCACGATCCTGATGGTGCTGCAATCGCCCGCGGTCTGGTGAATTACGACGTTGCTGAGGCGCGTAAAATCATCGGTCAACCGAGCGAGAAAATCGAGCAGCTATTAGGCTATGTGGACGAGCCCGAGCTGATCCACCGGGATAATCTTGTATTGCTCTGAATGCTGATGTATTCCAATCAACAGGTATTTTTATCGAGCAGAGCCAGATTCGTCTGCGGGTGGCTATTATGGCTGGGTGACGGTTTGAGCAGAGCAATAAAAAAGCCGGTCAGAGACCGGCTTTCTCGGCAACCTGCAAACAATTCGCGATCAGCTTTGCATCGCGCGGACGTGTTGACCAAGGCGGCTTTTATGCCGGGCAGCCTTGTTTTTATGGATCAGGCCCTTGCCGACAGATTTGTCGATAATCGGAACAGCTTTCTGGTAGGCGGCCTGGGCAGCTTCCGCATCTCCGGCAGCAACTGCTTTAATGACATTCTTGATATGAGTCCGCAGCGCGGAGCGCTTGCCGACATTGCGCTGACGGCGGTTTTCCGCCTGATTGGCGCGTTTACGCGCTTGAGCCGAGTTTGCCAAAATAAATCCCCTGTTCCAGGTTCCAACGAGCGCCGTACTATGCGGATTTCCGCGGAATTTGTCAATGTGGCGGCGCTGAAATGAGCAGCCGACTGGTCAAAAGTACCGCCACAGTGGGCGCTATGACGCTGATTTCGCGCGTGTTGGGGCTGCTGCGCGATATGGTGTTTGCGCGCTTTGGTATCGATGCGGGTATGGATGCCTTTTTCGTGGCCTTCAAGATTCCCAACTTCATGCGCCGACTGTTTGCCGAAGGGGCCTTTTCACAGGCCTTTGTGCCGGTGCTCAGCGAATACAAAACCCGTCAGGCACAGGCTGAGGTCAAGGTATTGGTCGACCGTGTGGCAGGCACCCTGCTGGGACTGCTGGGATTACTGGTGCTGGTCTGTGTTCTGGCCAGTCCGCTACTGGTATTGCTGTTTGCACCCGGCTTCTGGAGCGACCCGCTCAAGTTCGACCTGACCGCATATATGCTGCGCTTCACGTTTCCCTACCTGTTATTCATGGCACTGGTCGCGTTTGCAGCCGGCATTCTCAACAGCTACGGGCGCTTCGCGGCGGCGGCCTTTACACCAGTCTGGTTGAACGTGGTGTTGATCGCCATGGCGCTGCTGGTTGCTCCCGGTCTGCAACAGCCGATGATTGCGCTGTCCTGGGGTGTGTTGATTGCGGGTTTTGTGCAGCTGGCGTTTCTGCTGCCGGCACTGGCGCGTATCCGCTTGTTGCCGAGGCCGCGCTGGGGGCTGAGGGATGCCGGGGTGCGTAAGATACTGAAGCTGATGGTGCCGGGTATCATCGGTTCGTCGGTATCACAGATCAACCTGTTGTTCGATACCTTGCTGGCCTCTTTTCTGGTGACCGGCAGCGTGAGCTGGCTGTATTATGCCGACCGGCTGGTCGAGTTTCCGCTGGGTATATTCGGTATCGCGTTGGCTACGGTGATTCTGCCGATTCTTTCCCGCTCACACGCCAAGGGATCGACAGAGGAATTTTCACATACTCTGGACGCCGGTCTGCGCTGGGTGCTTTTAATTGGGCTGCCGGCTGCTGTGGGTCTGATCATTCTCGCGAAACTCGCGCTATCGACGCTGTTTCAATATGATGATTTCCAGCGCCACGACGTGGATATGGCGGGCCTTGCCCTGGTAGCGTACGGCTCGGGTCTGCCGGGATTCATGCTGGTCAAGGTGCTCGCACCCGCCTTTTTTTCACGCCAGGACACAAGAACACCGGTAAAGATCGCCATTCGCGCCATGATTTCCAACATGGTGATGAATGTGCTGTTTGTGGTTCCGCTGGTGCTTCTCGAAGTCCCCGGGGCACACGCCGGATTAGCGCTGGCGACAGCGCTGGCAAGCTATATCAATGCTGGCCTTTTGTACCGCCAGTTGCGGCGCGAAGGTGTGTTTCAGCCTGATGCCGGTTGGCCGCGGTTGCTGCTGCAGATGACGTTTGCCATCAGTGTCATGGCTGTCGTGGTCTGGTGGGGGGCGCCTGACATCGAGGTGCTGACAAGCCTGTCTGGTGTGCAGCGGGCGCTGCACACCAGCCTGTGGATAGCGGCAGGAGTGGCGGGCTATCTGTTTGCCTTGTGGCTGGCGGGTGTGCGTCTGTCCCGGTTGTGGACACCGGCTGCAGAAACCGGGCGCAACCCATGACACGGCCGGTAACTTCATTATAATTCGGTATTTTCGGCAATGCGACTGATACGAGGACTGCACAATCTGCATCATTCCCAGCTGGGAAGTGCCTTGACTATCGGCAATTTTGATGGCTTGCATCGCGGCCACCACGCGGTGTTGCGGCACCTGCACCAGCGCGCTGCTGAGCAGCAGCTGGCGACGACCGTGATGACGTTTGAACCGACGGCGCAGGAGTATTTTTCACCCCGGACCGCACCGGCACGTTTGCAGCGTCTGCGCGACAAACTGGCCATGCTGCAAGAGCTGGAAGTCGATCAGGTGCACTGCCTGCGCTTCGATCAGGAGCTGGCTGAATTGAGCGCCGACGCCTTTGTCCGGCAAATCCTCGTCGAGGGACTGGATGTGCGTTACCTGGTGGTGGGTGACGATTTCCGTTTCGGTAAGGATCGTAGCGGTGATTTTGCGTTTTTGCAGCAAGCAGGTCAGCGATGCGGGTTTGAAGTGGTCAGTACCCGTACCTTTCTTGAAGGTGAAGACCGGGTCAGCAGTACGCGCATACGCCAGGCGCTGGCGGAAGGCGATCTGGCTATGGCGGAGCAGCTTCTGGGCAGACCGTACCGTATCTGCGGGCGGGTGTCGCCCGGGCAGCAGCGGGGGCGTACCATTGGTTTTCATACCGCCAATGTACGCCTGCACCGGGTTGTTTCGCCGCTAAAAGGTGTGTTCGCGGTACGTGTGTACGGCCTGGGCGCCGAACCGCTAAATGGTGTAGCCAATGTCGGTACGCGGCCAACGGTAGACGGTAGTTACTGTGTACTGGAAATACACCTGTTTGATTTTGATTCCGATATATACGGCCACTATCTGGATGTTGAGTTTTGCAGCAAGCTTCGCGAGGAAAAGAAATTTGAATCGTTCGAGGTATTAAGGCAACAGATTGAAATTGATGTTGAACAGGCGCGGACATTTTTCAGCGAGTGAGTGTGAGAGTGAGTAACTATAAAGACACTTTGAATTTGCCCCGGACAAAGTTCCCGATGAAAGCGAATCTTGCCAACCGGGAACCGGAAACGCTGAAATACTGGGATGGCATCGACCTGTACGCCAAATTGCGCGAGCTGGGACAGGACAGGCCGAAGTTTGTGTTGCACGACGGTCCACCCTACGCCAACGGCGATATTCATATCGGCCATGCGGTCAACAAGATTCTCAAGGACATCATTGTCAAAAGCAAAACCCTGAGCGGTTTCGATGCGCCTTATATCCCCGGCTGGGATTGCCACGGCCTGCCAATAGAACTCAATGTGGAAAAGAAAGTCGGCAAGGTCGGGCAAAAAGTGGACGCCGGTAGCTTTCGTTCCATGTGCCGCGACTATGCGCGCAAACAGGTGGACGGTCAGCGCGAGGACTTTATACGTCTGGGTGTGGTGGGTGACTGGGGACATCCCTACCTTACTATGGATTACCGTTTTGAAGCGGATATTATTCGTGCCCTGGGGCGCGTCATTGCCAACGGTCACCTGAGTAAAGGCTATAAGCCCGTGCACTGGTGTACTGACTGCGGTTCCGCGCTGGCAGAAGCCGAAGTCGAGTACGAAGACAAAACTTCGCCAGCGATCGATGT
>Ga0210064_1001048_pt1 | contig 12349 bp, 10 predicted proteins | sample Muzzi_CordC_D2_FD_185531 | JGI IMG/M metagenome (GOLD analysis project Ga0210064, IMG submission 185531) | Wetland microbial communities from San Francisco Bay, California, USA, that impact long-term carbon sequestration - Muzzi_CordC_D2 (SPAdes) | ecosystem: Environmental > Aquatic > Marine >...
CAAGGCCATCTCGCCGATCACCGCATGCTCGCGCCACGGTGTCTTGGTCTGCACGAAGCCCGGCAGATCGCGACCGAACCAGCGAATGGAGCGGTTGCGCGATGGATGCGCCGCCGCGTACGCACCTGCGAGCGCGCGAAACGCGTCATCGCCGAGCATTGCATGCACGCCCGGGTAGTCTTCACCGAGCACCTCTGAGAACCGCAGCGCGATGGCCTCGGCGTAGATGCAAAGACGCTCTTCGGCCGATGCGCTCGCGCTGCCGGCAATCGTCGGCGGGGCTGCGTCATGGCCGCCGAGCACGAACGCTTGAAAGCTTCGCTGCAGTGCGGGCAGTTGCGTCATGCCGTTTCCCGGTAGGTCACGGCCTGCGCGAGCGCGCGCGCATTTGCGAGTTCCGAGAGTAATTCGTCCAGTGGCGGGATGTTGTCGTCACGCTCGATCATCGTCGACACCGGCCCCAAACGCGCGATGGCTTGTGAATAAAGCGCCCAAACGGGATCCGGCACCGGGTGATCGTGGGTATCGACAATCAGCGATCCATTATGGCTGTGGCCGGCGAGGTGAATCTGGTGCACGCGCTCTGGCGGCACGCCATCGAGGTACGCCAGTGGGTCGAATGCGTGATTGCTGGCGCTCACATACACGTTGTTGACGTCGAGCAGGATATAGCAATCGGCGCGCTCGGCAATGGCGGAGAGAAATTCCCACTCCGGGATCTGCGACTCCGTATAGGTCACATAGCTCGACACGTTCTCCAGCAGGATCCGCCGGCCGAGGTATTCCTGCACGCGAACGATGCGCTCGACGACCTGTGCGATCGCCTCTTCGGTATAGGGCAATGGCAGCAGATCATGCAGATTGCGCCCGTCGATGCCCGTCCAACAGAGGTGATCGGAAATCCATTCCGGTTCAATGCGCAACGCGAGCCGCTTCAGGGCCGCGAGATAGTCGAAATCCAGCGGGTCGCAGCCGCCGATGGAAAGCGACACCCCGTGCATGACCATGGGATAGTGCGCGCGGATGTGATCGAGGAAGTGGAGCGGTTTGCCGCCTTCGACCAGATAGTTCTCGCTGATGACTTCGAACCAATCGACAGCCGGTTTGCGCTCGAGCACGTCCGCATAATGCTCGGGCCTCAGTCCCAAGCCGAAGCCGAGCCAGGGTCTGTCAATGTTCCCATCGTGCCGGGAATGGGAAGACGTGCTCATAGGGATATCAAACTCGCCGATGAAAGGGGCCGGATCGGGATGGTGCCCCGATCCGGCCCTAAACCCAGGCGTTGCGGAGGGCCTCGCCTAGCCTTCGGTTCCGCCGAGCTGTTTGCAGGCGTCCGCGCTGACTGCGACGAAGCCATGTCCTTTGCAGGAGTTCAGTCCCTTGCAGGAGCTCGACGCGGTCTTGCAGCTACTCAATCCTTTGCAGGAGTTGACGCCCATACACTTCACGACGTCTTCGCCTGCATGGGACACCACCGGCGCCATTGCGAACATTGCGGCCGCGGCCGCGGCCAGCGCCAGCTTGGAATTGGTCTTCACGATATTCATGCAACTCTCCTTGAACGAATTTTATCAGGGGCCTTTAGTCGCCTCGCATGCTGCGATTCGGCCGAACATGACTATATGGGCCAAATATCACACTCTTATCACGGAACCGAGGGGCATGCAGGGGCCGAGAGCAGTCTGCCGTGACAGAAGATGGGACATGGGCGCAGCTTGTGCGGTAGGCTCGAACAAATTGAGGCTCTGGTTGAAGGCACGATTCCCGGGCTGCCAGTATGCTGCTATCACCGCCTACCACCGCTGAACATCGCAGGCACTGGTTTTATCGTTACGAAGGACCAACCTGGTTGCTCGCCGCCGGCTTGTACGCGGTATGGTTGGTACTCGTCCTGTTTCACGCCTTGTTTCCGATGTGGTTGCTGGCGGCGGCCGGCGCCTACGTGACGGCATTGCATTTCAGTTTGCAGCATGAGGCGATACACGGTTGGCGAAGTTGTCCTGCCTGGTTGCGTTTTGCGCTCGTGTGGCCGCCCATCGGACTGTGGCTGCCATTCTCGGTCTATCGTCGCAGTCATTCCATCCATCACCGGAATCCAAATCTGACCTATCCGGGCAGGGACACGGAAACTGTTTACCACCGCCGGTGGGATTGGTTGCGTTATCCGCGCGCCTACAAGGCGCTTCTCATGTTCAATCAGACCTTCTTCGGACGCCTGCTCGTCGGCCCGCCGGTTCGGCTCTACAAGTTGATGGTGAGCGACCTCATGCCACTGTTGCGGGGCGAGTTGCGGGATCTGCCCATATGGCTCGTCCACGCCGGCGGTGTCGTTGGGGTCTTGTGGTTCGTCACCGAAGTCGGCGACATGCCGGCGTGGCAGTACATCGCCTTCTTCGCCTACGGCGGCATGGTGTTGAGTTGGGTCCGGCCCTTCCTCGAGCATCGCTGGGGGCAGCGCCCCTTCGAACGGGTGGCGAGCATCGAATCGAACTGGTTTTTCGGTCTGCTGTTCTTATGGAACAATTTGCACATCGTCCATCACCGCCATCCGACGATGCCCTGGTACGAGATACCGGGCTTCTACCGGGCGCATCGCGCTGAGCTGCTGGCGGCCAACGGGCACTACGTGTACCGCGGGTATTTCGATCTGCTGCGGCGCTACAGCTTGAAACCGGTTTTTGTCCCCGTCCACCCCGATGCCTAGCCGTCGATCGGATGCGCGCAGGCCGGGCAGAGCTGCCCGATTGCGAGATATTCATGCAGCGACGGTCGGGAGGCTATATTTCCCAGCGCGCCTGCTCAAAGATCGGTCCGCTGTATTCACCATCGACGATGCGTCGACGCGCATCCGACCACAGTGCTGCCCACTGCGTTGCATCCCTCAGCTCTGTATCCGGGTTTTCGCGGCTGCGCGCGACAAATCCAGGAAATGCCGGACGGCCGGTGGCTTGTCCCGTGGGGTTGTAGCGCAGGTCGAAGCTCCAGCGCAGCCCGTCCGAGCGGTTGGGCAGCGACGCGTGCTGGGTGAACTTATCAAACAGCACAACACCACCGCGCTTAATGGGCAGTGAGCGAACTTTGTTCCTGTCGATTGCATTCGCGGGAATATGCGGCTCAGATGCCATGCTGATGCCGGCGCGGTGACGGGCCAGGCCATTGCGGTGGCTGCCCTCAACGCAAACGAGGCATCCGTTTTGTTCCGTCGCATCGGTGATCGCCACCCATACCGTGAGCAATCGCGTGTCCGCCACCTCGTCGAGTAGTGACACGTAGTCCTGATGCCAGGTGGTTTCGCCAATATTCGAGTACTCGGCGACCTCCTCGGTTAGCTCTCGTGCCGGCGGTTTGAGTCTCACGTGTTGCACTGGGTTTGAATAAATCTCCGGTCCGATAACGGACTCCACTACATCCAGGATCCTGCTGTTGCTCAACAGCCGGAACACCGCGGGTCCCGAGTGCATCGTCCAGTCCGACGGATCGCGGCCTTCATTTTTGAGTGGCAGGGAAATATTCAGGAATTTGTAGAGCTGTGGATGCTGGGCGAGGATGCGTGGGTAGCGCGACGAGAAGGACAAATCCGCGAACGGCTCGGCGATGATGCCCCCGTCGTGCAGCCGCCAGGCGATATCGTCGAGCAGCCGTGCATACTCGTCCAACAGGGGTGCCAAATCATCGTCGTCGAGCACACCGCCGACGGTGAGGTACCCTTGATCGTGAAAGCGATCGACCTGAGCCTGCGTCAGCGCCCCCGACATTCAAACCTCCCGGGCCTAAGGACTCCCAGGCCGCCTTTATAGCACATCGTTTTCGAGTGCCCGGGGCTTCCAAGTCTGCATTTTATTGCACCGCTATTCCGTCCTCACGAAATTGGCGGGCGACGGACCAGAAGCCGAATTCGGTGGAAGTCTTCTTGTCTCGTTTTACAGCAAACGCTCGCTGGCCAGGCGCGCGCCCTCGGCGAGGGCCCGTAGTTTGGCCCACACCACGTCCTCCGCTACCCGGCCCATGCCGGCCGAGGTGTCGAAGCCGCAGTCGGTGCCTGCGATGATGCGAGTGGCATCACCCACGGATCGGGCGACACGCTCGATGCGATCGGCCACCACCTGAGGATGCTCGACGAAGTTGGTGAGCGTGTCGATAACACCTGCCACCAGCAACTGCTGGTCGCCGATGCGCTGCTTCTCCAGGCAACGATACTCGTGGGCGTGCCGGGGGTTGGCAAAGGGCAATACCAAAGCACCTGCCTTGACTTGCAGCAGCACCGGCAGGATCTCCTCGAGGGGCACGTCACAGTCGTGAGGGCCTTCGTAGTTACCCCAACACACGTGCAGGCGAACGCGCTCGGCGGGCACATTGATTAATGCACCGTTGATTGCATCGACGACCCTTTCGATAAAAGCGACGAAGTCGCTGACCGGACGATCCTGATAGGTGATATGCCGCTCCAGGGCTAAATCCGGACAATCCAGCTGGAGTATAAATCCGTGCTCGATGATGGCTTCGTACTCGATACGCAGAGCTTTGGCCAATGCCGCCAGGTAGTCGTTGTCGCTGGCATAGTGTTCGTTACGCATCGCCGAGGCCACAATCCCCGGCGATGGCGCAGTCATGAACGGCTCGACGAATGTGCCGGAGGCAGCATCCATGGCGGCCTGAAATGACTCGCACTCGTCGTGCACCGCGCGCGCATCCAGATAATGCACTTCGCCGATGGCTTTCGGCGGACGGAAATTGGATACGGCCGCCTTGCCGGTGGCCAGCGCCTGGCGCTGCTGTTGGAAATCCGGATAGTGGGCCACATCCTGGAGCGTGGGCCTTTCCCAGTTTCCGCCGAAGCCGCTCATGCGGCGCTGCACGTAGAGGAAAAAGCCTTCGCGCTCCTGCTCGCCGTTATTGCCGATATCGATACCCGTCTCGAGTTGCCTGGCCACCACCCGGTGGGTGGCCTCACGTGCGAGCTGCTGCAAACGCTGCTCGTCAACGCTTTCGCCCCGGACACGCCGGGCGTAAAGCGCGGTAAGAGCCGCCGGCCGCGGCAGGCTTCCGGAATGGGTCGTCAGGATACGGTCCTGGCTGGTCTTCACGGGGTTATTGATGCTCGGTGCATACTGATCGTGTTCATTAGAGTTTCTTCTCAGTCACGATTCATGTGAGCTTGACCAACTGCTTGCCGAGATTGTGGCCACTGAGCATTCCGATGAACGCTTCGGGGGCATTATGAATTCCAATGGCGACTGTCTCGCGATAGCGAAGCGCTCCGGAGGCGACCAACGCCTCGAGTTCCGCGCGGCCCTCGGTCCACCGATCCCGGTACTGGCTGACCAGAAATCCCTGCAGGCGCAGACTCTTGTCGAATATCAATCGCGTGTTCTTCACGCCATAGGGTTCGCCTTCGGCATTGTATTGCGAGAGAACGCCACATACGGGCACGCGGGCGAACTTGTTCAGTAACGGCAGAATGTTATCCAGCATTTCGGCACCGACGTTGTCGAAATAAATGTCGACGCCGTTATCTGCCGCCGCCGCGATCTGCGCCACAAGATCTCCGCGCTTATAGTCGCAGCAAGCATCGAAGCCGAATTCCTCCACCACGAGGGCGCATTTTTCAGCGCCACCGGCAATGCCGATTGCCCGGCAGCCCATGGCCTTGGCAATTTGACCGACTGCGCTGCCCACGGAGCCCGCGGCGGCTGAGACGAGCACGGTTTCACCGGCTTTCGCGTCGCCGATTAGCTTCAGTCCCGCCCACGCGGTCAGCCCATTTGAGCCGCAGGCGCCAAGATAGGCAGTCAGGGAGATGCCGTCCCTCGGCATTACCTTGAAGTCCACATCGGCTCCATCACTGATGGCATGGGTTTGCCAGCCAAATCCACCGACCACATGATCACCCACATTGAATCCCGCATGGTTGCTTTCCAGGACTTCCCCCAATACGCGTCCGACCATCGTCTGGCCCGGAGTCATGGAGCTTCCCCGAAATTGCCAACCGCCGCCCATCAGCATGCGCATATACGGGTCCAGGGACAGGTAGAGGCCCCTGACAAGAAACTGCTCCGGCCCGAGCTCGGGCAGCTCGGTTTCAACAACCTCGAAGTCCGAGACCGTTGGAAGTCCCCGCGGCTCGCGTTTGAATAGAACCCGAGTAGAGAGTGTGCCCATCATTTCTGCGCGCCGGAATTCAGCCGCCGAACTCGGCCCGCAGGAGCATCGCTGCGTCGCTCATTGCGCGAATTTTTCCGAATGCGACATCCCGAGGGAGATATTTCATTCCGCAGTCCGGCGCGAGGATGACGTCCTCTTTCTTCAGATAGGGCAATGCGCGTTTCACGCGTGCGGCGATGGTATCCGGTTTTTCGACGGTCATGTCGGCGAGATCGATGCAGCCCACCATGATTTTCTTACCGGCCAGCTCGGCGAGCACCGCGCAGTCGAGCTTCGACTGCGCGGTTTCAATCGAAATTTGTCCGCAAGAGCAAGCGGCCAGCTCGGGCAGAAATGAGTAGCCGGACGGCCGCTCGTGGATAACGGCCGCGTACCCGAAACAGATGTGAACGGCGGTGGTGCCGGTGATGCCGTCCAGGGCGCGATTCAACGCGCTCAGGCCGAATTGGCGCGCCTTTTCCGGCCGTGCCTGCATGTACGGCTCATCGATTTGCACAATGTCGGCACCGGCTGCAAAGAGATCCCGGATCTCTTCATTTACCGCCGCGGCGTAGTCGAGTGCGGCCTCCTCCTCGGACGAATAGAAGTCGTTCTGCGCCTGCTGGCTCATCGTGAATGGACCGGGCACCGTCATCTTGATGAGCTTATCGGTGTTGGCGCGCAGAAAAGCGACATCATCGATCTCCACCGGATGCTTGCGCCGGATTCGGCCGACGATTCGAGGCACCGGATTCGGATGTCCGGAGCGGTCGAGCGCGGTGCCGGGATTGTCGATGTCGATACCTTCGAGAGCCGTGGCAAAGCGGTTCGAATAACTTTCGCGGCGGATCTCGCCATCGGTGATGATGTCGAGTCCGGCCTTCTCCTGCGCATGAATCGCGAGCAGAGTGGCATCGTCCTGGGCTTCGGCGAGACGTGGTTCGGGAATTCGCCACAGCTCCCGGGCTCGCGTTCGCGGCGGAAAACGTCCCGCGAGCTTGTCACGGTCGATCAGCCACTCGGGCTGGGGGTAGCTGCCGACAAGGGTGGTTGGAAAGAGCATCATTCGGTTCCTCGCTCAAAAGTCCATGCCGCCATTTATATCGATCGTCTGACCGCTCGAGTAGCGACCAGTGGAACGGCGCAGCGCCAGGGTGATCAGAATTTCAGAGCTTTCGGGAATTTTCGGGGACACCAAACTCAACTGCAATTAAGTAGGGTGTTTCCGAAATTCCCATGCACTAGTTACAGAAGGGCAGGCCGCTGATATGCAGGACGTGAAAAGCCGGGAGCAAGGTGTGCAACCAGAGATCCACGATCGCCTCGACGATGGAATTCCCCATCTGTGAGCCGAGGAGGGCGGCCACGATACCTGCTGTGACCAGCAGTCTGCGCTCGCCTTTTGCGGAAGACTCAACAGGTACTGCCTGGCTATTGGTGCTCCTGTCCATCCCGGCATTATAGGCGTGCCCGCGGGGATTCTTGAAGCCCGTCGCGGAGATTTCGGGGGAACTCGCAGGGGAACTGTGAGGGGAACTGTGAGGGACACCATACTCAACCACACTCGAGTATGCTGTCCCCGGAATTGCCCCGAGCGTGCCGGCCGCCGAGGGTCGGTGGCGGCGCGCATCATGCCACTAAGCGATTTAAACCATGTGATGGACCGGCGCCATCCCGTACACCGGCGTTTGGATCTTTTCCATGCGCGCCTTTAGCTGGAGGGCAAGATAGCGGGAGTAGTGCCGCGACTGCATGAGATTGCCGCCATGAAACCAAAGTCCGGCTTGCCGGGTCGGCTTCCACATATTTCTCAACTCCCCCTCCCAGGGGCCGGGGTCGTGACGGGTTCCCGAGCCGAGACCCCAGCACTTGCCCACCTTGTCCGCAACCTCCTGGGAGATGAGCCGCGCTGCCCAGCCATTCATCGATCCATAGCCCGTGGCAAGTACGATCAGGTCCGCCGGGATCTCCTTTCCGTTGCTGAGTGACAGCGAGCGCTCGTTGATTCGCTCGACTTCACAACCACTTTCAAGCTTGATCTCTCCATCGATGATGAGCTGCGAGGCGCCGACGTCGATGTAATAACCGGATCCGCGCCGCAGGTAGGCGGTGTGGATTCCCGAACCGTCCTCGCCGAAATGGAACTGAAAGCCCGCGTTTTCGAGTCCTTCGTAAAGCCTTGCATCGTGTTGGCGGATTGCTTCGTATACCGGTCGTTGCCATTCGGGCATCAATTTGAAGGGCACCGAGGCGACGCGCATATCCGCGATCTCGGTGCTAATCCCCGCTTTCACCGCCGCCTCCGAGTAAAGCGGCCCCCAGGCGAATTTCATCAGCGCCTCGGAGCGAACCACGATCGAAGGCGAGCGTTGAATCATGGTCACATCGGCATCCCACTCCCACAGATCAGCGCAGATGTCGTGCGCGGAGTTGTTGGAGCCGATGACGACACAGCGCTCGCCGACGTAGGCTTCGCCGCCGGCGTGCTCACTCGAATGGCAAAGGACCCCGGAGAACGAATCGGCGCCCGGGATCGCGGGAATATTGGGCACACCGGACATCCCGGTAGCCAGCACCAGGTGCTTCGGTCGCAGCCTAAGCCGTTCCCCGGCCCGGCTCACGGTTATCTCCCAGTGTTCGCCGTGCTCGTCGTAGCGCGCCGCATCGCATTCCGTCGATGCCCAGTAATCGAGCTCCATCACCCTCGCGTACATCTCGAGCCAATCACCGAGCTTGTCTTTGGGGCTGAATACCGGCCAATGATCCGGAAACGGGATGTAGGGCATGTGGTCGTACCAGACCGGATCGTGCAGGCATAGCGATCGGTATCGTTTGCGCCAGGCGTCGCCCGGACGGGGGTGCTTATCGATTACGATGGCGGGAACGTCGAGGCGCTTCAGCCGCGCCGCCAGACCGAGTCCGCCCTGACCGCCACCGACGATGAGGCAGAAGGGTTGGTGCGTATAGCCGAGCGCCGCCTCGTCCCGCTGCTTGCGCTCGAGCCAGCTCAAGCGGTTTTTGAATGCGCCGTGTTCGACACCCATCTCACGCGAGTCATTGGCGCCGGTCTTCTCCTCGAAGCCGGTGAGCGAGTGCAAGGTCGTGAGCAATGTCCAGCAACGATCACGCCGCAACCGCAGATGGCCCCTGCCGCTCCCGGCTGCGGTCTCGAAGCGAATCCACGCCTCAGTCACACCGTCCTTGAGGCTCGCATCGCCGAGCAGTTGCCAACCGGTCGGTCTGGTTGCGTTCAGGGTGGCGTGGAGCATCGCCTCGATTGCGGCCCGGGTTTCGAGGGTTTTGAAGTTCCAGGTGAATGCGATCAAGTCACGCCAGAAGCCGTCCGCCTCGAACATGGCTGCGGCCTGCGTGGCATCGCCACGCGCCAACGCATCGCTGAACCGTCGCAGCCATCGTAATACTTCCTCGTTCGGATTGGCTTCAGACATCGCGTGTAGGGATCAACAGCTTCTTGCAAAACGCCTTTTTTCGACTGAAATTGAGTATGGTGTCCCCGGAACTTCGAGGAATGTCCTCAATCCTGCAATATATTGAGGCTGTTAGCCATGTCGAATAACAGGGAAAATGGTGCACGGGGCTGGCTGCAGCGCCTGTTGTTCGTCGATTCACTGGCACCGACGTCGCTTCCTGCGCCCCGCGCCCACGACCGCACCGTCATTACGGCGCTGATGCGGCGGCTCCCGGACGTCTCCTCGAAAGAGTTTCGCCGGCGCATAGAAAAAGATCTAGCCAACAGGCTTCGCGAGGCGCGCGGCGAATTAGGGCTCGCCTCGGTTAAAATCTACCGTGACGTGAGTGCCGGGGGCACGCTGTCATTTTTCCTGCAGCTCACGCGTTCCCGAGGCTACACGGCAATGCTGTGCCGGGTGCTCGGGAAGAGCGCACCATCACCTTATCGAATTCCTTATGGCGTGCTCTATGACAATGTGGCGCAGATCGGTTTCGAAGAGCAGCCAACACCTACCCAGCTCAAAGACGTACAAGCGCTGCTGCGCGGCCCGGACGTGCCCGCCGCCGAGTGCATTATTGTTGCGAGTAAACGCCAATACACGATCTACGACAACCACTCCACCCGCGATGAAGCCAAGCGGGTCGACATTTGTTTTCTGGTCAGCCGGCCATGGGCGATGAGCCGCGAGGACTGTCAGGAGTACTGGCGCACCCGGCACGCGGACCTTGCGCTTCGCAACATCAAGTACCTGGGGCTTACCCGCTATTTGCAGGTCCACACCACGGCGTCGCCGCCCCTCGGCTTCGACGATATCTACGACGGGGTCGTCTACGCGGAGAAGAGCTCGCTTGCGAGGCTCATGTTCGAGCTCGCAAAACCCAGCAGCTTTCGTTTTAACAACACCGTCGTCATCGACGAGACCAACTTTACCGAGTGCACGCCGATCATGCTGTTGAGGCTCGCGTCGGCGTGGTAGCGCTATTCGCTGGCGGGTGCAAAGCCTCAATTAAATTTGTCCAGCTCCTCCAGGATGATGGGGAACACGTCCCGATGGGCATTCTTGCCGATGAAGCAATCCATATGCGCATAACCGGGGATCATATGGCGGGTGTAGAGCTTCTCACCGTTGAGCTTCTGGAGTTCCGAATAAGTTCTCGCGCTTCCCGAAGGAAGTATGAAGCGGTTGTCCTCACCGTGAATAAAGGCCACGGGACATTTGATCTCTCCGAGATTGGGCATATAAACGTCCTCGCCCAGATGATTGACCATGCGCCTGCCGACAATGATGCGCGACAGGTGCTCGAAGGCCGTCATGGTGGCGTTGCCGAACATGCTGTGAACTTGTAAATGCGTGTCGGTGTTCAGTTGCGAGTGCTTGAATACTTCACCGTACAAAAACAGGATGCGGCGGCAGGTCGCCAGCTCGCAGCGTTCCCAGGTGGGATAGTGCTCGAGTACTTTGTCGGCAAGACGTTGCTCCCAGTTTTTCTGATTGCAGTCCGGATCCAGACCCTCCACGCCCATGACGTTGAGCACCGACGGCAGGTGGGTGCCCGCTTTAAGTTGAGTCTTGGTGGAAAACTCCACGTAGGGGGTGAACTGAGAGGCCACCACCGATCGTATCCCTTCGAGGCCCATCATGAGCGACGTCAGCACCGTGCCCGAGCCCACGCAATGGGCGACTACCTGCACGTCGGCGACGCCGCACGCCCCCACCACTTGCCTGACGGCGGCTGGCCAATCCTCGGCGATGATGTCGTCGAGGGTGTACTGGGTGGACGATACGGGTAGCTCGGGGCTCGATCGGTAGTCGAACAACCAGACGTCGTAGCCTGCCTCGAAGAGCAGCTCGGGAAGATTCGTTTCCACCGTGGTAGTGGAAAACGCCAAAGTGGAGGTGCCAAACCCCGGCGCCAGAAGCACCGGTCCCTTCGCACCCCCCTGGAAGCGAATCAGACGCAGCTCCGCGCCATCGTCCGTTTTGAACAAGATGGGATTGGCGGGAGACATTCGCAGGGGCCTTGAGGTGGTGGCCATGACTCTTTCCCCTCCCGGTGACGGCTTTGCTTGGCGAACGCGTGAATACGCCGGCTGACAGAGCGGCTGCGCCGCGATTTTCCGAAGAACAATACTACCTGGAGGCTCGGCGGAACAACCAGGCTCCGGCGGTGGCGGTTGTTTGAAAACGGCTGCCAGGGGGATTTCGGCAAGCGGCTGCCGCGAAGAGGTATACTCGTTTCCGGCACGCCATAGACCGGCTCTGATCGCTCGACAACGAGCGGCATGCCTGCGGCCTTGGAAGGGGGGATCAGATGGATAAGCCGGCACGCCAGGTGTTCATTATTTCCGATCTGCATGTCGGTGGTGATTACGCGCGCACCGATGATTCGGATGACCGAGGCTTCCGGATCAGCACCCAGGTTCCCGCGCTTACGGCCTTCGTAACGGCGCTCGCCGATAAACAACCTGGTTCGCCCCTGATCGAGTTGGTGATCAACGGCGACTTCATCGATTTTCTCGCAGAGAAGGGGCCGTCGGCGGATGGATGGGAGCCGTTTACCCTCGATCCGGAAGTGGCGGTGGCCAAGCTGGAAGTGATGGTCGAGCGCGATCGCCCGCTGTTTGCGGCCCTGGGGCAACTGCTCGCCCGCGGACATCGCCTGACGATCACGCTTGGTAATCACGACATCGAGCTCGCTCTGCCCCAGGTAAGAAGAAAGCTCATGGAGCTTATCG
>Ga0210064_1001052_pt1 | contig 12327 bp, 6 predicted proteins | sample Muzzi_CordC_D2_FD_185531 | JGI IMG/M metagenome (GOLD analysis project Ga0210064, IMG submission 185531) | Wetland microbial communities from San Francisco Bay, California, USA, that impact long-term carbon sequestration - Muzzi_CordC_D2 (SPAdes) | ecosystem: Environmental > Aquatic > Marine >...
TGAACCCTGAACCTTGAACCTTTATCCTTTTACCTTGAACCCTGCGTGCCGCGACATAGCTCAAAGAGCGAAGGCGGGAACCCCGAACCTTGAACCCTGAACCCAAACCCAATACTCCTTCCCCTCGTGGTCCGATCGCATGGATGGCCGGCCATTCCGTGGCGGCCAATCTTCTCATGGTGCTTTTCCTTATCGGCGGAATCATCCTGCTGGGCCGGATCAAAAAGGAAGTCTTTCCGGACTTTGATCTGGATATCATTAATATTACCGTGCCCTATCCCGGCGCCAGTCCGGAGGAAGTGGAACGGGGCGTAATCCTGGCCATTGAGGAAGCCGTGCAGGGTCTGGAGGGCGTCAATGAAGTCACGGCATCCGCCAAAGAAGGCGTGGGCACCGTCACCGTTGAAATTATTGAAGGGGAAGACATTCAGCGTCTGGCCCGGGACATTCAAAATGAGGTGGATCGAATAACATCTTTTCCGGAGGAGGCTGAAGATCCCCAGGTGATCATCGCCCAGCGCAGACGCTACGTGGTTTCCCTGGCCCTCTACGGCGGTCAGAGCGAATGGATTCTGCGTGAGGTGGCCGAAGATATTCGCGACCGGCTGATCCAGGATCCGAATATCACCCAGGTGGATTTTGAAGGCGTTCGCAATTTTGAAATCAGTATTGAAATCCCGCTTGCGACGTTACGGGCCTACAACTTGACCATAGACGAAGTGGCCCAGCTGATTCGGCGGACCTCCGTCGAACTGCCCGGTGGTGCCATCAAAAGCGAAGGCGGCGACATTCTGGTGCGGGTGAAGGAGCGGCGGGATTACGGCTATGAATTCGGCAAAATCCCCATCATAACCAACAATGACGGCTCCCGGGTACTGCTTGAAGATATCGCCGCTATTAAAGACGGATTTGAAGAAACCGACAATTTTGCCACCTACAACGGCAAGCCGGCCGTGATGATCCAGGTCTATCGGGTGGGCGATCAAACCCCGATTTCTGTTTCGGACGCCGTGCGGCGGCAGGTGGAAATCATCAATCAGATTCTGCCGCCGGGACTGGCGCTGGAGGCACGCAACGACCTGTCGGATATTTACCGCCAACGCATGGACCTGATGATGCGCAACGGCTATCTGGGACTGGCCCTGGTGTTTATCCTGCTGGCCGTCTTTTTGGAAGCCCGCTTGGCGTTCTGGGTCAGTCTGGGCATTCCCATCTCGATTCTCGGCTCTTTTGTTTTTCTGCCGTTTATGAATGTCAGCATCAACCTGATCACCATGTTCGCCTTTATCATTACCCTGGGAATTGTGGTGGATGACGCCATCGTGGTGGGGGAGAATGTCTATTACTACCGTCAAAGTGGGCTCGGTTGGTCTGAAGCGGCAGTGCGGGGCGCCCGGGAAATCGCCATGCCCATTACCTTCAGTGTGTTGACCAACATGGTGGCCTTTATGCCGATGATGTTTGTTCCCGGCTTTATGGGCAAAATCTTTAAATATATTCCATTGGTCGTGATCGCCGTATTCAGCGTCTCGCTCATCGAAAGCCTGTTTGTTCTACCGTGCCATATCGGGCATCGCAAGCGCTCCAATCCGTCCGGTCTTTTGGGCTGGTTGATGACCGGGCAGGCGCGCTTCAGCAATTCCTTCAGCCGCTTCATAAAAACGAAATACGGGCCGTTTTTGGAACTCGCCCTGCAGTATCGATATCTGACCCTGTCCATCGGCCTGGCCGTGCTGATCCTGACGGTTGCCTACATTAAAAGCGGCCGCATGGGATTTGAGCTCTTTCCCAAGGTGGAATCCGACTACGCCATGGTCACGGCCAAGCTGCCCTTCGGCACCGCCGTTCAAAAAACCGAACGGGTGCAGCAGATCCTCGTCGAAGCAGCCCAGCAAGTGGTTGAGGAAAAAGGCGGAAAAAATCTGGTGCAGGGCATTTTTTCGGTAATCAATGGGAACCTGGCGGAAGTGCGCGCCTATCTGACACCACCTGACATCCGGCCAATTTCAACCGCCAAACTGTCAGAACTGTGGCGTGAACGCGTCGGTGTGCTCACCGGACTGGAGTTTCTGAAATTTGAATCCGATGCCGGCGGGCCCGGCCGCGGTTCGGCGATCTCCATTGAATTGAGTCATCGACACATCAATACTCTGGAGCAGGCCAGCGCCGAGTTGGCCGAAGCCCTGGAGTCTTTTCCCAACGTTTCGGATATTGACGACGGCTATTCACCGGGCAAACAGCAAATCGATTTTCAGATAAAACCCGCGGGACGCAGCCTGGGTCTGCGCTCCCAGGAAGTAGCGCGCCAGATTCGCAACGCCTATTACGGGGCCGAGGTGTTGCGCCAGCAGCGGGGACGCAACGAAATAAAAGTCACCGTACGCCTGCCGAAAGCAGAGCGCGCCCTCGAATACAACCTGGAGCAAATGATTCTGAGAACACCGAGCGGCCGGGAGGTCCCCCTGAGCGAGGCGGTTTCTTTGAAGCGCGGCCGGGCCTATACCACCATTGACCGCCGCAACGGTCGACGCGTGGTCACCGTTTCCGCGGATGTAAAGCCCCGCAGCCAGACCGACCAGGTGCTGCAGTCGCTGACAGCCGACTTCCTGCCCGCCCTGCAGCAAAAATACCCCGGCCTGACCTACAGCTTCGAGGGCCGGCATGCCGACAGACGGGATAGCATGCAAAGCATGATGAAGGGTCTTCTGATGGCCCTGATCGTCATCTATGCCATGCTGGCGGTGCCATTCAATAGTTTTGTCCAGCCCTTAATCATCATGATGTCGATTCCATTCGGCATCGTGGGCGCGGTGCTCGGTCATCTGATCATGGGCTACAGCCTGAGCGTGATGAGCACCTTCGGTGTCGTGGCGCTGTCCGGCGTCGTCATCAACGATGCCCTGGTCCTGATCGATTTAGCCAACCGCAAGCAGCTGGACGGCATGAACCAACACGACGCCATCCACGGTGCCGGTATCCACCGCTTTCGACCGATCATGCTGACCACGCTGACCACCTTTGGCGGCCTGGCGCCGATGATTTTCGAAACATCGCGCCAGGCCCGATTTTTGATCCCGATGGCCGTTTCATTGGGTTTCGGAATTCTGTTCGCCACCGTAATTACCTTGCTGCTGGTGCCATCACTTTACCTGATTGTCGAAGATCTGCACCAATTGTTCAGCCCCAAACAAACCGTACCGATCAGCCGCGATGTCAAGCTGGAGCGGTAGGACTGGTTCAGAGGTTCTGGGGTTCAGCGTTCAGGGTTAAATAATAAAGGATAAGGGTAAAAGGTTGCGGGTGTCAGGTGTCAGTGAACAGATGACATTAGCTGCTGCGGAGTCTTAGACCTGTAACCAAGCTCTTCAGCTCTGCGCCCCAGAAACCTTTCGCCTTTACCCGTTATCCTTTTCTCGTATGAAACTCCAAAAAATTCAATGTCATTCAGGCTGTAATCAATGATTGATGGGAGTGGCTTCCCCTCCGGGGCGTAAGCCCTGCGGGCTGGAGGCAGCCACAACAAATCGGGCCATCGCGGTTAAAAACCGCTCCCACAATCCAAGAACAACCGATACCCAAAAGAAGAAAAAATGGGGTAGGAGAACCTAATGTTTCGCTATATTTCGTCCTATATGACGATTAATATGTCACTGCCCTGTCATCAGTGGAAATAGTCAATATTTCATATTGACTTTATAAAATATCGGGCTATTATTTAAGTGTGATTAAAAGAAAGCTGCTAAAAGAATTAGTTGATCACCTTCCACAAAAGGAGATGAGCCTAATTATCGGCCCAAGACAGGCCGGCAAAACGACTCTGATGGAGATACTGAAGAAGCATCTAGACCAGAGCGGCGAGCAGACCCTTTTTCTAAATCTCGACATCGAGTGGGACAGACCTCATTTTGAGTCTCAGGCAGCGCTTCTGAGAAAAATTCAGTTGGAACTGGGACAGCGTAAGGGTTATGTTTTCATCGATGAGATTCAGCGCAAAGATGATGCCGGCCTGTTTTTGAAAGGCCTTTATGACCTTAAATTGCCATATAAATTCATCCTTTCCGGTTCCGGCAGCCTGGAGCTAAAAGAAAAAATCCATGAATCACTCATAGGTCGCAAACGACTGTTTGAGTTATCCACCGTAACCTTTGAGGAGTTTATCAACCACCGTACCGATTACCGCTATGAAGAAAGCCTTTCCGATTTTCTGGCAATAGAAACAGGCAGGGCGCAGCAACTGCTGTCCGAATACCTGCAGTTCGGCGGATATCCCAGAATCGTTATGGAGTCAGAACAACGAGAAAAACTTCGTCTCATTGATGAGATCTACCGCAGCATCCTTGAGAAGGATATCGCCTACCTTTTAAGATTGGACAAGCCCGATGTATTCAGCGCTCTCATCAAAATGCTTGCCGGCCAGATTGGGCAGCTGATGAACTACTCTGAACTCGCATCGACATTGAATGTGTCTTTTGCAACCGTCAAAAACTACCTTTGGTACGCTCAAAAGATATTTTTAGTAGAACTCATCGCGCCCTATGCACGCAATATAAGAAAAGAAATCAGCAAATCACCCGTACCATATTTTTGGGATTTAGGTCTCAGGAATTATTCCCTGGGCCTGTTTGGACACCTCGAAAGCCCCCTTGAAAAAGGGTTTGTATTTGAGAATTTTGTTTTTTTAGTTTTAAGGCAAAAACTAAGATTCAAAGCGGCTAAGTTGAACTACTGGCGGACAAAGGACAAAGCCGAAGTGGACTTTGTGATTGAAACCGGCAAAAGTCTTATCCCGGTGGAGGTTAAATATCAGCATCTTAAGCAGAAAAAAGTGCCGGCATCTTTGCGCAGTTTCATTGACAAATACAATCCGGAAAAAGCCTATATCATTAATCTCGAATTGAGCAAAACCCTTAAAATAAAAAAGACTGCCGTTATTTTCCTGACGTTTCATGAATTGCTCAGACAATCCGCAGTGTTATAATCCCGTCAAAAGTTAACCAGGGCTCTTGGACCCGGGAATCATCTTCTGAGACGACAGGGACCTTTCTTTCGGTTCGGGATGAAACAATGAATAGACCACCGGGATCAGTACCAATGTGATCAGCGTCGATCCGGTCAGACCGCCGACAACCGCCCGTGCCAGCGGGGCCTGGGCGTCGGATCCTTCGCCGATGCCCAGGGCCAGGGGCAGCAGGCCGAGGATGGTGGTCAATGTCGTCATCAGAATCGGGCGCAGTCGGCGACGACCGGCCTCGATCAAGGCCTCGCGGGTGGGCATTCCGTCACCTACCAGGCGACCGGCCTGGTCCACCAAAAGAATCGCATTGTTGACCACGATCCCCCCGAGCATAATGCATCCGATGTATGACTGAACGTTCAGCGTCGTTTTTGTAAGAAACAGCGTCACCAGCACCCCGACCGCCGCCAGCGGAACGGAAAACATGACCACCAGCGGATCGCGCAGCGATTCATATTGACAGGCCAGCACCATATATACGAGAACCAGCGCCAGCACGAGTGAGATGATCAGTTCCCTGGAGGCCTTTTGCTGTTCTTCAAAATTACCGGCAACCATCAGGTCATAGCCGACCGGACGTGGGATTTGATCCAGCAGCGCCTGGACGTCAAAGGCCACCGAACCCAGATCGCGCCCCGCGACGTTGGCGCTGACCGTCACCCTGCGCTGCTGGTCTTTGCGGTCGATCAGAATCGGGCCGCGGCTTGCTTCGGTGACAACGAGATTGCGCAGCGCCACCTTTTCACCGGATGCCGTTGTCAGCGTCAGGTTGAGAATCTCGTTTAAGGAGCGTTTCTCGGCGTCTTTAAGCTGCACCAGAATGCGATAGGAATTGCCTCCCGTCCGGTACTCTCCGGCTTTGGAACCGGCCACCGCGGTTTGCAGGAGTTGGGTCACATCGCGCACGCTCAGGCCGAGATCGGCGACCTTGTCGCGGTTGACGCGGATTTCCTGCTGGGGGATGCCGGATTCGAGGCTGGTCTGAACGTCCGTGACGCCCGGCACATCTGCAATCAACTTCGCAGCACGTCCGGCCAGAGCGTCGAGCGTGGCCAGCTCGTAACCGCGAATCTCGATGGTCAACCCCTCATCGCCGCCCAGGAGTCGTTCAAGCAAAAACTGACCCTGCGGTGCCCGCACACGGATCTCCATACCGGGAACCCGCCCGTCCAGACGGCGCCGCAGGTCCTGGGCGATTGCCACATTGGATCGTTGGCGCTGGGCGGCCGGCAGCAGCGACATGTTGATTTCCCCCTCCGCGCCGGCGTCAGCGCGCCAGCCGGAGGAGCCGACACTGACCACTGACGCCACGGCCTCGGGTACGGCCGGTTGAATGATCTGCTCCATGATGCGGGTCTGCCGATCAACCAGTTCGAGGCGGGTGCCTATTTCCATCTTGCCGGCCACACGCACCTCGCCCTCATCACTGGGGGGCAGAAATTCACTGCCGATCAGGGGCAAGAGCAGCAAACTTGCGCCAAGCAGGACAGCCGCCACCAGGACGGTGACCAGGCGATGGCCCAGCGTCCAGCGCAACAAATCCAGGTAGGCGTTTTCAAGACCTTCGAAAACGGCAATCGCAGCGGCGGCCCAGCGGTTGGTTCGAGACGCCGGCTCCTTAAGCCGTTTTTGGCTTGAAGTCAGGAGTCTGGACGCCAGCATGGGCACCAGCGTCAGTGCCACCATCAGCGAACAGATCAGGGAAAAGATGATCACGTATGCCAGCTCCTTAAAGAGGATGCCCGAAACGCCGCGCACGAATATCATTGGCAGAAAAATGACCAGGGTGGTGATGGTGCTGGCGATGATGGCCGTGCCGACCTCCCGGGCACCTTCCACCGCTGCCTGTTCCGGCGCATCGCCGGTCTCACTGCGGCGGCGGAAAATGTTTTCGAGCACGACAATGGAGCTGTCGACCATCATGCCCACCCCCAGGGCCAGCCCCCCCAGGGTCATCAGATTAAGCGTGAAGCCCCCGAAGAATATTAACGCAAAAGTGGTCACGATCGAGATCGGGATTGACAGGGAAATTACCAGCGTGCTGCGGATGTTGCGCAAAAAAAACAGCAACACCACGATGGCCAGCCCGCCCCCGTAAAGAACCGAACGAGCCACATTGGCGATGGACCGTTCGATGAAATTGCCCTGGTTGATGACCGGAACAACCTTGATCTGAGGAAAAGCCTGGTTGACCGCGTCAATTTCAGCCAGGATGCGTTTGGACACTTCGACCGTATTGGCATTGGCCTGTTTGCGAATCGCCACACGTACGCCGCGCCCGCCGTTAACGCGCACGATGCGCGTCAGCTTTTCATAGGTGTCCTTGACCTCGGCGATTTGACCCAGGGTTATGGCGGCGCCGTCACGCCGGGTGATGACCGTCTCTCGAATCTGATCGAGGTTGATAAACTCGGACGGTGCGCGCAGCGTGACCTCGTAGCGTCCCTGCTCGATTTTGCCCGCCGGAAGATCAAGGTTGGCGTCGCGAATGGACTCGAGCACCCGGTCCAGGGGCAGCCCCACGGCCTTGATCCGATCAGGATCCAGTTCGATCCGAACCTCACGGTTGAAGCCGCCCCATACGTCAACCTGCGCCACACCCGGAATGCGGGCAAAACGGTAGCGGATCTGAACTTCAATCAGTTCCGTGAGTTCCACGGGATCGAGATTGCTGGAAATTCCCAGCAGGACGACCGGAAAACTGGCGATGTCGAATTTTCGGATGCGGGGCCTGACAATATCCTCCGGCAGCTCGTTGATCTCGTCTTCGAGTTTGCCCTGCACGTCAATCGCGGCCGTATCAATTTCCGTACCCCAGACGAAACTGACCCGCACCGCGCTGCGGCCTTCCGAGGAAGATGAGGTGATCTCCTCCACCCCGGGCACCGTGGCCACGATCTCTTCAATAATCTGAGTCACCAGCCGTTCCATGACTTCGGGACTGGCGCCCTCGTAATCGGTTCGAATGGTCAGGGTCGGCAGTTCGATGTTGGGCAGCATGTCGATCTGCAGCCGGCTCAGCGAGACCGCCCCCAGGATGACCAGGATCAGGGTCACCATGGTCGTGAAAATCGGACGTTTGACACTGAAATTCGGCAAATTCATTGGGAGTCATCCTTCTGGCGGCCGGCAGCGGTGTTGTTCTGCTCGGCGGGAATGGTGATGGCGGCGCCGTCTTTTACCAGCTGCTGACCCAGGGTGACGACCCGACCGGACAATCCCTGACCTTCAACCTGCACCCGGTTGCCTTCGCGGATGCCCACGTTGACTTCATGCCAGGCCACCGATCGTCCATCCTCGCTGACGATGAAAACACCATTCCTGTCATCACGTTTGGTCAACGCCTGCTCCGGGACGATGGTGGCCTCCGACACCCGGGCCAATACGACTGCGGCCCGGATGAACATGCCCGGTTTGAGTCGATGCCGGGGATTGTCGATGGTCATTTCGATCCGTGCCTGCCGCGTGGACTGGCGGAATACCGGGGCAATGCGATCGATGCGGCCCGTATACTGTTCACCCGGATAGGCGTCCGTTGTCAAAGACACGAACTGTCCGGGTTCCAGGCGGGCGTAATCTCTCTCGGTGACGAAAACCACCCCGATAATCGGATTTAATTCGACGATCATGAGCAGCGGTGCATTGGCGGCCACGGTCTGGCCTTCGTCCACATAGCGCTCAGCCACGACGCGATCATCATCGCCGCCGGCCCAGCCCGCGGTTACCCGGGTATAGCGCAGCCGAATATTGGCGGTTTCCAGCGACGATTCGGCTTTGGCCACCTGGGCCGCAGCGACTTTAAGCTGCGCCTGCTTGGCCAGCTGATCCTGCCGTGCAGCATCAAATTCGGAATCGGATGCGATCCCGCGCTTTAACAGCAACTCGGTGCGTTTAAACTCGCGGTTGGCATTTTCCAGTGCGCTCTTGGCTTCGGACAGCTTGGCCCGGGCCACTTCCAGATCGGCCTGGGCCTGGGCAACCGCCTGGACATATTCATCATTGTCCAGTTCAGCCACGACCTGACCCCGCTTGACCGTATCAGCGATGTTCACGAGAACACGCTCCACGCGACCGCTGACTTTCGGTGCAACCACAAACTGCGCCTGGGCTTCCAGCTCCCCGCTAAATATCCGTTCCAACACGATCGGCCCGATTTTAATCTGAGCTACTTCGACCGGCACCGGTCGGAAAGCCCTGTCGCTTTTGCCGGTGACGGCCCGCTGCTGGTATTGATCGTAAATTAACCAGCCCAGTCCAGCCGCTCCAAACATAACAATCATTAGCCCGCTGCTGGTATTGATCGTAAATTAACCAGCCCAGTCCAGCCGCTCCAAACATAACAATCATTAGAAATGCAATTTTCGGGCCGCCCGATTTCATGGTATTATAACCTTCCCGTTGTCATGAATCAAAAGATTGATTTTGTATCCAACGCCGTAAACCGTGCTGATGATTTCCCGGCCGGGGAGCCTCTGAGCAATCTTTTTGCGCAGATTTTTAATGTGAGTGTCAATGGTGCGGTCATAGCCTTCAAAGTCATACCCCTGAACCTGGTTGATGAGTTCACTTCTGGCGAATACACGATTGGGCTGGCTCATCATGACCTTTAACAGCCCGAATTCGTTGGGCGTCAAGTTTAATTCCTGTTGATCGATCATTACCTGATGGGTTTTATCATCCAGTGAAATCGAACCGATAACCAAATTGTGCTTTCGGGGTTCGGCATGCAATCTTCTGAAAATCGCCTTGACCCGGGCCACCACTTCCCGGGGGCTGAAAGGTTTGCAGATATAATCGTCCGCGCCGAGCTCCAGGCCCAGCAACCGGTCGATTTCTTCCACCCGGGCGGTGATCATAATGATGGGAATATTTGAAAACTGCCGGATCTCTCGACATAATTCCATCCCATTTTTCCCCGGCAGCATAATATCCAGCAAAATCAAATCCGACGGATCTTTTTTGATCTGCGCGATAACGCGGTCACCGTTGCTCTGGGTAGATGTCCGAAAGCCGTCCGCTTTCAGATAATCGCTCAGCAAGCTGGCGATTTTCTCCTCGTCCTCGACAATAAGAATGTGTCTGCTGGTCATGGCTTCTTTATTAGTTATTCAAACCTGTACACTTGGTTTTTGGGTCTGGGCCAGAGTTGATCGACTTTGCCATAGATCATATGTTCTTCTGGTTTCGCCCGTTTCCTCCTCCGGGATGGATCAAGGCCGGCCCCTTCAGGCCCGGTTCTTTAACTGGTGCTTGGCAGTTCAACTTCGATTCGAAGTCCGCCCGAATTACCGTTGCTGGCCCGGATTTCTCCGCCAAGGGCGTTTACGATGCTTTTACAGATACTCAGACCCAGCCCGCTGCCGCCCCGGGCACGGCTTCGCGACCGATCCACCCGATACAGCCGATCAAATAGGCGGTCCAACTCGCCTTCCGGGACCCCGGGGCCGGAATCCTCGAAAAACAATATCAATCGGTTGGGGGTGCGCACCTGCCCGATTTTCAATATGCCGGGAGCATCCGCGTACCGCAGCGTGTTTTCCACCAGGTTTGAAAAAAGTTGCCGGAGGCGGTCGGCATCGCCGATGATGGTGACGGGAAGCTGATTTTCCAGGCTATTTTCAATCTTAATCTGTTTCTCAGCCAGAGACTGTCTGAAACGGCCAAGGGTCTCCTTTAAAACCACTGCGGGATCGATCGGCACGTTTTTGATGGAAAGTTCTCCGGCGTCGGCCAGCGAAAGCTCGTGAAGATCGTTTACGATTTCGCTCAGGTGCCTGGCTTCCGAGTACAGTGAATCAAGAGTATCCGGGTTGACTGGCCTGACCCCGTCTCTCAGCGCCTCGATCTCACCGCGCAGAATCGACAGGGGCGTCCTGAGCTCATGGGCAATATCGGAAATCCATTGCCGGCGAAGGCGCTCATATTTTTCCAAAGTCAGTGCCATGGTATTAAAATCGGCGGCCAGTTGTCCCAGTTCATCATTGGACTCAACCGCGATACGGGTATCAAACTGACGCGACGTTAATGCCCGGGTCCCGGCCGTAAGCTTTTGGACAGGCTTCAACAGGTGTTTGGACAATAAAAGCGCCACAAAAGCAGCCAGCAGCAGAATACCGCCGCCGATAATATAAAGCAACTGGGATTGTTGGGTTAAGAATCCCACCGCCAGTGGGTTGGCCAGGTGCTCTTTTTTGGGAAGGCCCAACCAGCCAACGATTTGGCCATCGACGGCAATCGCCTGTATGGTATAACTGTCATCTGAGACACGGGTGCGCCCGCCGATAATATGCTGTTTATCAACACCAAAAAGCGCCAGCCTGCGGGACAATCGCTGAATATGTCTGGCAGCGCTCGAAGATGGTACTTTTTGAGCACTACGGCCGGACGTTGTATTCTCAGATTCTGGCAGTCGCGGGGGCAATTTGTCAAGATCGAAATCTTTGGGCGGCAGGCTGGTTCGCAACAGTTCATACCAGCGTTCAGGATTATCTTTAAGCTCCTGCCAGCCCCTTTGGGCCTGATATTCGGTGGCCAGCGCGGCTGCAACATCGCTGTATCGCTCCAGCAGCGTTTTGTTGACGTAATCCGCAAAATTGCGGGCAACATAAAAATTTATCAGTCCGACCATAAGTGCCACAACCAACAGCGACGTTAAGGTAAGGGCTGCAAAAATTTTATAAGAAAGCTTGATTGTCATCGTTTTTTCAAATTACGTTTTTTGAATTGCTGACCATCTTATTAGTACAGTTTACGACGAATTTCAATTTTATACCGCTTGCTTCACAACCTTTACATCAGATCTTCACATTTTCTCCACAATTAATACTTATAAGCATCTGATCGACGAACAAGTTGTGCCAAAAAATTCTTTCACGCTTAAAAGATACAGAATTTGCAATTTTAGATTTATGACAACTGCTGTTAAACATACCTGCAGTTTAATCTCTATAGTCTCCACACTTTTTCTTCATATTTCCTCCACAATTTATTGTTACCCTGGATACAGAGGTCACAGAGCGGCCATTCAAATACGAACTTTAAGGAGATCATCATGAAAAAGAAACACATCATCATCAGTTGCGTTCTGGTAGTCGGTATCGTCATTTGCGGACTGGCCCTTGCCGACAGTCAACGGACAGGCCAGCACCGGGATCTCGGGTTTAAACGACTCCATTCAGGCGGCGACCTGCAGCTGCTGGCCGTATACCAGCAAAAAAACCTGAGGGTTCAAGCGCTTTCAGAGATGACGGGACAATCGGTCGAATCCATACAGCTCAAACTCAAAGATTCCGGCATGCGCAGTGTGATGCAGG
>Ga0210064_1001053_pt1 | contig 12320 bp, 10 predicted proteins | sample Muzzi_CordC_D2_FD_185531 | JGI IMG/M metagenome (GOLD analysis project Ga0210064, IMG submission 185531) | Wetland microbial communities from San Francisco Bay, California, USA, that impact long-term carbon sequestration - Muzzi_CordC_D2 (SPAdes) | ecosystem: Environmental > Aquatic > Marine >...
AACGCGACCAGGAAGAAATGCAGGTAGCCGATCAGGAAGATCAACCACGGTGCATCGCGATTCCACCAGGCCCAGTCCCAGGTGAGCGCGTCGGCTGCGTTGAGGAAGAACTCGACGAAGACGCAGAAGGCCGAGCCCGCGCACGCGATGAACAGCCGGTTGGGCAGACCCAGGATCTTCCGCTTCGGGTCGTCGGGCAGGATCTTCGCGAAGACCACGCCCGCCGTCGCGAACATGAAGCAGATCTCGATGTTGAGTCCGATCAGGATCAGGAAGGCCGTGTCGCCCGGGGCTCCCCAGACCGGCGCGACGCCGCTGAAGTGGAAGAAGAGCGCGTTCCAGATCTCGTTGAACCAGTCCATGCCCCAGAATGCGAGACCCGCCAGCACGGTGTCGATCCGCCTCCGCTCGACCTCGACCGCGTAGACGTAGAGGACGAAAGCGAGCAGTGGAATCACGTACCATTGGAATTGCGCGGGGTCGCGCAGAATCGACTGGGCCTGCTCGGCGAACGGGGTCATGGCTCTCGCTCCTCGTGAATTCTTCGCTGTGTGATGCAAGCGCAGGGCCAGCAGGGGAGGGGCGCCCGATCGTGCGATCCGGGCGATATTGTCGCGTGTGGGCGTGAGAAATGGTTCAGATTGTCTCGCCGCCGCCTCGTCGCTGCCGCCATTTGCCACACGACCAACGGCTTGCGCGGATTGCGAATCGGCTCGGAGTGCGCCGTGTTCAGTCGAGCGCCAGCGCGATTGCGCGGTTCATCGATGCGCTCGCCTGCGCGAGACTCATGCGACCGGTCGACAGCCCGCACATCAGCGAAAAGAACACGTGTCCGAGCAGTTCGCCGAGGGCATCGCGGTCGCCGACCGGCTCGTCTGCGAGCGCGACGCGCAGGTAATTCGCCATCACATTCTGGTTCCAGAATTCGGGGGAACTCGCCGCCGGGTCTGCGGAATTGATTGCCGCGACGCCGGCCGCAGCGAGCTCCGGATCCTCCGCGGTGGCAGCGAGCATCCGCTGGAAGACGGCCGCAACGCGATCGGCGGCTCGTTTGTGGCGCGGCGGCCGGGCGGCGAGATCGGCCAGCACGTCGAGGCTGCGCTGGGCGTGCACATCGGCGATCAGGTGATCCTTGGACGAGAAGTAGCGGTAGACCGTGGCGGGGCCCACGCCGGCGCGCTTTGCGACGTTGCGCATGGTGACGGCTCCATAGCCGCCCTCGCTCGCGAGCGAGCGCGCGGCTTCCCGCAGCCGCGCGAGCCGTTCGCGTTGCGCGGCTGTGCGCGGTCGTTCGGATAGCGGGGCTAGGCCTTCGGCGTCGCGGTCACGACCCGTCATCATCGGAGTCTTCGAACCGCATCGACGATGTCCGCGGCAGCGGGGTAGAGCGGGTTCTCGAGGCGAGGGCTGAACGGGATCGGCACATCGGGCGTGGTGATTCGCACGATGGGCGCCTTCAAGCCGTGGAAAGCCTCTTCCGCGGCGATCGCGGCGATCTCCGACGCGGCGCTGCAGGTGCGATTCGCCGGGTCGGCGATCACCAGCCGGCCGGTGCGTTCGAGCGAACCCAGGATTGCGGGCCGGTCGAGCGGTACCAGGCTGCGCGGATCGATGACTTCGACCGAGCAGCCTTCGTCGGCGAGCGCTGCCGCGGCTTCGAGCGCGACGGTGCGTGCACCGCCGATCGCGACGAGCGTGACGTCGTCACCGGGCCGGACCACGGATGCGACGCCGAGCGGGGTCAAGTGCTCGCCCTCCGGCACCGGGCCGCTCCGGAACCACAGCGAGTGGTCCTCGAACACCACCACCGGGTCGTCGTCGCGGATCGCGCTCTTCAGCAGCCCCTTCACATCGGCCGGCGTCGCGGGCACGACGATCTTGAGGCCGGGAGCGTTCATCAGCATCGGGTAGGGGCGATCCGAATGGTGGGCCGCGTTCGCGCCCGCGTGCCACATCGCTGCGCGAAACACGATCGGGATGGTGGCCTGGCCGCCCGTCATGTAGCGGATCTTCGCCGCCTGGTTGACGATCGGATCCATGGCGAGATAGATGAAGCTCGCGATCGTGAGGTCGACGATGGGACGCAGTCCGGTCATCGCGGCCCCGACCCCCATGCCGCAGAAACCGTTCTCGGAGATCGGAGCGCTGAAGATCCGCTGCTCGAGTCGGGCGTCGAGAATCCCGGCCCGGGCGTAGAGGGAGATGTCCTCGCCGATCATCACGACGCGTTCGTCGCGAAACATTTCTTCCTGATGGGCTTCAAAGATCGCCTGAAAATAGCTGATTTCCCTCGCGTTATGGCTTTTCAACGGACTCGCGGTGTTCATCGGCCACCGCCCGCGATCGGATGGCTGTAGACGTCCTCGAGGGCCGCCTCGGATTCGGGGTGCGGACTGTCCTGCGCGAAGGCGACCGCAGCGGCGACCTGCTGCTTCAACTCGGCTTCGAGGGCTTCGGCGCCCTCTGCGCTGATCACGCCTTCACCGATCAGACGCGCGCGCAGCATCGTCACCGGGTCGCGCAGCTTCCAGCGCTCGACCTCCGCTTCGTCGCGGTAAGCGACCGGGATCATGAGCCCTTCGGCGTGTTCGCCGAAGCGGTAGGTCTTTGCTTCGATCAGGCTGGGGCCTTCGCCGCGCCGCGCGCGTTCGACGCCCTCCGTCACGACCGCGAAGACGGCTTCCGCGTCCTGTCCGTCGACCACCACGCCCGGGATGGCATAGCTCGCCGCGCGGTCCGCGATGTCCTCGACCGCGACGACGCTGCGCGCCGGTGTGGTCGCGCCGTAGAGGTTGTTCTCGCACAGGTAGACGACCGGAAGCTTCCAGATCGCTGCGAGGTTGAGGGATTCGTGGAAGCTGCCCTCGTTGCTCGCTCCGTCACCGAAGAAGCACAGGCAGACGCGCCCGTTTCCGAGCACCTTCGCGCTCAGCGCGACGCCTGCGGCCAACGGCAGACCGCCGCCGACGATTCCGGATTCGCCCATCACCCCGACCGAGTGGTCGGTGAGGTGCATCGAGCCGCCCTTGCCCTTGCAGACGCCGCCGACGCGGCCCATCAGCTCGGCCATCAGGCGTCCGAAGTCGGCGCCCTTCGCGATCGGGTGACCGTGTGAACGGTGGCTGCCGATGACGTAGTCGTCGTCCGCAAGGGCCGCACAGGCGCCCGCAATCGCGCCCTCGTGGCCGATGCTGAGGTGGACCGCCCCCGGGATGAGCCCGGCTGCGTGCTGGTCCCGGACGGCTTCTTCGAAGACGCGGATGGCGAGTTGGCTGCGCAGCAGCGCGATGCGGCGGGAATCGTTCGTCGGCATGCGGACCTCGGATGACCGGGCGACGCTAACGGTAACATGTTATCGTTTTGACCGCGCAACCGGGGCTCGCGCCTCCACCACGACGGGGGTCTCGCGGGCTCGAAGCGCCGATCCGATGCGGCGCGATACGATTCCAACCCCGACCGGATTCACGCAGAGATGGAGGCCCCGTGGTCGAGCAGGCGCCCAGCGACGAGCCGCAGGAAATGACGCGCTCGACGCGCGACCCGGCCGAGCTGCAGCGCTCGCTCGAGACGTGGCTCGAGGGTCGCTTGCCGCGGGGGTCCGGCGTTTCGGTCTCGGAGGTCACGAGTCCGTCGGCGACGGGGATGTCGAGCGAAACCCTGCTGTTCGATGCGAGTTGGAAGGAGTCGGGCGAGGTGTGCACCGGCGCGTTCGTCGCGCGCGTCGAGCCGGATCTCGAGGACTGCCCGGTCTTTCCGGTCTACGATCTGAAGGCGCAGTTCGATCTGCTGCAGATCGTGCGCGATCGCAGCCGCGTTCCGGTGCCGAATGCGCGCTGGCTCGAGCTCGACCCCGCGCCGATGGGTGCGCCGTTCTTCGTAATGGAACGTGTGGAGGGTCGGGTTCCGCCCGATGTGATGCCCTACACCTTCGGCAGCTGGCTCACCGAGGCGACACCAGAAGAGCGACGCGCGCTGGAGGACGCGAGTGTCGGAATCCTGGCCGAGCTGCATTCGATCGACGCCCGTTCGCCGGATCTGGCATTTCTCGCCTCGGACGTTCCGGGCGATACGCCGCTGCGCCGCCACTTCGAAGACCTGCGTCGATACTACGATTGGACACGCGCCGAGCGCCGCCACCCATTGCTCGAACGGGCCTTCGACTGGCTCGCGGAGCATTGGCCGGATGAAGAGGGCGAGACCGTCGTGAGCTGGGGCGACTCGCGAATCGGCAATGTCATCTACCGGGGATTCGAGCCCGCCGCGGTGCTCGATTGGGAGATGGCGGCCTTCGGCCCGCGCGAGCTCGACATCGGTTGGATGATCTTCATGCACTGCTTCTTCGATGAAATCGCCCGCGAGCTGGGCAAGCCCGGGTTGCCGGACTTCATGCGCCCCGAGCACGTGGCTGCGAGCTACGCGGAGAAGACGGGGTACACGGTGCGCGACCTCGAGTTCTACCAGACCTACGCGGCGCTGCGGCACGGCATCATCATGACTCGCATCCATGCTCGTCGCGTCCACTTCGGCGAGGGCGACTGGCCCGAGGATGTCGATAGCGTGATCTACCATCGGCCAACCCTCGAGCGGATGCTCGACGGTAGTTGGTGGAGCTGAGGCGATTCGATGCCGAACTCGACCGGACCGCTGTTGCCCGCCGACGAAGCCTTCAATCACCAGATCGCCGACACCTTCGCCTCGGTCGGAACCAGCGACCCGTCATGGACCGAAAAAGTCTGTGCCATGGCGATGGCCCGCGACGGCAGCCTGCAGATCGGCCTGGGGCTCGGGAAGTACACCAACCGCAATGTGATGGACGGCTACGCGGCGTTGTCGCGCGGGCGCGAACAGCTGACGGTGCGCGCGAGCCGTAACCTCGCGAGCGATCCCGAACGCACGCTGATCGGCCCGATCGATTACGAGGTCATCGAGCCGATGAAGCGGGTCCGTTTTCGGCTCGAAAGGAACGATTGCCAACCCATCGCATTCGACTGGCTGTTCGAAGCCGCGGTGCCGCCGTTCGTCGAGGAACGCACCCACCTGCGTCAGCAATTCCGCGTGATGTCCGAGCTCGTCCGCTACCACCAGACGGGAACCGCCTCGGGCTGGATCGAGCTCGACGGCGAACGCATCGAGATGAGATCGGATGACTGGGTCTCGACGCGCGATCACTCCTGGGGCGTGCGTTACGACGTCGGCGTCCCCGCGGCGGACGTCGAGCCGCGCCCCAGCATTCCGCCCGGCGTCGGCTTCATGATGATCTGGAGTCCGCTGCTGATGGAACGCCGAGACGGGTCGCGTTACGCGCTGCATCTGCATTTCACGCGCTTCGAGGCGCCGGGCTTTCGGCAGAAGATGGTGACCGCGCGGGTCGAGCACCCGGATGGCAGCGAGGAGGCGATCGCCGACATCGAACCCGCGCTGCGCTTCGATCCGGAGAACCGCCGCCTGCTGGGCGGCGAGCTGCACTGCCGCATGGCGGACGGCTCCGAACGCCCGCTCGGGGTCGAAGTCCTCGGGGATACCGGCATTCATCTCGGCGCGGGGCTCTATTTCGGCCTCGACGGCCATCACCACGGCGAATGGCGCGGTGAGCTCCACGTCGAGGGAGAGCGCATCGCCGATTGCACGACGCGCGAGCAGGCCCGGCGCCTCCACCAGATTCGCGATACCACCGTCCGCGTCAGCGATCCCGTCGGTGGCGGCGAGGGCTGGGGGAACTGTCAGCCGATCGCAGCCGGTCCCTGGCCCGAGCTGGGGCTCGGAGACGATTCCTGGATGTAGCGATGTTGCGCCTGCCCTCGAGCCCCGGGCGAGATATCTTATGGAGGCAACTGCGCAAAACCGCACCGAGTGCGACGGAGAAGGAGAATCCCCATGGCGCTCACCGCGTCCGACATCATGCAGACCCAGGTCGTCACCGTATCCCCGAACGATCCGCTCCATTCGGTTCAACGCCTGTTCTTCGAGGAGGAGATCCACGGCGCTCCCGTCGTCGACGAGACCTCGAGAGTCCGGGGCATGATCACCAGCATGGATCTCATTCGCGCGGCCATGGAGGAGGGCGATACCTCCACGGGCGTCGATTTCACGGACGCGTTCGAGCAGATGGGGCGTCCCTGGGAGGCCGCTTCCGAAGAATTCCAGGATCGGCTCGGCCAGACGATGGTCGCGGACGCCATGACGGAGAGCATCGTCACGGTCGACCCCACCACGTCGATTCCCGAGGTGGCCCTGCTGCTGCGCCAGAACCGGATCCATCGCGTGCTGGTGGTGAAGGGCGACAACCTGCTCGGCATCATCACGAGCTTCGACCTGATCCGGCTGCTCGAAGAAGAAGAGGACCGACCCCCCGGAGAAGAGGACTGACCCCCGGGGTGGGCGCAATCCTGCGTTCAATCCGGACGACCGGCCTGCCGATGAGCCGTTGAAACGTGAGCGGAACCGAGGTGAAGGCCATGACGGATACAGCCCCGTTGCGAACGCTCCTGGGAGTCCAGGAGCCCGGCAAGTCCAGTTCGATCGTCGTCTGGGACACCGAAGAGATCACGATCGGTCGTCTGCCCGAAAACGACATCGTGCTGGAGGATGCGGACGCATCTCGCCGGCACGGTCGCTTCCTGCGCAACTACTCGGGCTACCACGTCGAGGATCTCGGGACGGCGAACGGTACGTTCGTGAACGATGTTCGGCTCGACGAGCCCCGTCAGCTCGCGAACAAGGACGTGATCAAGATCGGCGAGGTGCAGATTCGTTTCATCCAGACTCGCAAGGATCCGAACGCCCTCGGGATGCCTGTCGCGTACGCGTCGGAGCTGAAGGATTTCGACGGAAAATCGGTCGCCGGTGCGGACCCGGAGGCCACGACGCTCGGCCTGATGGATCCGGTATCGGGCTCGTTCGATGTCGGCGCGGTGGGAGATTTCGTGCTGGAGTCGGACATCACGCCGGCGGAGCCCAGGAATCTCGATCTGGAGTTCGGCGATATCGAGCCCGCAGGAGCGGAATCGCCGGAAGCCGGGCGGCTGTCGTTGCATCTGGAACTCGAGGGCCTGACGCCGGATCTGCGGCGCAGCCTCGAGGCGTTCCTGGGCAAGGAGATCGAACTCCCCGCGCTGCGCATCAAGATCAAGCACGACGACGGGCTCTAGAACTCGTTTCGGCGGCCTTGGGCCGAGTCCGAGGCGCCGGAGCGCCCCACGACCCGTCTGCGCGCTGCGTTCTACGCCTCCGCGCTCGCGAGCGATTCGAAGAGCTCCGTTTCGATGCCGGCGATGTCCCGTGCCGCGTCGGCGGCTTGTGGCCAGATTTCCGCCGCCACGTCGTCTTCCGATGCCGTTGCGAGCAGTGCCGACAGCGCCGTCCAGCGATCCGCTGCCTGCCAGGCGAGGTTCGGCGTCTGCTCGGGAGCCAGCGCCGGGTCGATTTCGCGCGCCCAGTGCAGGAAACCCGCGTAGAGGCGTCTGAAGTTCCCACCGCCGTTTCCGAACTTCTCGATGCAGCGCGCGTTGTAGCTCGCCAGCCATTTCGCGTCCTCCCGCGAGCCCCAATCCTCGAGCGATTCGGCGAGGCTGCGGATGCCCGCGATGCCGCTCGCGACCTTCAGACCGGGCGATTCCGACAACACGTCCGTATCCGCCGCTTCGAGGCCCAACATGCGCCGGCTGCACAAGCCGATGGACCACGCCGCCGCTTCGCGAAAGCTGCGGGTCGGGGCGGCTCCGTGAAAGCGGCCCCAGAGGTTCTTGGTCGAAATGCCTTCGGGCGGGTTGCGACTGGCGAAGAGGGCGGGGTACGAGCAGGACTCGGGTTCCGGGTTGATGCGGTCGGCGATGAAGGCCGTTTCGCGTTCGTCATCGAATCCGACGAGCACGAAACGGTGTCCCGGGAAGTGGACCTTGTACTCGCGGTAGTCGAGATAGAAGATGTCGCCGCTCAACATCGTGGGTCGGCCCGCGAGCACCTCCCGTCGAACCAGCTCCCACGCCTCGGCATCATCGGCTTCGGTTCGTTCGCGATAGTCGACGCCGAGGGCCCGGCCGAGGTCCGCCTCCATGTTCAGACTGCGGCCGAATACGACGACGGCGGGATCCATCCCGGCTGCGCTGAGATGAATGCAATCGAGCCCCGCCCCGAGCCCGAATACCGCGGGTTCGGGCAGCTCGATGTCGTAGTAGTGGTAGAGCAGGCCGCGCATGGCGGTGCTGCCACAATGCTCGCCCGGAAAACTCCGGTAGCTCTCGATGAGGGTCTTCATCACCTCAGGATAGCCCGCCGATCGCACGGAGCCGCTTCGTGGTTGCGTGGCGAGAGGGCGGCCGTCCTCGAAACCGGAATCAGCGACATCGTCTAGCCGACGCCGCCGCGCAGCCAGTGGTAACGCGCGACCGCCTCGGCGACGTTCATCCCGGATTCGATCGCCTGTTGCGTGCCGATCCCCGTTCCGCCCGCGTCGGCTCCGACGAAATAGAGGCCCGCGATCGGGCCCTTGATCGACGGCTTGTCGTCACCGCATTGGCCGACGATCTGGCCGAGGCCGATGGTCTCGCCGCCGGCCCCCGGCACGGCGGAATCGCGTGTCGCGTTCGAGACGCTGCGGGTCCAGTAGAAGTCCTTGGATTCGATCAGGTCCGGAAGCTCCGGAAATGCGCCGAAGAGCGTTTCTTCGCCGGCCGCCGCCCAGTCGGCGACGTCCTGCTTGTCCACGTCGGGGTCGGGAGGGCAGAACGAGCCGGTCATGAGGATCTGCTTGCCTTCGGGCGCGGCGTTCGGGTCGTAGTTGGACGGAACTTCGTAGTAGAGCACACCGTCGCGCGAGGCGTTGCCTGCACGCGCCTGCTGGAATCGCTCGAGGCTCCAGGGGCTGTCGTCCGAGAAGATCACGCCGAATGCGGCTTCAGTGACGGGCCTGCGCAGGAAGTAGCGGTATCCGAGCAGCGACAGGGATGGAACGAGGTCGCGAACGTAGTTGACGTAGCCCTTGTCGAAGTGCTCTTCGTCTATGAGCTTCAAGACGGTGGGCTGGATTCCTGCGTTGCTGATCACGATCGGCGCGCGGAACTCCCCCTTGTCCGTTTCGATTCCGGCGACGCGACCTTCCTCGACCATGATCTTCTTCACCCGCGTACTCATCATCACGTCTCCGCCGTGACGCCTTACGCCTTCGCAAAGCGCTTCGCCGACTCGTCCATAACCTCCCTCGCAGAAGATTCCGCCGCCGCGCGTGAAGATCGCCTGGAGGCTCGCGATCGCCTCCGCGGCGTCGAGTGAGTCCACCGGGACCATGAACATGCCGTCGCAACACAGGCTCACGAGGAAGGCGTACAGGGCCTTGGGGATGTCGGCCTTCGAGAAGTAGTCGTGGAGATTCGTTCCCCCGAGCGCCGCGACCTGCTCTGGCGACATGAGTGCGAGCTGTGCGAAGAACTGGAGCGCGGCCTCGCGGCGCTCCAGTGGGATGTCCAGCCAGTCGAAGATGATGTTCGGATCGAGAGAATCGCTCGGTGCATCCGGCATCGTCACGAACTTGCCTGCGGGTGTCTTGTAGATGCTCCCCGAGTTCTGCGGAACCACGAGCTTGGCACGATCCGACACGCCCAGTTCGTCGAGGATCACCTCGTAGAGGTTGCCCCTCACCGGTGCTCCGATCACCACCCAGGCCGTGAACGTGTAGCCGTTCTTCGACAGACTCATCGCCTTGCCGCCCGCAACCGAGTTCTTCTCGGTCAGGAGCACCTCGAGTCCCCTCTTCGCCAGCAGCCCTGCACACGTAGCGCCTCCGAAGCCGGCTCCGATCACGATTGCGTCATAGTTCCGATCTGCCATGTCGCGTGCTCCTTTGCGTTGCGTGGCGGCCCGTCGAGCGGACCTATTCCTCGAGATAGTCCTTGATGTACCGCTCCATCTCGGCCGTCGGCTTCCACCAGCGATCCACGCCGAGATCGTCCGCGACCCGACCCGCGCCGATGTAGCCCGGCCCGCCCAGCACCAGACCCCCCGGAAAAGTCGATGCGCCGCAGGTGTAGAGGCCCTCGACCGGCGTGTCCGTGGACGAGCAATCCTGAGTGGGCCGGAAGCATCCCATCTGGAGCGGGGTGTAGTCGCCGTGCTTGATCGATCCGCGCCGCATCTGCGGGAAGCGAATCTCGATCTCGCCCGGATCCTCCATCGTCGATGCGAGGATGGATTCCGAGGTCATGTTCGGGGCGGCCCTACGCCATTTCTCGAGCATCGCCTGCATGACTTCGTCTCGGCGCAGCGGCCAGCCTCCCTCGATGTCGTAGGGGGCATGAATCTGGAACATCGAAACGTACTTGCCGGGGCGATCGGAAAGCGTCGCGTCGAACAGGCTCTCGCAGGTGGAGTGCCCGCCGAACGAGTCGAGATCGAGCCGGCCGTCGATGACGGCGTCCCAGTGTTCGAGGAGGCCGTCGACGCTTTCGATGCCGAACACGGTCGCGAAGCACTTGTCGATCCACGGGTCGTCGGCCGCGTATCGGGGCGGTTCGTTGGCGGCGACGTGGAGGGTGTTGAAGCTCCACTTGTCCCAGCTCCAGCCTTCGATGTCCCGGCGCATCTCGGACGGCAGGTCGTCCGGAGCCACCATGTCGAGGAAGGTGGTGTGCGGATCGAGCGTGGACATCACCACCTTGCTGCGCAGCGTACGTCCCTCGTGTGCGATGCGAACACCTGTGGCGCGGCCGTTCTCGATCAGGATGCTCTCGACCGCGGCGGCATCGAGGATCAGGCCACCGTGCTTCACGAACTCGCGGGCCAGTGCGCCGGCAAATTTGTGGGAGCCGCCGTAGCAGTAACACTTGTTCATCGTGCGATCCAACATCAGTGGCACCATGAACCCGAGCCCCGACTCCCGTGGGTCGAGTCCCCACATGCAGGACGCATAGAGCATCAGCGTCCGAACACGTTCGTCTTCGAAAGTCGATGAGATGATGTCGAGCGGGCTCTCCTCGCCGATCTCCATCATCCGCTCGCCCAGTGGCGTGCGTTGCATCGCCATCGTCATTTCGATCGGCGGCATCGGCGGCAAGTAGGTCGCCGGCCCGATGATGTCGTGCACCATCCTCTTCCAGTCGCGCACGGACCGACCGAAGCTGTTCGCATCGTTGTACGAGAACTTGCTGATCGAATCCTTGGTGTCCTGTACCTGGCGCGCGAGCAGTATCGAGCTCCCGTCTTCGAACACCATTCCGGTCTGTGCGTTGGGTTTGATCCATGTGAGAGCGGGACGGTCGAGGTCGAAGTCCCGTAGTGCGGGCATGTAGTCGACCATCATGTGGTAGAGGACGTGGGGATTCGATGAGTAGCAGGGGAAGAGGTTCTCTTCCGTTGCGAGCCCTCCGCCGACTTCGAACCGGCGTTCGCAGATTGCGACGCTGAGTCCGGCTTTTGCGAGGTAGGCGCCCGCGATCAGTCCGTTCGGGCCCGCACCGATGATTACGACATCGAATTCGCTCTCGTCCGGAAACTCTTCCTGCATGTGACCAAAAGGGTCGTTCGGGTCGTACCTGAACTTCGATTCGTACTTGAAATTAGGCATGTGTTGACCTTTCGGGCCCGACGCCGTCGCCGGCCGGTATTCAGCGCATGAACGCGGAGATCTTTCCTTCTTCTGGGATGTAGTAGGGCGACGCGTACCACCAGGAACCGGGCTCGGCGACTCCGTCCTCGATCAGGATGTGCATGAGGTTGTATGGGATGGCCATCAGGCAGAGTCCTCCGGGGTGTCCGGAGGTCTGGTGGGCGTGGTAGAGGCCTTCGATCGGTGTGCGGTAGCGTGCGAGTTCGGGGATCGGCCGGTTGGTCCAGAGCTGGTCCTCATCGTGGCGACTGCCGCACCAGGTTCCGCCGATCAGGCCGGTGTTGCGGAATTCGACCTCGCGCCCCGTTGCGCTCCAGTGGTGGATCACGTTGTCGTCGTCGAGTCCGTCGAGCATCTGACTGAACGAGTCGCGCATGAAGCGATCGGTCGCCTGCTTGTGGATGTCCGGAGCATCTTCGCCTTCCTTGTGGAGGTCGGGCGATGTCACGTTCATCTCGAATGCGGCCGAGATGTAGCCGCGTGGGTAGCGTCCCTGGCAGTCGGTGGGGTCGAACGCCTGGGACGGAGTGTGGAACCACATGGCACGTTCGGGCGAGATCGTGGGCTGGCCCTTGCGGCCATCGACGTCCGCGACGTTCTCGTAGTAGAGTTCTCGTGAATCGCAGGGATACACCCCGGCTGCGGGTTGTCGATCGGGCCCGACGCGCTTGGCCGCACAAGCTCCCGCCTCGAACCGGGAGTTGAATCGCAGCGGTTGCTTGGT
>Ga0210064_1001055_pt1 | contig 12317 bp, 19 predicted proteins | sample Muzzi_CordC_D2_FD_185531 | JGI IMG/M metagenome (GOLD analysis project Ga0210064, IMG submission 185531) | Wetland microbial communities from San Francisco Bay, California, USA, that impact long-term carbon sequestration - Muzzi_CordC_D2 (SPAdes) | ecosystem: Environmental > Aquatic > Marine >...
TGAACTGCCGGATACCATAGCGGCGCACGCCGACGCCAGGCCGTGTCTGTGCGAAGGGAAGGACAGCAATGTCGAAGTCGAGATGTCAACAGGGCCGGGTGCGGTGGCGGGTTTTGCGGTGACGTCCAGCAAAGGATGCCCGGCCGGACCCCACGTGATACACGGCACCTATTTGATTTCAACCTTGCCTTACAAGCAGGGCGACGAGCTTGCCGCCTATAACCTGTCCGGCGAGTCGCTGACCTTCGATGTGAGGCAGCGCTAAGGCTAACTGATCGGTTCCGGTGTGCTGTCTTTCAGGCAAAGGGCATGGCCTGTGAAACCGGAGTGGCAAAGCTGCCGTTTTCCCTGTCGTTCTGCTGTATCCAGTCAAGAATGTGCGCCCACGGTGCCGAGTCCCGTTGCGCAGCAGAGTCGGTGAGTTCGCAGGCACCGATGCCCTGTTCCGCTGCCTGTACATAGTTCTGCGTATCCCGGATCTGGGCGATGACGGGGATATCCAGGTTGCGCAGAAACCGTTCCAGCTTGATCATGGAGCGGGTACGGATGCGGGTTCGATTGGCAATGATCGCGATCTGTTTGCCACGCGCGCGGGCTTTACCAATCAGCAGTAAGTCACGGATGAAATTGGCCGTGGAATGCATGTCAATGACTGACGGCAAAACGGGAATGAGAATGAGATCAGACTCGTGTACCCGGTCCTCGAGCTCGATACCGCTGTACCCGGCCGGGGTATCCCTGATGACATAGCGGGTTTGCGGTGGGATCCGCAATTGCCATGAGCGGGTGATTCCGGCTTTAGGGGGTTCATAGGCCGCTACCCCGAGGATAGGAGGATAGTTTTCTGCGCGGGTTTTTAGCCAGCGGCTGCTGGATCCCTGGGGGTCATAGTCGAACAACGCCGTCGCGTAGCCCTGCGAGACACAGTAGCTGGCAAGATTTGTAGCGACCGTGGTTTTTCCACAGCCGCCCTTTGCATTCATTACTCCAACTCGCAGCACGGCAGTTGACCAAAGGGCTCGGTTAAAACGGAGACTTGTCAGGTTCCGGTTTGTTATCGGCACTTCCGAAAAATAATGAAGAAAATCAATTTCCCAGGTCAGTGAACAGTTCCTGGATGGCCGCGCTGCTGGTATTGTGGCGTATTGGAATACGGTGACGCCGGGGTGCGCACCCCTGAAAGTGGAGTCTGTGGCAGTGGGGTCAGGAACATGAAGGTGCTATTGAGGAGTTTGGGCGTCGTTTGGCTTATCACGGTTGCAGGTGGCTGCAGCTGGGTGAAGCCCACCGAGTCGGGTGCCCGGGTGCGGATCGCAAACGCGGGCGAGGTTGAGGATTGCGCCGATGCCGGGACCACGCACGTCTCGGTGATGGAAAAACTGGGTGTGGTGGCGCGTAACCAGGCCAAGGTCGCCGGGGAGCTGGAAACGCTGGCGCGTAACAGTGCGGCTCAGCTTGGCGGGGACACCGTTGTAGCGATTACGGAAATCGTCGATGGCACGCAGACTTTCGCGGTGTACCAATGTGGGCGTTAATGCGCACTTGAACCGGTCACGCCGGCGGTCAGTGTGAAGCGCATGGCCTCTTCCATATTCATGTCGAGCGGCCGCACGGCGCTGCAGGGCACCAGTACCGCATAGCCACCGATCATGTAACTCAAGGGCAGGTAGACCAGGATACTGTCCTTTTCACGAAAATCTTTCGGCATATTTTCCGGCAGCGCCTGAGTGACGAAGCCGACTACCTGCATGCCGGTATCCCCAAAGCTTACCGCCACGACCTGTTCGAATTCTTTTTCCCGGGTCGGGGAAAAATATTCCAGGAAGTCGCGGATGGACCGATAAATGGTTTTGATCAACGGCAAGTGGTAGAGGATCTGCTCGCCCCTGGCAAACAGCCGTTGCACCACGTAGGCACGCATAAGCAGTCCCACGGCAAATACCACCGCCAGACCGGCAATCACTCCCATGCCGGGCCAGTACAAATGGCCCGGCAACATCCGCTCGATCAATCTGCCCAGCACGGACTCCGCCGATACCGTCAACCAGTAGAACAGGTAAAGCGTGAGGACCACCGGCAGGATGGTGACAAAGCCCGTCAAAAGGGTTTTGGTTATGGTTTTCAGCATCTCAGTCTCTCCGTTCGGGCGGATCACTGTCAGCCGGTCTGTATCGTCAATACCGACACGGCGGGCATACTAGATCGATAGGTTGTCAAGAAGTCCCAGAGTGCCCACCGCAATGAGGTAGATTGCGACAATATAGCTAAGCAGGCGGGGCATGAGGAGAATCGAAATTCCCGCCGCCAGCGCAATTGCCGGTTGTATATAGATCGTTTGTAACATGGCTTTACTCCTTGTTTTCTCACGTTGATTCTAGCAAAGTCGCTATTATTAAGCTGGATATTAAATAGCCGTCATACTATGGGACGGTCGGCAGCACGAGCCCACGGATGGGTGCAGGCAGGGTGCCAGGAACAGGCCCTCCCTGGACGGGATGCAGGTGCAATTGTCGAGGGATGCTGCCGTCGAGTATACAGGGAAGTATTTAATCTGCTCACTCGCAAGCGCCTCTTTCATTCTTCAGTTATCCGCAACACGGTTCAACCAGCCATATTGCCCGAGTCGTTCGGCGTGTTGCATGATCCAGCGCTGGCGTTCCCGGACGTAGGCGGATGGATTGTCCACCTGTAACTGTTTTGGATTCGGCAAAACGGCGGCCAGCAAGGCGGCTTCGGCTTCGGTCAGTTGTCGCGGGGGTTTGTTGAAGTAGAGGCGGCTTGCAGCAGGGACACCGTAAATACCGGGGCCGAATTCAGCGATGTTGAGATACACTTCCAGAATACGCTGTTTCGGCCAGCTTATTTCGATGATCACTGTGAAATAAGCCTCAATCGCCTTGCGGAGAAAGCTGCGGCCGGGCCATAGAAAGAGATTCTTGGCCACTTGCTGGGTGATCGTTGACGCGCCTCGCAAGGCCCCGTTATTGCGTCGTTGTGTGACTGCCTTATGGATGGAAGCGACGTCGAAGCCCCGGTGATCGGGAAACTTCTGATCCTCCGCTGCCATGACCGCCAGCGGGGCCTTTGATCCCAATTCGCGCCAATCCATCCACTGGTAGTGAGTGTGAGCATTCTGACCGATGGATGGGTTCTTTTGCAGCATGAATGCCGTGACAGGGGGGGGGAACCAGCGCAGCAGCAGTACCGGTAAGCAGCCGAGCAGAAGCAGCAGCAGAAACAGGAAACCCAGACGACGCAAGAGCCGCTTGGAAAAAGGCTCTTTTTTTCTTCGTCTACGCATAGCGACGTAAAGTAAAGAATTTGCAAATTGCTGGCAAGCGGGGCTGGAAATTCCTGAATATGGGCGCCAGACTGCCATTATCTGGATCACCGTTGAACACGAGGCTGAGTTATGTCAGATACCCGTATTCCCGGACTGTCCGTTATTGCATCGGCCGCTGTCTTCGCAGTGCTCTCCGCCCAACCGGCAGCCGCTGATAACGGTGAGAACACCTTCACGATTATGGCTCCCGCCAGCGCACCTGTCATGCTGGCCCAGGGTCGCTGCGGCGGCATGGATCGGATGGGACCCTGGACGGTGACGGTAAAGTGACCAGGGAAGAGTTCAGGCAGGGGCATGACGCGATGTTCTCCAGTACCGACAGCAACGGCGATGGTGTACTGGATGCCGATGAAAGGAATGCGCACGGAGAGATGATGCGGCAGAGAAAAGGGCTTTGTGGTGCTGGTAAATAAGGTAAGGGCAGGGGTGGGGAATAGCGGTCCGTACACAGGGTATCTTTGTCGCTGTGTGGCCTGGCAGCCCGTCTGCATGCCATGGTTGCGAATATTATTGAATCGCTGTAATTGAGAACAGTTCTACGACCCATTCGATCAGGAGCGGATGTTCAGAACTTGCCGATCGTTGGTTCTCGTCTTCTTTTGTCTGAATCGCCGAATTCATCCTCTGGCTGTTGGTCTTGACTCTGTGCAGTACGGGCCAGCTCCAGAATTTCGGTTAGCTTGGCGTTAACGCTTTTTGTTTCCAGGTAGTTTTTGTACATCCATTTCTGCGCGGAATAGGCTGAAAGCGGGAGTATGACCGCCAGCAGGGCGAGGACAAAAACCACCACGTAAACACCTGTTACACCGATATAGATGCCTATATCCTCCAGTACTTCCATAAATCGGTTCCTTGTCTCCGGTCGTTCACAAATTTGGCTGGCGATGCGGAATGATAAGCTTTTTCCGATCAGAATTGCGAGAGAATGGCGGAAGCAGGTGCATGAAAAAGCGATTTGGTATATTTGTCAGCCCCGCGTTTAATTGCTTTAATTGTCGCCAACACCAATCTGGATCAGGAGGCATCGATGGACGATAAGGCCAGGCTGAATACGGTTATCGACGCTGCGGGCAGGATGCTAAAAGATCCAGCCGGTTTTTACCGGGATATGGAGAAAACCGGTGGCTTTCTGGACCCCCTGATTTATGTGGTCGTCATGGCAGCGGGCACGGGATTGATCATCGCGGTGTTGTCGCTGTTGGGTGCCGGTATGACGGGCGCCATCGCCATCGGTCTGGGGGCGGTCATTGTATTTCCGGTATTTGCCGTCATCGGGTCATTTATCGCTGCCGCCATCCTGTTTCTCACCTGGAAATTACTGGGCTCGAACGAGTCATATCAAACCGGCTACCGTTGTGTCGCTTATGCGACGGTTGTTTATCCCGTTTCAGCATTGCTGGGCTTGATCCCCTACCTTGGTTCAATGGCGGGTGTCGTCTGGGGGATGTACCTGATGACAGTTGCCACTACCGAAGTTCACCGGCTCAAACGGAAAACAGCCTATATCGTATTCGGTGTTCTCGGTGTGCTGTTGATCATCTCAAATATCAGCGCTGAAAGAGAGAGTAGACGCATGGCACCTGTGCAAAAGGCTATCAATGAGCAATCGCCAGAGAATGAATATAAGCCGCCGGTTGAAGCAGGGGAGGCGATGGACGGGTTTTTGAAAGGGTTTGAAGAGGCGACGGGGAATTCCAGGTAGAAAAAGCCGAAAGCGTCAGCGGATCGGAAACTGGCTTTGCAGCCAAATGTTTGTTTCAACGTGACCAGAGGTTGGGCAGGGGTGAGCGGAGAGCAATGGGTGACTTAAAAGAATGGCTGAAATACTGGCGCAAGGTGATTGCAAAATGTTCGAAGATACATAAGGATTCCAGAGCCCACAAAAGGGCCTACAGTGAATTATCGGACTACCTTAACAGTGTGGAGGAATCTGCCAATGATGGGGCGTTGGATGCCACCGTGTTGTGGGCTGTGAGGTTTATGCAGCGAATGCATGAACTGGAAAAGGAAATCGGGTTGCATGTTCTGGAAAAAAAGGTACATTCAACACACAAAGAAAAAGAACCCTAACCATGCCCGCCAAGCGAATGCCTCGAGGATCCGGAAATGAAGAGAACGCTATTGTTACCAGTCGCAATGACATTGGTTTGCAAGCTATCGTTTGCAGCAGATTACATCGTGGATTTCACCCGCATAGACGATTTTGAGAGCATGCGTTCCCTCGTAGAGAATTGTGGTGATTTTGGTGCAATGGAACTTTACAAGGAAAAGATGAGGTCTTCTGAAAATCTCGAGGACATGCGCGGCTTATTCGTTGAAATCGGCTTCGGGATGTTCAACGAGTGCCCTGACAGTATTGCGGGACCAGGGATATCACTGGTTAAATAAACAGGTGACGCTTCCAGGCTTTTAACAAAGGAAAACAACGCCAGGGTTAAGAGCGTCACGATAACTGTATCGTTTTTAATAAGTTTCATAACCAATTCTCCAAAACTGTTTTTTTGTGTTTTATCGTCGGGAGTGTTAACTGTCACTCAACGCAGGCTTCCAGGTCTGCTGAGTGGAAGCCTGCCGGATTGCTTCTCTTCTTTCTGGAACCAGTAGCAGGAATCGAGCCATAAAGTAATTTGTTTTAACAATTAAACAGTTAAGAATCTCCTGCGCTGGCCCTTTGCCAAAAATGTAAATAATATCGACTTATAATTTAAATTATAATAAAAAACAATAGCATAAAATGCTTATAATTTTGTGACTCATTCCAATAAGTGTAAATAAAAACGACGTTAAGCTCATCTGTTCAGAGAGCCTATGCAGAAGACGAGCCACGGTGAGCTTCACCGGACCGTGTTGTATTTCAGCTGATGACGCGGTTAAGTTCAGCACGACCCCGCCGATAGCTTGTAACCATGAGTCATCTTCCCAGCCAATACACAATGCAGGCGATAAAACTCATCAGCCTCGCTAAGCGTGCATCGACGTTCATCGCGATTGCGGTGCTGGCGTCAGGCTGCGCCTCGGGTCTGTCCAGGGACGAATGCAATACGGCGGACTGGCGCACCATCGGTTACGAGGACGGTGTTCAGGGGCGCTCGGAAGCACGAATCAGCGAGCATCGCAAGGCTTGTGCCAGGCACGGGGTAGGGTTCAATTTCAGTGCTTACCGTAGTGGCTGGGACGAGGGGGTAGGGCGCTACTGTCAACCGGGGAACGGTTATCACCAGGGCCGCCGGGGCAAGTCATACAGCGGCGTTTGCCCTGCTCAGATGGAAGCGGGCTTTCTCCAGGCCTATCGTGAAGGGCGAGAGCTCTACGATCTGGAGGCTGGCGTGCAACGGACGGCGCGCAAACTCAAGCATAAACGTCAGCGCCTGGCCGATATTGAGGTGGACATGCGGGACACCGGTATCGAACTGGTCACGACGGGCGTCACCACGGAACGGCGTGTCATCCTGCTGGATGAATTGCGCAAACTGGAGCAGGAGCGGGCCTCGACCAAGGCGCAGATCCCCCTGCTCGAGGCAGAAATGGAAAGACAGACAAATCGCCTCGCTACCATCAGCACAGAACACGAATATTAGTATCCTTTATTAAATCCTCACCCTGCACGACGCAAGTTATAACCGCTTGAAAACTGCCAGCCGTTCAGTCGGCTGCAGCAGCATCCTGGCGGTTTTTCAGGCGGTCGATGATTTCGGCGTATTCCAGGCCCAGTTCTTTGAGTTCTCCGATTTCCAGCAACGATGGGGGCGCATCAACAGATTTGATCGCTCGCTGGATGTCCTGCATTCGATTCACGATCTGGTCAAGGCGGGATAGCAGTTTGCTATCATCATCGGGGCGGTTGCTCAAGATCCATTACCTCGTTTTCGAAGTCCGTATTTTCAAGGGGTCAGAGTACTTGAAATCCAGGCTCTAAAGATAGTGCGGAAATTATGCGAAGAAGATTTCAGGTAGCCCTCGAACTCTCGGATACAATGTACCTGACATGGGCATGACTGCACAGCCAATCCTGATGACAGGCGAGCCGGTTATCAGTAGCCGTGGTTTCACCAAGAGGTTCGCATTCCGGGTGGCGGTCAAAGGTGTGGATTTCGATATTTATCCCGGCCGGTGTTTCGGTTTTGTCGGTCCCAACGGGGCGGGTAAAACCACGACTTTGCGCATGGCCATGGGCCTTACGCCATTGAGTGGCGGGACACTCTCTGTTTTTGGTCTGCTGGTCAGCGAAAATGGACCCGCGATACGCGCCCGTGTCGGCATTGTTCCCCAAGCCGACAACCTGGACCCGGACTTTACGGTCGAAGAGAATCTGCGCGTCTACGCGTCCTTTTTCGGACTCTCGCGCAGGCAGGCGGCACCCCGTATTGAGTCTTTGCTGAAGTTTGCCTCGCTGACGGATCGCCGCCGGGCCCGGACGGACATGCTTTCCGGCGGTATGCAACGGAGACTGACCATTGCCCGCGCATTGATCGATGAATTTCGGTGAACCCACGCTCTACCTGTTGGGACTCGGTTTCGGCCTGGGGCACTTCGTCGGTGAGATGTCCGGCATGCCGTATCTCGCCTTTCTGGCTTCTGGCATCATTGCCCCTTCGGCCATGACCACGTCCAGTTTTGAGGGCATGTATTCTGTTTTCACCCGTATGGTGCCGCATAAAACCTACGAAGCCATACTCGCCACGCCACTTGAAGTCGACGACATCCTGGCCGGGGAAATGCTCTGGTGTGCAACCAAGAGTGTGTATTCAGTGGCATCGCTATCCTGGCGGTCGCGGCGGCGCTGGGTGTCGTGCAGGGCTGGGGTGCCCTGTGGGTGATCCCAGTGGTATTCATGATCGGTCTGTGCTTTGCCGGTCCGGCCATGATCATGAGCGCGCTGGCCTATAACTATGACTTTTTCAATTACTACACAGTGCTGGTCATTACCCCCATGTTTATCCTGTGCGGAGTCTTTTATCCCGTCGACACACTGCCGCTGGCGATGCAGGGATTCGTACAGTTCCTGCCATTGACGCACGCGGTGATGTTGACGCGCGCGCTGGTTGTCGGTGCCGAACTGACCCAGCCCCTGTTTCACGTTGCTGTGCTGATGTTTTATGCCGTGATCGGCTACTATGTCGCCGTGGTGCTGGTCAGAAGGAAGCTGCGGGTCTAGCACCCGAGTCCCGACAGGCGGCTCCTGGCGCACTGTTATGCAGCACAGTTTCACCTGGAGGGGGAATTTTGATGTATTGTGGTGCACCGACAGGCTTGCCGGACTCGATACAACAGGGACTCGTACGCAGCCATGCGCGGGCAATCCGGCACGCCCGGAGCGCCGATGGATTACTTCATGATAGTCATTGCCAGGCGCGCCATGTCCGGAAGCTCGTAAAGCCCGAGAACGATCACAGCGAGCATGACCAGCAGCGTTACCCCGCTGGCGATGTTGACCAGGGCGTTCTTGCTGCTGCGTTGTTCCGCCAGTGTCTGGGCGATTGCTGGCAGAGTCACCAAGCCCAGAAATTTGTTCTGCCGGTAGACAAACAGACGTCGGCATTGATTGCTTCGCATTGTCTTTATTGCGATTTCACAGGAAATATCGTCGCTTACCGAGATCAAGTCGCGGGTGCACACATCGCCGAGGGTGACTGATTTGGGGTCCTTGCCGGGACCGACCACGCGCTTGATAAGATCTTTCTCGGTGAACAGGCCAATGACCTGGCCCGACCGGTTTACTACTACGGATCCGAGGTCCCGACTTGCCATGAAGGCTACAGCCTGCTGGACGTCAACACTGTCTTCCAGGGATTCTGTCGGGGTGTGAATCAGTTTATCTATTCGACAAGACATGGATTTCCTCACTCCTTTGAATTATTGGAATTGGATACTCTCCTGTGGAAGTAGCAAGTTTCGAACCAGCTGACACTGGTCGAAATGCGTTACTTGCAGAACTTCATGCCGACACCGGTCTGCTCAGAGCGAATGGCAATGGCAGACACCCGTCGCAGACGTACCAGATTCGACGCATTAAGGTGAAGCGCAAACATCAGATTCAGGCGTTTGTTTTTGGGCACCTGTAGGGGATTCACCTTGAGGAAAAGACCGGCGGTGCTGATATCGGTCGCGGTGCATCGGGACGCAGGACCCCCTGCATCGATCAGATAAACGCTCACATCGACCGGCTTACGCGTTGAATGACGTCTCTCCATAAAACCCCCAAAGTTAGTTTTCGAACTGTTTTCTAGTTATTGGCGTAAACCAAGCAAATTCTGTGCTCGCGATTATAATTGCTTTAAAAAAAGTTAATTAGCGCTGTTATATCGAATCTACGTTAAGAGATTATGTAAGAGATCCATTACACTATTCTTGGATCCTTTACAGTGACCAGGGCGACTACAGTCACCATCAATGGGTCGTCGCGGCTGGTTGGCGGTTAATCGAGGTCGCTTATCAGCAGGCCAGCCAACGGGGATACAGGCGAGTCAGAGCCGATCAGCGCCAGCGGGTGGAAACCGCAGCGCCTGAACGGCCCCGCCTGCCATATGACTGTCAGTCATCGATATCAAAAATCATGTCGACGACGGTCTCTGCAGCCATCCAGTCGGTCTCGGGGCTGCCCTGCCAGGGGGCCCGCTTCAGGGAAATCAGGTAAGCTGCGTCGCCGATTATTTGCTGGCGCTGCTGTTGTGAGATAACAGTTCTCGCAGCGCTGCCCGCAGCTTTCTTGCTGGTGACTTTCTTCGTCGCCGCAGGCGGGGGGGCTTGCGTGCTGGCAACGCTTTTCTTTTTCGATATCGTGGCCTTTTTGGTGGCGGCCTTTTTCTTTACCGGTCCGGGTGTTGTCGTGGCCGCAGCCGGTTTTTCCGCAATAGACGAAGCCGGGCTATTGCTGTCAATTTTTTTGCTACTGATCTTTCTACTTACGGCCATTTTTACTGTCTCCATGACTAACTGTTTAACGCAGCATATGCCGCCAGGACGTGACGAACACAAACTGCGACGTATCGGATATCGATGGGCGCATAGTTTATCACTGAATGAACCCATCCTTAACAATCTTCTGTGACTTTAGATTTCTTGCGACCTTTAACTGCAGAAAACCGCAAAGCGACCGATTAAACTTGGGCGGAAATCGCACACCGAAAGCGGCCGATAATCTATCCGCACAGGATATCGATGTGTTCGTATTCTACCGGGCGGAAAGTGATCAGATATCTGATCTGTACGTCAAATACGCGAACGTCCACCAGACCCACGAACAACCAGACAGTTACTTTACGGCTTACCGTCCGGTCTTTCGCGAAGCGGTCGCGAAATCGGAAGCGGCTGCAGGCCAAGCAGGTGATGGTCGAAATCGAACTGAAAAACGCCGGGATCCAGTTCATTCGTGCCCAGGGTATTGCCGATGCCAGTGGCATCATCAACAAAACCCTGTCCAACGAAGACCTGCAGCCTGAACTCAATCTGACACTGCAATGTTTGCTGAGACCCGGGCAAATACACTCGTCGTGCCGGCCAATATGCATGCCTTTGAGATGATATTGCCGACCGATAAACCGGCGCAACAGTAAAGCGGGGTCGCGTTGGCGGATTGCCTGCGTGGCTTCAGCGGGTTTGGTCTTTACACCTGACTTCAAGGATGGTGCCGTCGACCCCGGTAATCTCCACCTGCGTACCAACCGCACAATTCTCCCCGCGGATTTTCCAGCTTGAATCGTCCACGCGGATTTTACCGATACCGTCAATGATCGGTGCCTGCAGGGTGAACGTACGGCCGATGTACTGTTCGCCGCGGCGGTTAAGCGCCGGTTGATCAGTGTCACCGGGTGTGGTGCGGAAGAACTTGCGCCAGGTGACGATGCTGACCACCGACAGCACTGAAAACAGCAGCACCTGGTATTCCCACCCCAGGCTCGGGGACAGGTAGACCAGCCCGCCCACCGCAGCGGCAGCGATGCCCAGCCACAAAAAGAATGCGCCGGGTGCGAAGACTTCAAATATGATCAATATGGCGGCCAGTATCCACCAGTGCCAGTAATCGAGCTGTTCCAGCATCATGCCGGCCCGCCTTTCTGCCCGGCGAATGCCTGCCTGGCCAGTTCGGAAATGCCACCCAGCGCACCGATGACGCTCGATGCTTCCAGCGGCATCAGCACCAGCTTTTCGTTGGGGGACATGGCAATGCTCTGCAGGGCATCAACATATTTGGTGGCCACGAAATAGTTGATCGCATGCAGGTCGCCCTTGGCGATGGCCTGCGACACCATGTGCGTGGCCTTGGCTTCCGCTTCGGCCTCACGTTCACGTGCTTCGGCCTCCAGGAACGCGGCTTGTCGTCTGCCTTCTGCATCCAGAATGATGGCCTGCTTCTGACCTTCGGCGCGCAGGATTTCCGAGGCACGAATACCTTCGGCTTCGAGGATGTTGGCGCGTTTCTCACGTTCGGCTTTCATCTGTCTGGCCATCGAGTCAACCAGGTCGCGCGGCGGTGTGATGTCCTTGATCTCGATACGGGTGACCTTGACCCCCCACGGTGTGGTTGCATCGTCAACCACTGTCAACAACTGCGCGTTGATGGTGTCACGCTGGGATAGCAGTTCATCCAGATCCATGGAACCCATGACGGTACGGATGTTGGTCATGGTCAGATTGAGGATGGCGTGTTCCAGCTGATTGACTTCATAGGCGGCTTTGGCGGCATCGAGCACCTGGAAAAACACCACGCCATCGACGGTCACCATGGCATTGTCGCGGGTGATGACTTCCTGGGACGGTACATCCATGACGCGTTCCATCATGTTCAGTTTTGAACCGATACGATCGATGATCGGTGTAATCAGGTTGAGGCCGGGGCGCAGGGTGCGGGTGTAGCGTCCGAATCGTTCAACGGTAAATTCGGTACCTTGCGGGACCGATTTGACACCCATGATGACCAGTGCCACGGCCAGCACCAGAATGAGAATGACGAATTCCTGAAAACCGAACATGATGT
>Ga0210064_1001056_pt1 | contig 12311 bp, 10 predicted proteins | sample Muzzi_CordC_D2_FD_185531 | JGI IMG/M metagenome (GOLD analysis project Ga0210064, IMG submission 185531) | Wetland microbial communities from San Francisco Bay, California, USA, that impact long-term carbon sequestration - Muzzi_CordC_D2 (SPAdes) | ecosystem: Environmental > Aquatic > Marine >...
TTTCGATTCAACTGTAAAAAACCTTGATGATCTCCAAGCTCGGGTTAGAGCAGTTAACTCATGGACACAGCAAGGTGATAAGATAATTATAAATTCTCGGCTTGAACCGGTTAGGGCGCTGGCTAATTTTGCCCGTGGCAAAATAGCTGATTCCACTAGAGTGCTTATCAATAAGCAGCATCGTTTAGGCCGTAATTATAAGATCGGAGATAATATTGTTTTAAAGAGCGCACAACCTCCAAGTTTGGAGGTAGAAACCATTGTGAGTGGGTATCTGGATGACACTGAGCATCAAGATATCCTTGTGCAAATAAACGAATCTTTACTTGATGCGCTTGGTCTAGACGAGAAACAAGGTAGATATGAATTATATGTTCAAGCTAAACCAGAGGCGCTACGATGGAAGACACTAGATGAGTTGTACAAAGAAGAAAAGAAGAGCGGTCGCTGAATCTCAGTCGGATATGAATGACCTGTATTAGTACAGACCAGATCTGACACTCAGTAGTTGAAAGAGAGAGAGTGTAGTGAATAATAGGGGACAGACCACGATTTCTCAGTCATTTGTCTAACTGAACTTTCTGTTGATATGCGCCAGTCTGCCAAATGCAGTTTGGCTACCGGAAAAATATAGAGGTGAAGAGGTAAAGGGACAGATTTATTTGCAACCATGCGTGAAGTAAATCTGTCCCTTTAGATCTACATTGCCGGCGTCTGCGAGGCGAGATCGGTGATGGCCCGTCTCCTCCCCTCGCTGCGAACAACGTAACAGAAGATTATTTCATGAACTGGATGCCGCTGACCTTGTTACCGGCTATCGTGTCATCGAAGCGGGTGAGCAATACCTCGACGGACTTGCCACCGATTGTGAGTGCCGAGGGATGCAGCTTCTCGAAATTGGTAGCTGTCAAATCGGTGGTATCTATCAGGATGATGGCCTTCGAGTCGCCCGGCTCCGCCTGTTTGATTGTCGAATCCTTCCAGATGACGTTGCCGCTGCGGTCGTAGGCAGTCGCGGTACTTGCTGCCATGACGCTGTATTTCTTCTTGCCCAGGCTTAGGCCGGCGACGTTGATGAAGTTCTTACCGGCGGCCAGCGAAAAGTTCGTGGTAATTCCGATGACCCCGTCGACATCGAGTTCTCTGGCAAGTGCCGCGTACTTCTGCGGATCGGAAATATACTTGTAATTGTGCGCGACATTCAGGTCTTTGGTCATGAACAGGACTTTCATGACCTTCTCATCCTCTGTGACACTGCGGTAGGCCTCGCTGGCCAACACCTCACGTTCTGGCACAAGGACAAAATTCCCGGATTTGTCGAGTGTACTGACAATCCTGGGTGCCAGCTCGTCGATTAACGGCTGGGTATTGGCGCCGGGGATTTCATCGGTGCTCTTGAACATCTGGGTGAGTCCCTTCTCCCCGTAAAAATCCTTCATCGAGGCGATCGATACCACCGCAAAGCGCTTTTTGGCGCCGAACGCTTCCTTGTTCACATCAGCGCTGCCGGTTATCGTCATCGGGGCGCAGGCAGTCAACAGCAAAACAAGGACGACAGCGATGCCTGATTTGAAAATCTGAATATGGTGCATGGTGATCTCCCAGTAATGCGCAAAAAATCCGCAACTTTGGGCTATCGTCAAATGCGAGTGGATCTTTAAAGGAAAATTAATCCTCCGCCCCCTTTATCCCTTTTTTCCATTTATGAGGAAAAACCGGGATCTGACCCCAATTCCCCCCCCCCTGCTTTCAGGAGCTCTGCGCAACCATATACTCCATCGCGCTACGCAGCTCTTCATCACTGCAATTCATGCATCCACCTCGCGGGGGCATGACGTTGAGGCCGTTCTTGACGGACTCAAACAAGGCATCGTTGCCTTTCTCAAGGCGCGGCGCCCAGGCCGCTGTATCACCCAGCTTGGGTGCATTGGCAACCCCTGTCGCATGGCAGCTCACACAGGCCTGCTTGTAGATGCTTTCACCGTCAGCAGCCGTTGCCACGACACTCTCGGCCTCAACCGCGGCTTCAGGATCTGCAGCTGGCGGGCGTGTTTCATGCCCGGCTTGCTGGGTCGCGGGGGCTTCCGGCGCCTGATCCTGCGCGGAATCCGCAGGCTGCTTGTCCGAACAGCCGGATCCCAGCGAGATAAGCACTGCAAGCAGGGGCGGCAGCGCAAGGGTACGTAGGCTCGGGAGTTGACCAGTATCTGTTTGCAAGAGCGTGACCTCGTGTTTCTGTGATTGAACAGGCGATTCGGCGGGCGGAGTATAACGATTACCCACACGCTGACGCGTAATCATTGACCGCGCTAATCTGGCAAAACGATCGCGCTGTCGCATTGACACAGGTCAATGCAATCCGGAGGCAGCCCCCGGTTATTGCGATTGTTCTGGCGCGATGGGCGACGTCCACAGCCCAGGAAGAAAGGGGGTGGACTTGTTGAAAATCGGAAAGGCGTTTACTGCCTGCGTTCGCTGCACGCAGGGTCGTCCTGTACGACGAACATGCTGAAGCCGATCCGCCGCGAGTCGTGCCCGTAGTCGATCACGGGCCGGTAATACACGGTGACGGGCGCTTTGCAGTGTTTTGCGAATTCGCCGAGTGGGGAGCCAGGCTGACTCATCGCTCGCAGATTATCGCAGGTGTAATGCACTTGGAGGGGCGAATCTTCGGACGCTGTTCTGAGCATCTCCATCCTGTCAGCTGGCAATACGAGCTCTTCTATCGCCAGACCCGACGCCGCCACTTTCAGGCCGGTCGTATCGAATACGGCGGCTCCGATCCCGCCATTGCCGCGCGCGATGGCCCCGAGGAGATGGGAAAACTCGGTCTCGACGAGGCCGGCGGAAGGCGGTTTGAGGGTCCCGGTGCTTTTTGCCGCGGCTCGCTCGCTACGCTCGATAGCCCGGGTGTTTGCCTCGGAGCCTGGATTCTCGCGCAGGTAATCAAGAATCGGGTAGTAGTGGTAGTCGGTGACGCCGTCGCCGAGATATACACGGAGGGCCCGCAGGGTGGTGGAACAGTCTTCTCCCCCGGTGACGGGCTCGGGACCAGCGTTATGCTCGGCACCGCTGGAGGCGCAGCCGACCACAACGCCGAGAAAGCAACACCACATGATTCGCGGCCAGTACATGGTTGTCAATTTAGCACGAGGAATTCCGGGGACAGTATATTTATATTCCATTTCGAAAAATCAACAAGCAACAGGGGCAATCTGTCCTGTCGTGTTTTCAGGAGATTCGATCGCATCTTCTACCTGCCAGTGCTTAATATGTTCGCCCCTTTCGTCGATGAAGTGTGTAGTCATGAACGAAGGAGCGTAAATAATGACACTTTCAGATCTCAAGATAATGTGGGCTAAAACGGAACAATTGCCCATCAAGGAAAGGCGAAAAGCGTACCGGACTGCCACTCACATGGCAGTTGAACTGGGATTGAACTCAAATCTGGAGCTGAATGACATCGATTTTTGCGCTGATGTGATCAAAACCTGTCTCCCCGCACTGAGTTATCCGACAGCAGCACAAAATAAATTGACAAAAATATATCAGAAGAAGCTTGAATTAATGGGTATTGATGATCCTGACCCCGTCATATTGTCCAAAAAATCCGGACACGTCGGTATCGACGCCGGTACCCTGATGATTGCAGACCCGGACCTGCTGGATGACGAAATTGAAGATCCCGGTCGCTGGCCACAAATCGCTTCTGAAGGGCGGGCCTATTTTGTCGCGACAGGCGGTGATGGAATGGCACCAGCCCAGATCAGGGTAATTGACTTTCCATTTCCTTCACTATCGGTTAAGGAAACCCGGTTTGGAAGGGATCAGTCGGATACGAGGATTATTCACGTACCCTCCGGGAAAATCGTCGTGTCCGATCCTGTGTATCATGACTCGCCGGAGTGGTCGATGGTTGCTGCCGTAGAGCCCGGTTATTACCAGGTTTCGGTATTTATATTTGAAATTCCGGGCAAGATATTCAGTTACTATATTGTGATGTGCAAGTCCGACGGTCCCCACACGAATACATTACAGGCGATACAGGATCTGTACTGAACCCGCTAATGGAAATACAGATATCAGAATGCCGGGGACAGTATACCCATTTGTGAGATTCACATTTCCATGAAATGAGAAAACATCCCCCGGATGGCGTATCGGGAGATCGGCTTGTGCTAAATGTACGTGTCTGTCGGGTCGCTGCCATCGGTCTAACCTGGCTGCTTCTTTGCGACTCCGGGCGGGCAGCAGACTCCGCACCGGCAGCAGAGACGCAGCCGGCATTGCCGGAGACTGCCTCTGACGGCTTCGAGGCGACCCGCTACGAGCTGTCACCTGTGCGGTCAGGCCCATGGTGGTCATCCCGATCGTCGAGCAGGTTGCCCGAGAGCCGGAAAAACAGGGGTCAGACTCCGGTTTTCACTGACACCTTATTTCCGCCGCTTCGCGCGACTGGTGGCCTGCGCAGCCAGTGGGTCTTCCGGCCAGTGGTGTTTCTTGTAGCGACCGCGGAGTTCTTTCCTTACCTCGAAGTAGGTCGTTTTCCAGAAGCTTGCCAGGTCCTGCGTGACCTGCATCGGCTTGTAGCCCGGCGACAGCAGGTGCAGCAGCAGATGGAACTTACCGTTGATGATGGCGGGCGTCTGCTGCAGGCCGAACAGTTCCTGCAGTCGCACTGCGAGCACGGGGTTGTTCGCGTCGCTGTAATCGATGGCGATGCGGGAGCCGCTCGGCACAGAAACGTGTGTCGGTGCCAGCCGGTCCAGTGCCTGTTGCTGTGCATGGTCCAGGGTGCCGAGCAGGGTGGCGTGCAGGTCGAGCGCTTGCAGTTTCCGGATGCTGTTGTGCACATCGAGATACGGCAGCAGCCAGTCTTCGAGATGATCTGACAGCGCTGCATCGGACAGGTCGGGCAGGGTAAGCGCAGCGAGTTCGGGATCGTCGATCGCGTCTTGTTGCATGCGCAGGAACTGGATGCGCTGGCGCAGCGTCTGCGCTCGTTTGTCCCACGGCAGGCAGTCGAGGCCGCACTGCCGGATGCCTGCGAGGAGGGCGGCATGCACGGCATCGGGTGCGATGTCCCCGGCCGCCTGCTGTTCCAGCACGATGGCACCGAGGCAGGTGCGGGTGACGGCATCGACGCCTTGCGTCTGCGCATTCCAGCTTGCCCCGGTATCCCGCGTAATATCGCCGGCGAAACGCACCTTGATCTGCTGCAACGGGATTTCCGCGGCGAGCCAGATGCGGGCCTCGCGCTGGCGACCGTCCAGGTCGGCGGCGACGATGAACTCTGCCCTTGCCAGGGCCTCGCCCGCATCCAGGAAGGCGCCCTTGCCGTTGCGCAACAGGTAGCGGTTGCCGGCGGTGTGGCGGGAGCGGCCAATACGGTCGGGGTAGGCCCAGGCCAGCAGCACACCGGGCAGGTCATTCTCAGCAATCGCCTCCGCGCCGGCCTGCCGTTCATGGCGCCGGATGCGGCGGTGGAACTCTTTGGCAGAGCGCAGGACCAGCCGGCACTGCTGGCGGTTTACGCCGTAAGCGCAGGCCGTGCTTTCATCCCGCCTGAACGCACGCAACACGGTGAGCCGTGGTGCGACATCGGCCGTGCGCTCGCCGCTGGCGGTAAAGATATCGCGCTCGGTCAGCAGCGCGGCAAGCAGGCAGGCATCTAAACCGTGACCGGCTTCCGCACCGCGGATCATCATGTGCGCAAGCCTGGGATGTGCGCCGGTATCCAGTAGTTGCCTGCCGTGTGCGGTGATGCGCGGCCTGTCGTCGATGGCGCCGAGTTCGCATAACAGTTCGCGCGCCTGCGCGATCGTACCGGCATTGGGCAGATCCAGCCAGCGCAGTTCACCGATCTTGCGCACGCCCCAGTTGACCGTTTCCAGCACCAGCGATGCGAGATCGCTGCGCAGGATTTCGGGGGTGCCGTGGCGTGCCATGCGCTGTTGCTGTCCCTGTGTCCACAAGCGGAAGCATGTGCCCGGACCCAGCCTGCCGGCGCGTCCGCTGCGCTGGTCTGCCGAATCCCGGGAGATGAACACGGTCTCCAGCCGGTTCATGCCCGAGCCGGGGTCGAAGCGGGCCTGCCGTTCGAGGCCGCTGTCGATCACGATGGAAATGCCCTCGATGGTCAGGCTGGACTCGGCGATGTTGGTTGCCAGCACGATCTTGCGCCTGCCCGCCTCGCAGGGCTGTATCGCGCGGTCCTGCTGCTCGCGCGACAGGTCGCCGTAGAGTGGCGCCACGATCGGCATACCCTGCCTCTGCCCGGGCGGCAGTGCGCCGAGCGCGTTCTCGACCTGCCTGATTTCGCGCACCCCCGGCAGGAACACGAGCACACTGCCGGCTTCCTCCGCCAGTACCCGTTCGAGCCGGCGCAGCACCGCAGCGGCGATCCGGCCGGGTTCGGGCAGGGGCGCCCTGTCCGGCAGGTAAGTCGTCTCGACCGGAAAAGTCTGCCCCTCGCTGGTCACCACCGGTGCGCCGTCGAGCAACCGCGACACGCCCGCCGCGTCGAGTGTCGCGGACATCACCAGCAGCCTGAGATCGGGACGCAGCAGTTCCTGCGACTGCAGGCAGAAGGCCAGTGACAGGTCAGCATGCAGGTTGCGCTCGTGGAACTCGTCGAAGATCATCAGGGCGGCCATGGCGAGTTCGGGATCGGCCTGCAGCATCCGGGTCAGGATGCCTTCGGTCACCACCAGAATGCGCGTACGCTCACTGCTGCAGCGCTCGGCGCGTATCCGGTAACCCACGGTGTCGCCGGTTTTCTCACCGAGCAGGTCCGCCATGCGCGCAGCGGCATTGCGGGCGGCGAGGCGGCGCGGTTCGAGCAGGATGATCATCCGCCCGGCCAGCCACGGCTCACTCAGCAGCGCCAGCGGCACCAGCGTGGTCTTGCCGGCCCCGGGCGGCGCCACCAGCACCAGGCGGTTGCCGCCCGAAAGCGCCTCCCGGATGTCGGGGATGGCCTGTTCGATCGGGAGACTGGTCATGCTGCAGGGATCAATGGGGTCAGACTCGATTGATTCGTCAATAGTGCGTCTGATCAAGGGCGTCTGACCCCATTGATTACGAAGTACATTGGGTATGTAATGTGGACGAATTCCGGGGACAGTATACTTATTTTCCTTTTCGAAAAACCAATAGGGACAGATTCGATTGATTCGTCAACAGGTCGGCAGCTGGTTATACAATCGACACCTGGTTTGTAGCCCGGCTTTCTGTGCGTGGATGATGTCAGGATGAAGAAGGGAACTGGATTCGCGTTTACGTTGCTGCTCCCGGTTTTGTCGGCGTGCACCTGGGTTCCGCTCACCGACGAGGGCGCGCGCGTGCAGTTGCGCACCCTGGGACAGGTGCGTGCGTGTGAACAGAAGTCCCGGGTCACGGTTTCGGTCAAGGACAAGATCGCCGGCATCGCTCGCAGCGAGGATAAGATGCGCGGTGAACTCGAGACGCTGGCGCGCAACGAAGCTGCGCGGGTCGGGGGCAATGCGGTCGCGGCGGAATCGGAGCCGACCGACGGACGCCAGGATTTCCTGATCTATCACTGTCCCTGAGGCTGGAATAAAGGGGTCGGTGACAAACGAGAATGATTTCTTTTTGTCACCGACCCCTGTATTGGTTATTGGACCCGGGATTACCCAGCCTGCGAGGAACTCAAGCCGTGGATGTACAGGAAAGTCTTAAAATCACATTGGCCATTCTGATTCTGGTTTCCCGCCTCGCCGATCTCGGGTCAACCTACCTGGCCTCGCCCAACCTGGAACTGGAATCCAACACCGTGATCCGCCAGTTGCGCTGGCCGTTTGCGGTGCTGACGACAATGGTATTCATTATCCCCTGGTGGGATGTCGGTTCGGGCATCGTGATCATGGTTGCCTCGCTGCTGGTGGCAGCTTCCAATAGCAGCAAGCTCTGGTTGATTCGGGCCATGGGGGAATCGGAATATCGTGCACTGCTGGTACGCATGGCGGCCTGTGCCAGGCCACTCCACAGTGTGATCTACAGCCTGATGCCGGCCCTGTTCATGGGCATCCTGGGCGGCACTGTCATGTGGCTCTATCCGAGTGAAAGCGCCGACCCTGGCTATCATGTGGGCCTTGGGGTCGTGGGTTATGCGCTGGTAGTTGCCATATACGGCCCGCTGACCTTCCTGCGTTACCGGAAGGCAGGGCTTAAAGGGGTCGGTGACAAATGAGAATGATTTCTTTTTGTCACCGACCCCTTAGCCCATTGATTCCGGTTATTCAGGCAGCCTGGTCTCGGGATTCTGTGGCTTTGTTTCCGGCTGTATCACGATCACTTGAGGATGCTGGCGATAGGGACCGCCCCAGTAGGGATTGTAAGGATGGTGCCGGTAGTACCGCCAGTCATCGTCATCATCATTATCGAATATCTCGTCGGCCCACCAGGAGGGGTCCATCATATCCCAGATGTCATCATCGTCATCATAATAATCCCGTGCCTGGGTGATTTGGGTCGGCGCTGCTCCCCCAAAGACCGCCGCGGCAACAATAATAACCACGGTTCTCTTTAGCATCTCGATACCTCACGATGGCAGGTAATGTACGGGTGGTATTTTAGTATATTATGATATATAAATCCACCCAAAGCCGCATTGCGCGGCTGCGAAATTCCTGTCCAGATTATTAGTGAATAAAATTGACGGATTGATTTTCCTTAAGGTTTTGGTTTTTTTTGGTTTTAATGACCGCATCTATTCAGAAACCACTTCGCAATTCCAGTGCCAGCCAACGCACGAGTTCTCTCCGTCAAGTGCATCAGTGCACCCGTTGGGTGGCGGGTCCCACGTAAAGGCTTCGACACTGGTTCCGCAGGTGCACGCCCGGCCTGTCAGATCATCTCCCCAGGCATTGCTGAATTCTTCAGCCAGTTGTCTGCATTCCTGCTCATCGCTGGCCTGTGGCCTGTAAAAGCAGAAACTGTTATCAGGAAATACCTTGCGAAATTCACAGACCGGTCCATCATCATCCGGCGGTAACCGCAGGTGCGGAGGAAACAAAATGTCACGAATATCCAGCAGGCATTCTGCATAGATGCCTTCGGGTTGCAGCCGTTCGCAGTACTCACAGGGTCGTACGCCGGGCGTATAGCCGGGACTTTGACCGGCAGACTCGCTCGCACAATCGATCTGCTGACACAGGCGCGGCACCTGGTGGTTGCCACAGTAGGACATGATCAGACTCCTGGACAGGGCATCGGCAGGCGCACCGACAAGCGAGTAGAACCCTGACTCGGCGATTTCCATTGTCGCATCACCATCAGGCAACCACTGCAGGTTGCCGAATGCGGTATATCCGGGATTCCCGTTCTCGTTGTAGCGGACCATGCCCAGTGTATCGATATCAGTATTACGCAGGAATTTTGGATTGATCGGAATCGACACCCTGACCGTTTTGCCCGGCACTTTCAGGTCAATTCGAAAGTGATGTTGCAGATCCAGCACCACTCCGTCCGGGTTTGGGTTTTTTATCTTCTCAATTTGATAGGGTAAGGATGGTCCGCTGTCTGTCTTTTCCTGTGTTACTTTCTCACAGGCGATCAACAGGGATGTCAGGAAAATACACGCTACGATATTGAAACAGGTCTTAACAGGATTCATCATCTCGGCATCCTCTATCCATGCGTTATGCGAAAACCGGGGGTGAGAGCACAATAAGCCCTGATTTTAGTTAAATAATAAGGTTGGATACATTTTACTTCGAATATAGGGGTCGGTGACAAAGCGAAATCATTCTCATTTGTCACCGACCCCTTTACGTCAGGGAGATCCTGAAAACCGCCGCCAAACGAAAACTGCCCGGGTCGCACTATCGACCAGTAGGTCACCAGATACGAATGCAGGTTGCTCTCCCCCTGGCTGGTGAACTGAAATGGTAACAATAACGGGCAGCGGGGAGAAAGGGGCCGGATGCGGTGTCAGTGGATTACTTGCCGGGTCTGCCACGAGAGCCCTTTTCCCTGTTTCATGACCGCCGTTATCGATTCGCAACAAAGCCCTCTGTGATTGTGCTGGGTCAATGCAGATTGATGGCTTGCGGAATAGGGTTACATATATGAGGTAGCTATTGACCGGATAGCTTGACTGCCTGTTTGGATAGGTGGCTGAAGAACGCATATCCCGGTCCGCGAAGATGGAGGATGCCATGAATACGAGGACAATAATATTCACAGTCAGCGCCTGTTTTGTGCTGACGTGCTTATTCCTGACTGTCGGCCCGCCTGTGGCCAATGCGGAGGTACTGGTGGGCGGCACAGTCGTCGCTCAGGCGCCACCCGATGCGTGCGATGCAGATACGAAGGGTGAGGAAATTCTCACTGCCGCAAAGAACATGACCAATGCAGCGTGCAATTCAGCTGCTATCGTGATGAGTGACAGGTCAGGTCTTTTCAGCGACTCGGTAAAGACCCAGCTGGACGACAAGTGTACGCGCAGCCAGAACTGGGTGAACGCCAGCGGCAGGGCTTCCGACTTGGCCAAAATGGGCAAGAAGGGAAGTGCACAATGCTATGTGGCCGAGATCGAGGGTGACGGCGTGGGTGACGATGATGGCATTTGCAGTCCTGACGAAAAATACAGCAAAAAGGATGACCGCTTTGGCTGTATGGAAGACGACAGCGATGCCAGTGGTGATAACGATGGTATCTGCGAGTTGCTGCAACAAGGGCATGGAAAGAAGGTCTGGGAGTCCTGTCTTGAAGTGTGTGACACTCCCGAGGATAACCCGGACGTGACGGACTGCACGACCCTGGATCACATGACCGGTGCCCTGCAGGATGCCGCCGACGCACTTGAATCGGCGAACACCCAGATCGCGGCCAGGCTGCAAACCTACAATGCCCTGCAGGCAAGCATGCCCGAATCCGCAGATTCCGTCGCCGTGGGAACCGAGTGCCTGACGGCATCAAGCGCCAGTTTCGGGGGCTTCACTTTTCCTGGCGGGTCGCGCTCAAGCCAGTACAGCGAACTCCGTGATGCCTTGCTGGCAGCCGAGTTCCTCGAAGAGATCGCCAATATCTGTCTCGATGCCGCCGATACCACGATCTTCGGCACGGATGCATCGGCAGTCTGCATCGTGGCGCATGGCGGGCAGGCCGCGGCATCCATCATCTCCAGCGGCTGGGAGTTGCTGGATGACGCCATCACGGGTACGCGTGTGGACAACATTTCGCTCTGCGTCGAGCAGATGGGCAGTCAACTGAACGCCATGCAGGATCTGCTGAACATCATGGACCGGAAGCTGGATACGATCATGGATTACCTGAACACACCACAGGGACGGCGTCCGGAATTCCCGCTGAAATAACCGCAGAAAAGACCGGAGAAAACCGGGGGCAGGTCCCAAAGTCTTCATTAGAGACAGACCGGGGTCTGCCCCCGGGACTTGTGGTATGCCGACGAACGCTTTCGATTACCGGGCGAGCGGCAAATCGCACTACCCGGCAGTGCCGGTAAGCTGCGACATCGAAAATCAGCAGGTTTCCCGGATGCAGATCAGAAAATGTATGCGGCCCATTTGTTGATAAAATGAGTGCTGACACCGGTTTCTGGAGCAGGGCATGTCAGCCGCCTCGAAGAAAGTCATCTATGCCGCGCTCGCGGGCAACACGATCATTGCCATTATCAAGTTTGTCGCCGCGGCACTGACCGGTAGCTCTGCCATGCTGTCCGAGGGGATCCACTCGCTGGTCGATACCGGCAATCAGGTGTTGCTGCTGGTGGGCATCAGGCGCTCCCGGCGCCCGCCCGGGCCGGACTTTCCCTACGGTCACGGCAAGGAGGTGTACTTCTGGAGCTTCGTGGTCGCGATCCTGATCTTCGCGGTCGGCGCTGGTGTATCTGTTTACGAGGGCATCATGCACCTGCTGCACCCCGTCCAACTGGAGGACCCGACGCTCAACTACATCGTGCTGAGCCTGGCCTTGCTGTTCGAGGGCATCGCCTGGACCATCGCACTGAAGGAATTCGGCAAGGTGAAAGGCTCGATGGGCTACTTCGAGGCCGTGCACCGCGGCAAGGACCCGACCATGTTCGTGGTGCTGTTCGAGGACTCTGCGGCCATACTCGGCCTGATCGTGGCGTTCGTCGGTATCCTGCTGACCCAGCTGACCGGCCTGTCGCAGATCGATGCCGTGACCTCGATCATCATCGGCCTGATCCTCGGTGGTACGGCCGCCTGGCTGGCGATCGAGACCCAGAGCCTGCTGATCGGAGAGTCGGCCTGTCGTGACGTCGTGGCGGGCATACGCCATATCGCCGCTGAGTGCGCCAGCGT
>Ga0210064_1001057_pt1 | contig 12310 bp, 17 predicted proteins | sample Muzzi_CordC_D2_FD_185531 | JGI IMG/M metagenome (GOLD analysis project Ga0210064, IMG submission 185531) | Wetland microbial communities from San Francisco Bay, California, USA, that impact long-term carbon sequestration - Muzzi_CordC_D2 (SPAdes) | ecosystem: Environmental > Aquatic > Marine >...
GTAAAATTTCTTATCAATCTCTTGGCCCCACATAAAATAGAATCAAAGTCTTGGCTTGCAGAAGCATATGCTTGACCAGTTTGTGTTAGATGTGCAGCTGTTGCCTCTCCTTCTGATGGCGCTTCAATATATGGAATTCCAAAATATGTTAAAAGTTCTTTTGATTCTTTTACCATTCCATCTTTCATGCTGGTTGTCTGTTGTGCAAATTTTCTTGCATCCTCCATATTTCCTGCAGCTATTGCTTTTTCATACTTTACTGTTGCATCTTTTTTGATCTGTTTTCTACGTTCAATCTCCGCTGTTTTTAGTGATGGTGGCTTCCCATCAAAAACATAAACTGGTTTTATTCCTAGGGATAGAAAATTGACATTTCTATAAAGAAGACCGCTGAGATGACTAGTAATTCTGCCTTCTGAATCTGACAACTGTAATCCATCTGGGCCTCTGATGCTTGCAAGAAATTGGTAAATTGCATTGTATGCATCAATTGCAATAACTTTAGTTGAAAACGCCTCTAGGGTGGTTTTCTCTCTTACGACCAAGTCCTTTAGGTTTAATCCCATAAACTTTATTGTAAATTTGTGCTATTTTGTGTTTGTCCTTTTCTCCTGATCGAAGTTTTTCATCAGTTATTCTAAAATTGATTTTAATATGCAAATAATTAACTGAAAACTGTAATGGTGATGCTGAATCTGCCGTCTTATTTAGAAGATAAAATTTTTGAATTAAGATTTGATTCCGAAAATACCATCTCTGGAATTGTCTCTTACTTTCCTTTATCCAACTCAGAAAAACAAGAAATAATCTCTATTTTGGACAAAAATCTTACTGATGGGTTTCATTCCATTTTTGCTGATGTGATTTCTGAAGAAGAGTGGAATAAATCCAAAGAGCAAATCAAAAAGAAATTCAAAGACGAACTCTTTGATATTGACAACATATGATCTGCCTGCATTCTGATTTGCTTTATTATGGTGAATATCTCAGTCTAAATGCCGGGATAGCCAAGTGGTACGGCGGCCGTCTCGAAAACGGCTACGCGCAAGCGTGCAGGGGTTCGAATCCCTTTCCCGGCGCTACATGCTACCGTTAAGAGCCCTTACTTCTATACTGATGATGTATTGGCAAGAATTGTGATTTCAAAGAAAAAAGACTTGAAAAAAATAAAAAAAGAAAATTGTTAGAATTTTATTATTGATCCCTTGCTTAAAGAATATTCCTGGGTTTGAGTTTCCCCATGTCCATCATACCAGCTGACTTTTAGCCCAAGTTCATTTCTTGTTTTGCTCTCAACTTCTATTGTGTGTGCCATTTGAATTCTTTCGCTTAATAGTGGTTCTTTCATGACGTGTATGTAATGTTGAAACTATAGCCAAAAGAGTGAGAAATAATATTTGATCGATTGAAAAGTTTTGACAATTAATAATCGGATACAGGAAATTTCGGTGTAATATTGTAAAGCATTTGATAAAACAATCGTCCGTCAATTTCAAATACTAGATCGTAGTAAAAATAATGCGTGTTTTCGGTAACGCCAGGACTAATCTAGATAGGTTCTAAGAACAAACCGACGTTTTAGATAATACCATTCCAAGATTAATGACATCCTGATTTCCAGCCAGATCATGACTAGATACAACTCACGTGTACAAAATGTAACATGAATCACATCTATGAGACAGAATTCATGGATACTATTGAGACATTCTGGAATAACTGGAACAGGACTCATGAGAAAAACATGAAATGTATTCACAAATATTTATTCAATATGTTAGATTAAAAACTAATTTTTTTCGGTATTGTAATTCATATCAAAACTCATCAAGTAATCATATATCTCAAATCCTCTCTTGGTACATCCTTTCTTCATACTGTCACTTTACATTCTCTTATTGATAAACATCGTTGATGATTTGTTCTTGATTACCTGTGAATTCACAGTAAGCATCTGAATTTAAAACAAATATTTTCACAATAATCTGAATAGATTAAGAACAATCCCTTCCTTTGAAATTGTCTACTTGAATAACTATGATGTGTAATTTTTCTTTTTAATCGACACTTTGATATCTGAGTAATGCCCAATGTATGGACAACATGGTAAAAACTGATACTGTGACCAAACCTAAATCGACAAAATCAAAGAAGCCTACAATGACAAAAAAGAAAACGACATCAAAGAAATCTACAGTAAAGAAAACCGTAGTAAGAAAAAAGAACATAGTAAAAGACCCCGAAAGTAGACTTGAATACAATGATCTTTTTAAGAGATTGAAGGACTTGGAATTAAAAATAAAACTACTTGAGAAATAAAACTATCTGGCAATTTCTTGTCATATTAGTTCTCAAAAATAAAAATATGGAATATGCCTAACCTGATATTTCTATCCCGCATTCTGTAGAGCAGATTCTTCGATTGAAGACATCTTCGTATTCTCCCTGTCGCAATGCACGCATGTCCTAAAAACCATGATATTGTTACACTGATTTTGTATTTAACAAAATATCTTTTTTTGGAGTCAATTGGACCGTGGTAAATGGTGTAAGCATAATGCGGAAAACTATTGCTCTTTTTATTGATGTAGGGTTACCATTACTTTTGCTGGCAGGTGTAGTCTTGTTTACGAATAGAAGAACTGTCTGACTTTATCTCTCAAAAGATTCGAAGTACTTATGAACCTCGTAATTTTATCTTGAATAATTGAAAATAATATTCTTGATATCCCTAATAATTTTTGGAATCTTTCTAATCATTCCTGCACATGCACAAAACTTAGGAATTATCTCTGATGAACCAGAAATTTCTTTTCTCAATGAAAAATTTGGTTCTACTCCGGAACTAGGTATGATATTTGAACTGCAACCAAATCGATATGCAGAATTTCCAGACGAGAAACTTAGCCTAACCTTTTTGGATGTACTTGAAGATTCCAGATGTCCAACTGATGTTACCTGTGTATGGCAAGGCAGAACAAGTCTTAGTTTTAATATCTCCCAAGTCGTAAATAAAGAACTTATTTTAAACACTTTAGACAAAAACACAGAAACTGTATTTGGCAAATATCAAGTCGAGTTAATTGATGTGAAACCATATCCTATTAGCACTACTCCCATAAATGATGATGATTATGTTGCAATGCTAAGAATTTCCAAGATCATCCAATCAGATACTCTTTCACCCAAAAAACAAATCTCTCAAGGTATTGAGCCTGCAGCAGTCAAATGCAGTGAAGGTAAAATATTGGTTCTAAAGTTTAGTGACAATTCCCCCGCATGTGTTAAATTGTCCACTGTGGATATTCTTTATGAACGGGGCTGGGGAGGAATGCCTCCACCTTGTTGTAAGAAATAATTCTTTTTTGATATCTATCCACATCTACTTCCCTGCTAACAAGAAACACTCATTTCTAATTTAATAGGATATCCAACTTTCTGTATCGTTTACGCTTCTATGAATTTAACATCCTAAAATCATACTTTGAATCTATTCCAAAAAAAAGGACTGATCTTTGCATTTTTAGTTCACTGTATCTCTGAAATGGATGAAACTAAAAAAACATTTGAGCATATAGTATTCTCTTGTTAAAGTGAACATAAAATCAATTCATTAAAGAGGATTTTTGGATTCTGATGAAAAACAAAAACAATATTGCTTTTGTATAATAATGGAATTGACCCAAAATGACTTGAAGATGATGGCAATTTCTGTGCTGACTTTTACATTGCAACCCCGAAAATTAGAAAATCAACTAATCTCAATATCTGAAGATCTCAAAAATCCTACAGACATCAATGCTGCCTAAACAATGGTTCTTCCCGCCTAAAAGATACTGCCAATTAAACTAATTAGGCAATACTCATTATGAAAGAAGATCAAAAATGAAAAGATCTTTGATGACACTCAATCCAGAAATTTCTGAAATTTCTTCATCTGAATGGTTAATGATAAATCAATTCTTACATGAGATAAAACAAATCAACACCACATGCGTATCTGTCTACTACCCTTATGGGAAAGGACAGGAAATCATTTCCCTACTTGAAGAGACAAAGCGAAATCCATCTATCGAAAACATTGAATCTGAAATTGAAAAAAGAATTGCACAGATACGGAAAAACCCCTCATCTGTAGGAAAATTTGCAAAAACTCTTTGTATTTTTGGATGGATGAAGAATGGCAAAGTACATCTCAAAGAGATTGGAACTTCAAAAAAACTTCCATATGTTTACATGATCAGCAAAAGACCCTTTCTCAAGCCCTTTAATGATATTCTAGAGACTCAACACAATGTTCTGTTAGTAACGCTTGATCAAAAGTCAGCACGAATTCAAAAATTCACTGGAAGTGATATCGTCCAGGAATCTTCCTTGAGAATTGATCTTCAGGGTAGGCATAAAAAAGGAGGACAAAGTCAAGGAAGGTTCTTGAGAGCAAGACAGACCAAAATCCACATTTTTTACAAAAAAATTGCAAACAAAGTCAGAGAAATGAGTCTAGATTCTGAATTGATCTTGCTTGGGGGGAATGGTCAGGCAAAAACTGAGTTTTTTGATGAGATTGATTCTGAATTGATAAAAAAATGCAGGTTTGTAGAACCTCTTTCCTTTTCAACTCCTATAGATGATGTTTACAAAAAAATTATTCATCATCTGCATCGACATAGAAGAAAACATGTTAAAGAAATAATTGATAAATATGAACGGCTGGTCAAAGATGGATTAACTGCAAAAAAAAATGACATTATTTACAATGCGTTGAAACTTGGAGCCGTTGACACCTTGATTGTTTCTGTCAACTATCACTCTGAACCTGAATTCAAAAACATAATGAAGATGCTTGAAATTGCAAAATACACATCATCTAAAATCGAGCTTGTATCCTCTCTAAAAATAATTAAAAAATTAGAAATCGATAATTCTGTTTTAGCTATTCTGAGATATGCTATGAAATGAAAATTATCTTTTAGTCTTCACACAAAAAGTACATGAATTCATATCTTATTTAAAAGAGCGTTAAACTTTCTGTACCTTTTATTTTCCAGATAGGCCAATCTCATGCTTAATGAAATTTCAGAACTCATTCGATTCAAATTCAACAAAAAATCAACACTAAAAATTAACTGCTTTTTGATTTTCCTGTGACCTTAATTCAAACTGCAATGGAACCCTGTTTATTTGCCCCTGATTTTGCTTTTGTATTGGATGGTCTTTTCCCATCATCCTGTAACGATGCCAGATGTTGTAAGTAAATTGCTGTCCTAAGGTGTTTCAATTCTTTTATATATTGTACTCATAACTGTGTTTGATTCTGCAATGATTTCAATTGCCGATTTATCTTTGTTAATTTTATCATGGTTCTACAATACTTGTCAGATAAAATTTAAAGTTCATCGTTTTTTATCTTGTTCTTTAATTCTTAACACATGTTATAATAATTGCATAATCTATGTAATTTTCAATTTAATGTAATTGAAAGGGATAGTTTTCATCACTATCTTTCAGTTATGGTAATTGGTATGTAAAACTAAATATGACTTTTACGTTATTTAATGGATGGCCAATTTTAAAAGGATTAAAGAAGAACTAGAAAAAAGTGGTGAGCTAATGTTGAAACTAGGTTCTGGTGAAAAACTAGAACTTCACAGACACAACGTATCTTTTGATGAATCAACACAAGAAATCAAAGTTGATGCAGCATCTGAGACGTATTGGGTTTCAGCAGATTCAGTTGCATACTACTGGATTCATCGAGAAGGGGTAGAGAAAGAATAATCTCTTCATTTTTATATCTAAAGACCAAATTTGGAGGTAAAAAACTATAAAGAAAATTCATCTGGCTTTCATTGCTTTAGTATCTTTTATTGTAGTTGTGTTTGTCAACAGCTATATTCCTCACACTTATGATTTAGTTGAGCAGCAAACAGAACCAGTTGATATTGAAAAAAGACTAGATGTTCTTTATGAAAATTTGAAACCATGTAAAGACGAAGAGAATTCAAGATTAGTTGCAATATGTGAATATCCAATAAAAAATGAAATTAAGGTGTTGGAATTTAAGCAAAAATCTAAAACGTTTGTCGTAGGACCAATTACATACTACTATGCTGGTGGAGAAGTTGAAGTTTCTGAGCAGGGAATGGCAGTCTTCAATCTAGAGATGTTGGCAGAAAATACAGGCTCATCAGATGTAGTGATACTTCACTGTTCCGGAGCATTATCTTGTAATTACCATCTCTCAGATGGCAAAACCAAATTCAAATTCTCTTCAAACAATTTTGCTGCGGGCAATATTGGAATTAATCCAGGCCAAGTAAAATCACTCAATATTATTTTTGGCCCAGGACAGGGATATGGAAATTATGTTGATTTTGAATATGATCCTTCAAAAGAATACTCTCTTTTAATTGATGAATCCTTTGGGAGTGCAGAAATTCCTATGAATTTAGTTTCTAAAATGGGCTGATTTTTGGTTCAATCATATGAAAATTTTAGGTAATAACCTCGTTTTTTCATTAAAAATTAACACAATTTTTATCATATCATGTCCTAATACTTTCCTAATCTGACTTTCAATAATGGTAATCGCTATCGGAAATTGTCTACTTTTGTATTATATTATAACACAGAACTATTATTATGAAATTACAATTAGAAAACCTCAGTTTTTCAAAAAATTTCAAATTCTATGCCAGATTAACTAGACAATGCCTTGTGTGTGATGGTCATGCAGTAAATATGGGTGATTGTAATGCCAAATCAGGTCAGTATGTCGATGCTCTAGTTGATCAAAAAATAAAAGAACGTGCAACCTTGATGAATCCAACAAATTAATTTTTTTATTTTTTATTTTGAATTGACAAAGAAATTCACTTTTGATTGTATTGTTGAAAAAATACTTGTTACGGCATAATGAAAATTATTGACCATTCTGTACTATATGTATATCTATTTGAGGATATGCCTTTCAAATTCGTATATTTTGACATATATTCATGAGAAATGACTCCAGTTTAGAAATTGCAAAAACACGTGGTGATATTTGATTTTGATGGAACAATTGCCAATACTTTGGGGTCCATAATAGACATCATGAATGGCCTTTCTGACGAATTTGGATTTAGAAAGATCAAAGAAAATGATGTAGAATACCTGCGTGGAAAAAGACCACGAGAAATTCTAAAATATCTTGGAATATCTATATTTAAACTCCCTTTTGTAATTCGGAAGACCAGACAAGAAATTAATTCTCACATTGCTCTTTTGTCTCCATCTGTGGACATACTTCCTATTTTGAAATTACTTAAAGAAAATGGTTGTCATCTAGGAATTGTCACAACAAATATTGAAGAAAACGTGAGAAAATTCCTTCATGCAAATAATTTAGACTTGTTTGATTTCTTTTATACTGCAAAGAAGGTTTTTGGCAAAGATAGAACAATCTCTAAAATTATCAAGAAAATGAATATAGAAAAATCTACTGTGTATTTTGTTGGAGATGAGGTGCGTGATATTGAAGCCGGAAAAAAGGTGGGAATTAAAACAATTGCTGTGAGCTGGGGATACAACACTAGAGATGCACTTGGCAAAGAACATCCTGATTACTTGGTAGATTCTCCTGCCGAACTTGAAAAAATCATCTTATCAAAAAATGATTAAAACTTGGTTTTATAATCCAAGAGTAAAAATAATTAAAATACGTAATGATTAACAGAATAAGATGGTTACTTTTGATGAACAAATGTTAGATATCATGAATAAGTCTGCATTAGCATTGATGCTCTCAATAGGTCATAGAACGAAATTGTTTGATGTGATGGCAGAAGAAAGTAATCAGACTGTTCTTGCCGAATTAATTGACGGTATCTTGCCAATTGTTTCTGGAGCAATAGACAAACTTCATCAAGGCATCAAAGTACTAGATATTGGATGCGGAAGTGGACGAGCAATTAATCTTATGGCAAAAACTTTCCCTAGTTCTCATTTTAGCGGATATGACTTTTTAGCAGAAGGAATATCAAACGCAAAAAATGAGATGAACAAACTTGGATTGAAAAATGTAACATTTGAACAGCAAGACGCCGCACATTTTGATCATGTGGAGCACTTTGATTTGATTACTGCATTTGATGCGATTCATGATCAGGCCCATCCAGACAAAGTTCTTGAAAACATTTACCTTTCTCTAAAGCCTGATGGGGTATTTTTGATGCAAGATATTGCAGGCTCTTCAAAACTTGAAAATAATATGCAACACCCATTAGCTCCTTTTCTTTACACGATATCCTGTTTACACTGTATGACTGTCTCGTTGGCACTTGACGGTAAAGGACTTGGAGCCATGTGGGGAAAAGAAAAGGCCACAGAAATGCTCCATGCTGCAGGATTCTCAAAAGTAGAAGTCAAACAACTCCCTCATGATCCGATCAATTATTTCTATGTTGCAAAGATGTAGATCATTTAGTATATTGTTTAATTCATTGATAAAGAATAATGTCTCAGGTAAAATGACATGAGATGTTCTAACTGCTGAAATCAAATAAGTTGGAGATTCTCAGACTGTCACAAATGTGATACGCCATTACATCAAAAAACTGTAAAGGAAAATCTGTCACTTGTAAATGCCATGACATCAATGAGCAAACTACCTCTCGTTATTTTGTATATTAGTTGCATGTCTCTTTCTGATTCTGATATATGTTTTTGCTAACTAGCGATACATCTCCTAAAAAGAAGGTCATACCAAGAAATTTTTGGCATTTTACTGGCGAAATGAATCATTAGATGCTTTCACATCTGACAATTAAACAGATTTTAAAATCTCTTAGTGGGGTTTGTGAAATGTTTGCTTTTTTGATAAATTCCAATTACATAGATTAAATCAAAAACAAAAATTGTCACAAACAGAAATTGCAACAAAATTGAATCTTGTGCAATGGGTCTATATAGATAAAATGCCAAACTGCTCAGACTAGTTCCAACCATCTTGAATAAAGCAATGTATAATGATTGACCATAAATCCCCTTTCTGTTGATTAACATTGTTACAAACAGTACTGACATCATGAGATTTTGTCCAAATGCTGCATATGCTCCCACACTATCTTCTAATTGATAATTTACAGCCAAAATCATTGGAATTGCAATTGTCATTCCCAAACCAAATACTGAAAAAAACTGCCATTTGGAAATGTTCGTAAATTCATTTCTACCGTATTTTAGAAATTGCATTACAATTATTACATCCAAAGAAAACCAGATGTAATTTACATAAAGCTGAGGGGGTTCATGCGGGGTGAAAAATGCAAATATCATCTCCCATGAAATATTGGCGCAAAGTGCAGCCATAGGCATTCCAAAAGTCTTATCTTTGAATCCTCTCCTAATGATGAGGATATATGTCATAGACCAAAATAATCCCCCAATCATCATAATTTCTGTAAACATCTGACTTCTGATTTCATATTTTGATTAATTAAGAATCTTACCTCGTCCTCAAAATGTTTAAACTGACTTTACTTCCAGTAGAATCATGCCCAAAGAAACAGAATCAAAGATTCAGGAATCTAAAATTACGACCGCTGAACTAATTTCTCATTTCAGAGAGAAGTGTAAAATCTGTGGCCATCATCGAATAATGCATAATGATTTAGGTGTATGTGAGGGTGTAATGAACAAGCCATGTACTTCTGGTTGTGATGCTTTTGATCCTGAATGATGCATGTCTGAATTGATGTCCTTTACAATTCTTTAATAGGATATTTTCTATATTCTACTTGTGGATTCAGAACACAATGAAGAGAAAATTTATCCTCAAGGATATGAGCCTGCAATAACCCCTGATTCCTCAAACGACAATACTAGAAATCAACTACTCGATTTTATTTTGAAATCTGGGCCTTCTGAAGTTGTCGATACTGATTTATTTGCTGTCATGGCAAAACGACGTTCCACAAGAAAATTCTCTAACAAACCTGTTGAAACAACAAAAATAGACAAAATCATTGCAGCCGCAGATACTGCCCCCACCGCAGGAAACTACCAAGGATTTGAAATCTTCTATGTAAAAAGCCCTGAAAAGAAAAAACTGCTTGTTGAGGCATGCAACAAACAACCCTATGTTGATGCCCCTGCTGTGTTGATTTTTTGTAAAAATCCATCTAGGGTAAAATTTGACTTTCCAGAATACATACTTGCAAAATTTGCCATACAGGATGCCACACTTGCTGCAGGATATTCTCAACTTGCATCTCAAGCATTAGGATTAAGCTCAATCTGGATTGGAATGTTTGATGAGAAAAAAGTAATGGATGTCATTGGCACTGATCTTATTCCATCATCTGTGCTTTGCATTGGTTATCCAGAACAAACAAAATTCCCAAAACCCAGAAGAAATCTAAAAGATTTGGTACATGTAGTTTGGTAATATCTACCAAAATATCCATCTTTAAATAATCATGGATAGTTGCTTATTTTATGACTGATGCATATGTGATGATAAATTGTGAATTGGGTGCAGAGGCTGAAATCATAGAGCAACTTAAGGCATTGGATCCAGTAGTTGATGTCTTTGAAACAATAGGCACTCATGACATGCTAGTAAAATTACAGGCAGAAAATTTTGAAAAGATCAGGGAGATTGTTTCTTGGAATATTCAAAAATTAAAAAATGTCCGTTCAACTGCAACATTGATAAAAAAAGATAATTGATTCCCTGTATTCTAACAATACGCTTAAGTTCATTATTCCACGCAGAAAATTATTGAATGAAAACAACTTAAAATCGCTAAAGGAACTTGAGAAAAAACTTGGTATCCAACGAAAACAAGTATCAGAAGATTTAATCAAAGAAAAATTAGACAAGAAAAAATTAGATTATGATACTATATCCCTGATTCTTGAAGTTTTTGATAAATCCAAGTTTCAATGGTATGAAGAACATTTTGCTGTGTTTGACTCAAAACCTGACGATTTTAGAGGTAAAATTCTACCAAAAAATAATCGAGAATGTGTCATGTTGGGAGTGAGACTGGGAACTATAAGAAGTAAAATAATTTACAATTTACGAGATGCCCAACTCACAGAAAAACAACGTCAAGATATTGATGATTTAATCTGGAATTTTGTTTGGTATTCCTGGCAAGAAGCAAGAATTCTACATGATTATATAATTAAAGAAAAATCTAATCTTTAATTTTGAATGCTAATTAAAACGATGCTTGGCCTTTTCAATATTTAATTACTGTTAGTTCTTATTTAATTCAAATGATTGATGAAAAAAATGAGATTGAAAAATTAATTGATGATATGATTGCTAACGGGGATCAGTTGGTAAATAACATCGGAACAATTCTTCCACATTCTTTGGCTGAATCAATGATGATGTTTCATGAATCAAATGTCATAAATCTAAAGAAAATTAAAAAATTTCTTAACAAATAAACACTAAGCACTAATCCCTATAATTTCTGCTATATCCTTTTTAATCACTATTTGATAATTTCGCTATGACTCGTTCTAGAACTCTCTCTATTACTGTAAAAAAAAAGACGGGGGATGCATTTGACAGTATTTTACAACTACCGCTAAAAATGATGCCTAATGCAAAAATAACTAATGATGGTTGGTGGTCATTTAATGGTCCTCACGGACTATCTAGACTAAAATTTCATGAAAACAAGGCTTTTGGAATCTTAGACCATCAATATGTTGATGAAGAATCTGTTTGGAATGTACCGATGCGTGTTGTTTCAAACGGTGATTTTTCTGAGGTTGTAATCACATTAAACAAACCTGACGAAATAACTGATGAGCAGTTTGATCAAAGAATGCATGAACTTGGTGAAATGGTACATACAATGAAAAACCTTCTCGAGTCTGAGAATTAGAATCTTATTTTAAAATTGGTTTTTGTCATTGAATTGTACCCGTTCTTCAGATTTGAATTCATCTGATATGAATGACTGGCAAATAAACTGGATACTTTTTTTATGTCTGGATAACATCATTTACGTGACAAATCCTTCAAAGAACACATCGTACCTTTCACGTGATTAATCTCAAAATATTATGCTCTCTAATGGCACTAAAAGAAATGGAATGTTTTATCAGATAATTCTATGACTTTATGAAAAATTTCAGACATTGTAGATGTGTCTAATCTAATAGAAACCATTCATGTTTAAATGTAAATTTTGTAATGATGGATTGATAAAAAATGCCATATGAAGAAGTATATTTCCAAAGAATGGAAGAAGAAAATCAAGAAGATTATGATGAACTAAAATCTAAAAAATCTTTTTAGTTT
>Ga0210064_1001058_pt1 | contig 12309 bp, 10 predicted proteins | sample Muzzi_CordC_D2_FD_185531 | JGI IMG/M metagenome (GOLD analysis project Ga0210064, IMG submission 185531) | Wetland microbial communities from San Francisco Bay, California, USA, that impact long-term carbon sequestration - Muzzi_CordC_D2 (SPAdes) | ecosystem: Environmental > Aquatic > Marine >...
TTGCCTGGGCCATGGAAGCATTCGAGGCCGGAATTCTGACCCTGGAAGATACCGACGGATTGGAGCTTAATTTCGGCAATTCGGCGGAAATGCTCAAGCTGGTTGAAATGATCGCAAAGCGCGAAGGCTTCGGAAATCTACTGGCCGAAGGATCTGCCAGGGCCGCGGAACAACTCGATCGTGGTAGGGAATTCCTAATTACCAGCAAAATGCAGGAAGCGCCGGCCCACATGCCGCAATCAAAGCGGGGTCTGGGCCTGATATACGCCATCAATCCTTACGGTGCCGACCATCAAAGCGTGGAACATGATCCGGCTTATGAAGGGGATTATGAGACCTTCAAGGATCGATTGACTTTGCTCGGCCTTACCAATCCGCAGGAGCCTCTGAGCCTGAATGCAGAGAAAATCGAGTTTCTGATTAAAACCCAACAATACTACAGTATGCTTGACAGCCTGAATTTGTGTCAGTTCGCCCATGGACCGGCCTGGCAGCTATACGGCCCGGCTGAAACCCTCAAAACAGTTCAGGCCGTCACGGGATGGGATGTCACCATGGAAGAATTGCTGGAGGTCGGTGAACGGCGCTTGAACATGATGCGCGCATTTAATGCGCGCGAAGGGTTTACCGTTGAGCAGGATAAACTGCCGGAAAAGTTTTTTAACGAACCCCTGAAGGGAGGGCCGACAGATGGTCTGAAACTCGATAAAAATCAATATGCTGAAGCGCTGCAGGAGTACTATCGGCAGGCCGGCTGGGATGCTAAATCCGGCACCCCGCTGCGACAGACCTTGGAGAGACTGGATTTGGGGTGGGTCGCGGACGCGATGAAAATCTAATGAAACCTATCAAAGGCTTTCTCATCGATCTTGATGGCGTTCTCTACATTGAAGACCAAACTATTCCCGGTGCGGTGGAGAGCGTGAATTGGCTGCGGCAGCAGGGGTTTCCGCTTCGCTTCCTGACCAACACGACCATGCGTTCCAGAGATTCACTGGTCGCCAAGCTTTCAAGGTTCGGGATTCAAGCTGCTCCCGGGGAGATGTTCAGCACCGCCCTGGTGGCGATGATCGGCGATGACATCCACATGGACATCATCGGGGCCCAGGCCCTTGGGATGCCGACAATCTTGGTTCGGACGGGAAAGTATGCCTTTGATGTGCAACAGCCGCTGCCGGTGCAACCCGATTGGGTCATTAATTCCATTGCCGACCTGCCGGGGCTGATTGGTGATAGCGATGCTTGATGCTGGGTACTGGGGATTGGGTATTGGTTTCTGGCTGCTGGATACTGAGAAAAGCTGATTGGGTTGAATGAGTTATTTGAGTTGATTGGTATCGGGTGTCAGGCATAGAATGAAAGGTGAAAGGCAGAAGGCTAAAGGCCCAAGGTTTTCAGTATCAGGTTGACTCAATTAAAGTCTTGACACCTTGCTGTATGAAAGCCATATTTTAAAATGTATTGAGGATACCAGTAACCAGTAACCAGAGGCCAGAAACCAGCAGCCAGTTCGAATACTGATAGGCGTTATTCGCTGTCAAGGACAAGTTGATGAGATGCCGATACACGTAAAAGGTGAAATACCATGGAATATGTTGAACCGCCGCCGCCTCCCGTGCCGGAGGAAGAAAAGCCGGATGATAAATTTCGCAAAGTCCTGATCAAACCGGAGGAAGACCGGCAGATTTTCATACAAAAAGCTCAAGTCCGGGATGTGCAGGAGATTCTCGATCTGGTCAACGGGTATGCCGCCGCCGATGTGATGCTGCCCAGAGGTCCCCAGTACCTGTATGAAAATATAAGGGACTTTGTGATCGCCAGTGATCGGAAAGTTCCGGTTTACAGCATGATGGAAACCCGGGAAGTGTTGCACCTGATTGTGGCCTGCGGCAGCCTGCACGTGCTCTGGGACGACATTGCCGAAATCAGAGCCCTGGCGATTCACCCGGATTACCAGCACCTGGGATTGGGCAGTAAATTGGTCGAATTTTTGATTGAAGAGGCTAAAAAGTTGGGCATAAAACGGGTATATACGTTTACCTTGACCGAGGAGTTTTTCCGAACCATCGGATTCAAACGACAAAAAAGAGAGCAACTTCCGGCCAAAATGTGGGGCGAGTGCAGCCGCTGCCCGAAATATTTCAAGTGTGACGAAGTGGGTATGGTGAAGGTGCTGTAACGATGACGATGACTAAATATGTCCACTCGGTTCCTAATTTCAGCGAGGGGAAGCGGAAAGAAGTGATAGAGGCGGTTGTCGGTCCGTTGCGAGGTGCCTCCGGGGTCAAATTGATCGACTATTATCCTGATCCAGTTTTTAACCGCACGGTGGTGGAAGTCGTCGGACAGCCCGGTCCGCTCAAGGCATCGCTGCTGAGCATGGCAGGCAAAGCTTATGAATTGATCAATATGGAGCAACAACGCGGCGAACACCCGCGTATCGGTGCCCAGGATACGATTCCCCTTTTTCCGCTGAGAAATATTACCCTAGCAGAGTGTGTCGAAATTGCCGAAAATATCGGTCAAGAAATTTTTGAGCGATTCGAGGTCCCGATTTATTTTTGCGGTGAAAATGCCCGCAGCGAACAAAGGAAGAATCTGGACTATATCAGAGCTGGCCAATATGAAGGTCTTAAAAAGGTGGTCCATCTGCCGGAACGTGCGCCCGATATCGGTCCGGCGGCGCTGCATCCGACGGCCGGCGCCACCATTGTCAGCGCGGCGCCAGCCGGACTGGTGGCGGTAAATATAATTCTAAACACCGGCGATGTGGCCATCGCCAAAGCCATAGCCAAAATGGTCCGGGGACCCAGCGGCGGCTTCAGCACGATCCGAGCCATCGGCCTTGCATTTGAGGAGAGAAATCAGGTGGCAGTTTCCATGAACATGTTCGACACCAAGCGCACACCAATCTATCGAGTCTTTAAGCTGATCGAGTCCGAAGCGCAGCGATATGGTGTCTCCGTGGTCGGCAGCCAGATTGTCGGCACCCTGCCCCAGGAAGCGCTGATCAACTGTGCCGAGTATTTTCTCAAACTTGAGGATTTCAACCGCGACCAGATTATCGAAAATCATCTGACCTAAAAAATCCGTCCATTCAGATTTATCGATTGTAATACTGTGTTGACTTTAGTGATCTTTACCTCAATATGCCGGTCAAGTATTTCGGCGAGTGTTATTTCAATTTCTTTCACTTCGATACGTACATAGAACTTTATTCCAAACAGCTCATAGTTGTGGCGGGAAAACAGCTGGGGCTCTATTTCTTTGAGACCATTCGACTCCTACCCAGGAATAATGGACATCAGTTCGTCAGGGCTATATAACTCTCAGTTCTTTTGGATACGGTGTCAAATATTCGAAACCATCTTCTGTTACGACAATGGAATCGCCGACCCGGGCGCCGAATTCACCCTCGATGGTGATGCCGCCGTCCACCGCAAAGGTCATGCCCGCCTGGAGGATGGTTCTGTCGCCGTCCTTAAACTCCGGGCGCTCCAGGTAGGAATGCCCCACCCCTCTACCCGTGCGATAGCAGATGCCGAAGCCTTCGGATTGATATACCTCCAGAGCAGCGAAATGAACCTCTTGTGCCCGCACGCCCGGCCGAATCGTCTCCAGGGCGGCAGCCTGAGCCTTCAGGGCGATTTCGTATATCCGGGCATGCTCGTCCGACACACTTGCCACAAAATATTCGCGGTCAAATCCCAGTTTAATTTGTTTAAAAAGCGTGAAGGGACAAAAACACATGTAGACCGGATCGCCTTTAACCAATCGGCGAATCGTGGGGCGCCGATGAACCATTGCCAGTTCAGGGCCGGATTGCAGGATTTGAAGATTGTGAATCATGGGCGAGTATAATCTTTCGGATTTTCGGTGACCGAGAAACTCCGCCGCCTTGCGCGTACCGGCGGCAACTGCCGCCAGAGATATTTCGTATTCGGGCACCCCTTCAGCAATAGTCTGCGCGGCCCCCTCGCACATGGCAACCGCCACCTGTCCGGCCTGGCGCATGACGTTGATTTCTTCAGGGGTTTTAATCATGCGCATATCCGATAATATTCCCGAGACGTCTTTGATTGCAGAGTCGGAAAAACGTTGCTTAAAATAGGAAGTGACCAACGGGTGAGTTTTGACCGGTTCGATGCCGACCATTAAATTCCTCGTGCTGTCAAGCAATTCATCCAGCCGGCCCTGCCACTCACCGTCAATGCCGTCCGTCCATTCCCTGATATCTTCAATCCAGGTCATGTTGGCCGCCATTTCGGCTTCCAGGCCGGGGGTGATCAGCGTCGGGGAGCCAGATCGGGGAATGACCAGAATGGTCGGTCGGCCGAAATCCATTCCCAGATAGCCCCAAAACCCCGAGAGAAAATAAATGTTATCCGGATCGTGGATAACGGCCAGGTCGATGTCTTCGTCGGCGATACGCCTTTGAAATTCTATAACCCGCTTTTTCTGTAAGTCCCGCATGGTTGATCCCCAAATACACAGCGTCCCAATGACTTGCGAATTTGCAAATTGGATTTTTGATTTTTATAAAAACTTATAAGGTCAAATCTGCCAAACGCTGTGTATGTTTAAATATTTTTATTATTCTGTAAGCACAGGCAATATCCTGCCAACTTTAAGCTTGACACTGAAGCGTAACTTCTTTAATCCTTAATTATTCAAACATTGCACGTAATTTAATCTGGAATTAATGCTTTTTAATATTTAACAAACTCGAATACAAGAAATAAAGCACATGTCTTAAGGGAAGGGAACCCGTGCATGGTTGACGCCACAGGCGATAACGGTAACGCATTCGTTCGATTCGAAGAAATCGAAAAAAGTTTTGACGGTGAAACCCTGGTCATCAAAAACCTGAACCTTGATATTGCCAAGGGGGAATTTCTGACCATGCTGGGTCCTTCCGGATCCGGCAAAACCACGACGCTGATGATGCTGGCCGGTTTTGAAACGCCGACTCATGGCGAAATTTTTCTGAATGAGCAGCCCATCGGCAACATACCGCCCCACAAACGCAATATCGGCATGGTTTTTCAAAACTACGCCCTGTTTCCCCACATGACCGTCAGAGAGAATCTGTCCTATCCATTAGAAGTTAGAAAACGACCGAAAGGAGAGATCAAAGAAAGGGTCGCCAGGGCGCTTGATATGGTCGAACTCAGGGGATTTGAAGGACGTTTCCCGGCCCAGCTATCCGGCGGCCAGCAGCAGCGTGTCGCATTGGCACGGGCCCTTGTTTTCGAACCGCACCTGGTGCTGATGGATGAACCGCTGGGGGCACTTGATAAGAACCTGCGCGAGCAGATGCAGTACGAGATCAAGCATATTCATGACGAATTGAATGTCACCGTGGTCTATGTCACCCACGATCAGAGTGAAGCCATGACCATGTCCAATCGAGTTGCGGTCTTCGAGGACGGCGTCATTCAGCAACTCTCCACGCCCGATGTGTTGTACGAAGAACCGCAGAATGCCTTTGTGGCTCAGTTTATCGGTGAAAACAACAAAATCTCGGGCGAGGTGACCGAAATCACCAACAATCGATGCATCGTTAAAGTTGACAGCGGCGAGATCGTCAAGGCCCTGAAAGTCAATGTCGACAGCAAAGGTGCCCGGACCACCCTTTCGCTGCGCCCTGAAAGAGTCACCCTCAATCCTGCCGCCGGAAGCCTTGATAATATTTTTGAAGGTACGGTCAGGGAATTGATTTATCTGGGCGACCACCTGCGCACCCGCATCAATGTCTGCGGCAACGATGAATTCATCGTCAAGGTACCCAATGCCGCCGGCCGCCTAAAAATCGGCAAAGGTGAAAAAATCAATGTGGGGTGGACCGCTGAAGATTGTAGGGCATTGGACTTTTTGCCCTAGTTTGTTTTTGAAATCCGATGATGGCGTCCTTGCATGAATTGCGGTGCTAAATCGATATAAGCTGATAGCTCATAGCTGATAGCTGATAGCCTAAAGGATAGTTTCTTTTTTCTATGAACTAAGGGCTTCGGCCTAATAAGCTCTTCTGTTTCGACTGGCTGAAAGATTGCACAAAAGTACCAGGCTTGTTGGATGTCTATTTTATGTAGGCCTTATCCCCCGCAAACGTTCCGAACGACGCCTGAGCAATTCCACCGTTGTCAGCAAGGCTATTGCCACTGCGATTAAAATGGTTGCCACCGCCAGTATCGTCGGGCTGATCTGTTCCCGGATACCCACCCACATCTGGCGTGGAATGGTACGCTGCTCAAAACCGGAAAGAAACAAAACCACCACAATTTCATCAAAAGACGTCACCAGAGCGAAAAGGGCACCGGAGATAACTCCCGGCAGGATCAACGGCATCACGACTTTGCGGAAAGTGGTGACCGGATTGGCGCCCAGGCTGGCGGAGGCCCGGATCAGGTCCTGGTCAAAGCCCATCAAGGTGGCGGTGACCGTGATAATCACAAATGGAATTCCCAATGCGGTGTGGGCCATGATGAGCCCCGGATACGTTTGGGCCAGGCCGACTTTGGAATAGAAAAAAAACATGCCGGCGGCGGTGATGATCAGAGGGACGATCATCGGGGAGATCAGAAGACCCATTAACGGAACCCGAAAGGGCGTCTGGCGGCGGCTCAACCCCCAGGCCGCCAGGGTGCCGAAGAAGGTTGCAAAAATTGTGGCAAATAAACCGATAATAACACTGTTTTTAATGGAATGGATCCATTGGGGATTGTTGATAATATCCTGATACCATCTGGTGGAGAATGCATTCGGATCAAACCTCAGCATTCCCGGTGAAAATGTAAAATAAGGTTCGGCATTAAAGGACAATGGGATCAGGACCACAATCGGCGCGATCAAAAAAAACAGTATCAGCCCGCAGATAATTCTGAAAGCATAGTACCATATTTTTTCAAGCGGACCGGCGTATGTGGGTAGCGCCATTGTAATTTCCTTTAAAGTTCCTGATTTAAGAAGGCGGATTTACCAAAAGGTTTTAAGCTCGTAAGCTGTTAAGCTGCTGAGCTCTTAAGTTCTTAAGCTATTAAGCGTGTGAGTTCCTGAGCTCGGAAGTTCGTGATCGATTGGGCTTTTAAGCATTTACGATTATAGCTATAAGGCAAAAAATTGCTTTCGTTATCGAATTTCGAGCTCATCAACTTACCAGCTTATCAACTCATGGGCTCCACTGCTTACCAACTCCCAAGCTCAACAGCTTATCACCTTACGAACTCATCAACTTATGAACTCATCAGCTATCTTGTCATCCAAGCTTCATATTCTCGATGCCGACGATGCGATTATAGATCCAGTAGATGGCTAACACTCCCCCCAGCAGAATCGCACCCATGGCGGCGGCCAGACCCCAATTCAAGGTTTTGCTCATGTGCAGGGCTATAAAGTTGCCAATTAACTGACCGGATGCACCGCCCACCAGGGCCGGTGTAATATAGTAGCCAATGGCCAGGATAAACACGAGCAGGCCGCCGGCGCCAATGCCCGGAATTGTCAGGGGCAGATAAATTTGTCGGAACGCGCGAAATGGATTGGCTCCCAGTGAGCGTGCCGCCTTAACGTAATAGGGTGAGATGGTTTTCATGACACTGTAAAGCGGCAATACCATAAACGGCAGTAAAATGTGGGTCATGGCCACCAGGGTCCCCGTCATATTGTAAATCATTCGAACGCGGTGTTCGTCGGCCACAAGCCCCAGCCAGACAAAAATATCGTTTAAAACGCCCTGCCTTTGCAGGAGCACAATCCAGCTGGTCAACCGCACCAGCAGGGAGGTCCAGAAGGGCAGCAGAACACAGATCATCAGAAGATTGCTGATTCGAACCGGCAGGGTGGACAGCAGGTAGGATACCGGATAGCCTAAAAGCAGGCACAGGGCCGTCACGGCCAGGCTGACCCACAGGGTCCGCAGCCAGATCTGTTTGTGGATTCGCTGAACCTGGGGCTGGGATACGATATTGTTGTTCACATCATATTTTAAATCAAATGCTGCCAGATAATGGGTGGTGGTAAAGCGTTTGCCCATGCGCTTTATGACCACCCAGGTTTCGCGGTTGCCCCAATCATCATCTATGGCGATCATCTTTTCCTTGAATGGGCCTTCCTCCAACCTGCTTACTTTACGGGCTGTTTTGTTGAGCAGACTGCGCATACCGGTTTTTTCGTAATTCAATCTCAAGGTTACCTGACCCAGGCTTTTATCTTCATGACGCAGCTTTAATTCTTCTGCCAGGGCTGCGAAAACGGTTTCATCCGGCAGTCCGTTGGACCCATCCCAGCTCTTCAGGGCCTTGACGGTCTTGGGCAATAATTCGACGACTTCAGGCGTGTGGACGCTGAGAAATAGCATGTCAAATATCGGGATGAGAAAGGCAAACAAGATTAATAACAGGGTGGGGACAACAAACAAGAACGAGCGAACCTTGTTCCTTCTTTCGGCCCGACGCAGGCTGATTTTCAGCGGGATACCGTCGGCTGTCGTTATCTGTGCTTGATTCTGCATATGATGAAATACTTGATTAGCGGATTAGTACACCGCAGATCTGGCGGAGAACGCTGAGGAAGCGATAACACAGAATATTAAAATAGCATCAATGAAAAATTTGAAAGAAATTCGAAGAAAAGCCCTTTTCGGCTACAAGAATTTCTGCGGTCTCTGCGATCTTTGCAGTTGTCTTAATCGTAACGAATGAACCAGAAAAGGCGGGCCTGAACGGCTGCCCGCCCTTTCGATCAGTTCATTGAAGTGGATTTATTTTGCCATCCAGGCACTGTAACGTTTCAGGACCTCATCCTGGTGGTCGGCCCACCATTCGTCATCGGTCTGCAGCGCATTGGTAAAGTTTTGCGGAGAAGTCGGCATGTGGGCTGCCATTTGAACATCAGTTCCGTGATACGTTGTTATCAACGGCACGGAAGACTTGCGGCTCGGGCCGTAAGATATCCAGCTGGCCTGATCGGCCAGGGCCTGGGTGCTGGTGGCGAACTTTAAAAACTCCAAGGCCGTCGCCAGGTGCTTGGTGCCCTTGACGATGGCATAACTGTCCGTATTCCATACGTGGTGATCCCAGATAATTACAAACGGCTTATTTTCTTTGACCACGGCATTAAAAATACGTCCGTTGTAAGCCGTCGTCATCACAACCTCACCGTCGGCCAGCATCTGCGGGGGCTGAGCGCCGGCATCCCAGAAAATCAAATTGTCTTTGATGGAGTCGAGTTTCTTGAAGGCGCGATCTAGGCCCGCGGGAGTTGACAACGTTTTGTAGACGTCCGCCGGCGGAACCCCGTCGGCCATCAGGGCAAACTCGATCGCCACCACCGGCCGCTTGCTGATGCCACGCATGCCGGGGAATTTTTTGACATCAAAAAAATCAGCGAGTTTCGACGGCTTCTCACCCGGGAATTTGGTTTTGTCGTAGGCCACAATGGTTGTCCAGATGATGGTGGCCACGCCGCACTCCTGAAGGGTGCCGGGCAGAAAATCATCAGTTGCCGGGGTTCCGTCCGGTGACGGGGCCAACATGGCATGATCAACCGGTTCAAAGAGGCCCTCATCGCAGCCGGCGGTGAGGTCCTGTTTTTCGACATCGACGACATCCCAGGTGACGTTGCCGGACTGCACCTGGGCCCTGATTTCGGCCAGGCCGCCGTTGTAGACCTCGGCGTTTATCGTGACACCTGTTTTTTTCATGAACGGCTTCTGGTAGGCCTCGATCTGGCTTTGTGAAAATGCACCCCCAAAAGATGTTACCGTAATCGTTTCAGCTGCCAATGCAGCTGTGCACGGCACCAGAACGCAGACGGTTACCAATGCAAATGCAAACTTCCAAGACCCCCGAAATTGTTTCATAACTTCCTCCTTTCAGAACATGAGATGGATTAAAAATGGATAATTCCTTGTGGGTGAGGTTTATTATCCTAATTTCGATACATCAACTTAATGAACTTGTAAAGAATAATTTTGTTTCAGTCTTTTATTCGTAATTAGCTTTTTTCACCGACAGTAGTGGAAAACGATTAATAATATTCGAAATAGTTCCTTAAAATCGTCGGTAAGCTCAAGCATTGAAGCGGAGAGTCGAATGGCTGCAGCAGCGAGATATTTAAGGCTGACGCAACCTTCAATCAGGGACATCCCAAATTATGAAATCGGTCGATTAAGAAGACTACCGAACTGAGGCAATCGGTCGTTGATCTTAGCCAGGCGCAGGCAGTGCCAGCCGAGGGCCTGGTTGCTGGAAATCACCGGTTTATCCAATTCCTTTTCTAACTCTTCTAGGATCAACAGTGCTCGCAGATTTGTGCAGGAGATAAAGACCGTGTCCACTCGATCGGAGCGCCCCAGATCCAATGCCACTTTTCGAATCGATTGCGGTGAAATGCATCCAACCTTGGCGTCCACCGGCTCACTCCACGATCCCATGACCGGCACCTCAAAACGGTTTTGCCGCAGGTGGTCTTGTAGGCGTTGATTGATTTCAACCGTATAAGGTGTGATCAGGGCAATTCTGCGGGACTGCAGGGCTTCGAGGGCCGCTGTTGCCGCTTCGATCGGGGTGGTGCAGACCGTGTGGGGATGGGCTTTGTGAATCTGCTTATGAACTGTCTCGGGCCCGATAAACAGGGACCCCGACGTGCAACCGTAAGCCATCACATCCACTGACATCCCCGGCAGGATCAGGCCTGCTGCCCGCGTGATCTCATTTCCCATCGCTTTCAAGGTTTCGGGGGTGATTTTGGGGTCGCAGGGCAGACGGTTTACAAAACAGGCCACCTCCGGCAGCTCGAAAATCTTTCGTAACTCGTATTCGATGGTTTGATCGTCGGGCAGGGCGATAACACCGATGCGGGCGCGGTAGCCGATTCCGTTATCTAATGAATAGGGTAGGTGCTGTTTGTTGATCACCGGCTCTTTATCAGATTCACTATTGGGTTGCCCACATTGCACGTCCATGTTCCTAATATGAAACTATATAAAATTCAATGTCATTTAGGCTGTAATTAATGGTTGGTGGGAGTGGCTTCCAGCCACGATTGAACGGGTCATCGCGGTTACCCCGCTAAAAAACAGCGGGATGCAAGCAAAAACCGCTCACACAATCCAAAAACAACCGAAACAAAACTTCAGAGTTACTTTTTCGATAAGAAACCTAAATCCCCAACCCATACAAGCCGGAACCAAAATGAATTCACAATTAAGAATCTACGCCTAATCCAAATTAAACAAAATATTATTCTCCCGATAGGCCTGCTCCAATTTTTCCTGATGTATTTTAAGCCGGCCGCCGTTGCGGCTTGCCAGTTCTAAGGCGAGATAATTGATGATGCAGGATATCGTGGTCGGACTGCCGATAAACGGGATGTGCTTTGACGGTGCGATTAAAGACGGATGAGCGAATTGCGTCAATGGACACAGCGAGCTGTCCGTGATCACGAGCAGGGTATGGTCCAGGCGGCGTACTATTTTGCCTAATTTGATCAGCTCATTGGGATAGCGGGAGGTGGCGATAATAACCGCCAGGCTGCCGGGTTCGGCAATGCTCAGCCAGTCGATGGCGGCACTGTCGCTGCCTTTTAAGATATGGACATTCTGGCGCACTTTTGTCAAAGACCATCCTAAATAATAGGCAAAGGTGTATGACAGGCGTGAGCCGATAACATAAATGGTTTTGCTTTCTGCCAGATAGTCCACCACCTTATTTAAATCAACCATGTTGATTGATTCGAAAAACTGTTTTAAATTGTCCATCTCCTCATAGAGTACGCGGCTGAGGCGATCGATCCCCGGTCCCTTGACGCCGGATAAGTCGGTACGATCCAGCAACGTCAATTCGGTGTCGACGAAGTCTCTGAGCGCCTGCTGAAAAGCGCTGTAAGCATCGTAGCCCAGCTGACTGACGAAACGAACCACCGTTGCTTCGCTGACGCTGCAGGTTTCAGCCAGCTCCTTGGTGGTCATGAAAACCGCTTTGCGTGGGTTGTCCAGAATATACTTCCCAAGAACCCGGCCTTTCGGGGTCAGCGCGTGCTGCTGTTCGACCAACCTTTTCATCATATTTTGCTTCATCATGGTTTGTCTGGATTGGGCTGCGATTAGGTGCAGTTTCTTGAAAATTTTCTACTAAGCTCCCTAAAAAACAAAATATATTTAAAAAATTAAGCTTAAATTCACAGCTTGCTTGAGAATTAAATATCACAGTCAAAAAATTTTTAAAATAATAATTTGATATTTTTTATTTCATACCTGTTATTTAAATATTAATTTAATATACAGATACTTAAGAAATTTTTCTAAAAAAA
>Ga0210064_1001059_pt1 | contig 12307 bp, 12 predicted proteins | sample Muzzi_CordC_D2_FD_185531 | JGI IMG/M metagenome (GOLD analysis project Ga0210064, IMG submission 185531) | Wetland microbial communities from San Francisco Bay, California, USA, that impact long-term carbon sequestration - Muzzi_CordC_D2 (SPAdes) | ecosystem: Environmental > Aquatic > Marine >...
GGAATCCCGGTACCGGCAAGACCACAGTGGCCATGCGCATGGGCGAAATTCTCAAACGCCTCGGTTATGTGCGCGAAGGTCACCTGGTGACGGTTACGCGGGATGACCTGGTGGGCCAGTACATCGGCCACACCGCGCCGAAGACCAAAGAAGTTATCAAGAAGGCTATGGGGGGTGTGCTGTTTATTGACGAGGCTTATTATCTCTACAAGCCCGAAAACGAACGGGACTACGGCGCCGAGTCCATCGAGATATTGTTGCAGGTCATGGAGAACAACCGTGATGATCTGGTGGTGATCCTGGCCGGCTACAAGGACAAGATGGACCGTTTTTTCCAGAGCAATCCCGGCATGCGCTCGCGTATCGCCCACCACATTGATTTTCCGGACTACAGTCCGGAAGAACTGCTTGCCATTGCCAAACTCATGCTGGCCGAGCAGAATTACCGCTTCAGTCCGGACGGTGAAAAGGCCTTCGCCGCCTACATCAGGAAACGCATGGCACTGGAACACTTTGCCAACGGGCGCTCGATCCGCAACGCTCTTGACCGCGCAAGGCTGCGCCAGGCCAACCGCCTGTTTGCCGGTAGTGAGAAAAGGCTCACCAAGCTGGATCTGATGACCCTGGAAGCCGGTGATATTCTTGCCAGTCGCGTCTTCAGCGAAGGCAAGCTCGACACATTCGACGTCGGATCAGTAGCGGGTAAAACACCAGGTGACTGAATATGCCTGCGGTTTCCGGTGGGGTGTCAACACATCGTTATGGAACAGCGGTTTGTCACGATAGCGTCGGTTCGGGCTCGATAATGATGGCTGCAAGAATCCCACCCCGTCCGCCGGATTAACCGCGACAACTGAAAAAGGACCCTCAAACGCGCACTACGCCACCCACAATGCCGGACTCCATCGACAACATCACACCCCTGCGCATCATGCCCAAGACCATCGATGCCGTGTGTTACAACCATGTGCGCCTCGCCCTGCTTCGCCTGGGCAACCCGCTTCGCGTTGAACTGCCCGATCATCGCAACCTTGAAATTATCCTTTACAGTCACTACTGGTTGTGTGTTGACAGTGCATTCAATGATCAACCGATCATGGCCTGGCTGGATTTCGACACCAGCAGTCACAATCAGGCCTTGCACAACCCCGTTCCCTGCCAGCTATGCCTCTTCCACATGCATGCCGGCCTGGTCATGGGTTCGGCATTGGATTCACTGGATCAATCCCTGGTTGAAAAACTTGCGGCAGTTCCGGGGTAGTAACCAAACAGTTTTTGGTTTTGGCGCAAGATGTGAACTGGCTTTCACTGAAAACAAGCAATCACGTGCCGCGTGCCGGTACAGACGTATTTTTGTGATCAGCGCTCGAGGCTTCAGCCCTGCGTGAGTTTTGCGTGAATCAGTCGTGCACAGTCGTGCATTGTCGTGCACAGGGCAACGGGCGCCCCATCAAGTGGTTGAATGATAAGGGCCAGAAGTCACGCCTTCGTACTGAAAATCCCCGTGTCGGCAGTTGATTGCTCGGCACATCCTTGTGCCTCGCCCCTTCGGGGCCAGCCTCCGGCTGTCCAAATTCGCTCCAGGCGAATTTGTCTGTCCCTGGCCACCATTAAAACAAGCAGTTAACTAGCCAAGCAGGTTCTTGTCGATTAGATGGAAGCATTATGGAAGCAGTGCTTTCGAAATCATTGCTTTTGGTGGTCGACTACTACTTAACTCCCTGATATCGCAGCTAGGCGATTGAATCGAAGGTAGATTGAATTCAGATCGGTTGTAATAGGATTTCGCCAGGCACAGGTTTGCAATCGCCCCGTGCAGAGTTGCTGCTCCGGGGCGTTGCGTCTTGGCAGGTCAGGAAGTTACTTTCGGGATAGTGACCATCAGCACACCATCGTGGTAGTCACTGTGCATACCAGATGCGGTGACCGGCCCCGGAAGAGTTAATGCTCGCTCGAAGCCCGAGACGTAGCTTTCTTCCTTGATCACCTGGCCCTTGTCGTTGCTCTGCTGTCGTTCGTTCAGAGTCTCGGCGGAGATGGTTAACAACTGCCCGCTCAGGCCAACGTCGATACTCTCAGCCTTGGTGCCGGGAATATCGGCTGTGACGACATAATGATCCTTCTCATCCTGGAGGGTGAGTTTCGGTTCCGCCGCGAGCTGTTTATCCTCTGCCAGGGGTAGGAAGAACTGGTCTGAATGGAATTGCTGCATTGCCTCCTCGAACAGCTGGTCCATCTGCGCCTGGATCCGCTGCATTTCGACCCAGGGGTCCCGGCTTCCGATGGCCTGGTTGGCAGGCGCTTTCTGTTCCGCCTGCGTCGCGTTGTCACCGGCGGCTTGGTGATCATAGTAGGATTCGGCGCCGACGATGCCCACCACACCAAGCAGGGCAATGGCGACGAGGGGTTTTGCCAGTTTGCGTTTGTTCATGATTGCCTCCTAATTGAGCTAATGGCTTGATTCAGCGAAGCGGTAAATCAGAACTGCTCCGCAACACCGTGCAGCTACGCCGCTGGTGCGCAACTGCAACAGAATGGTCGGCATTTGGGGTCACCCGGCGGGACTGGAACAGTCTGCACGGTACTTTTCCCGGGAAGTCCACCCAGTCCACCACAGCCAGGAAAATGAAAATGGTTGTGCTATCGCTTGTGGTTTGCATGATCCGGACCTCGTTTGCGGTGCTCCGATACAATCGGCCACCTCTGGTGGATGCCCTGTGCGGACTATGTTCCGCACGCTTTACCGGTATCCTGCATAGCTCGTGCCACGTTGCTTTATCATTTCAGAATCAACAGTTACCGATTTGTCACTGCGCCGGCGGTGTCGGTGCTGGGGAATATTCCCTCGCCGCTGGTTAAATTGGACCAGGGGAATATGGGAACGAGTTCCATGGTGCTATCCCTGTAACATATCCAGAGGTAGATCACTGTAATCAACAAACAGCAGGCGCAAACAGGCGCGTGCCTTTCGGGTGTAGGATTGTGTTGTAAAAGCCTATTGTAGGTTGGGCTGAATCATGAAGCCCAACAACAGGTGCCTGATCAAAGAAACATGTTGGGCTTCGTACCTCAGCACCAACCTACTGAGAACCGCGTTTTGCGACACCCTCTGTAGAGAACAGGAACCTTGGGTATGGACTTGAATAAGTATGTAGGAACGAAAGGGTGTCAGAGCACATTTATCCCTGATATCAGCTGGAAATGTGCACTGACTCATGCAGACAGTATTGAACCAACTGTTTGCATGGATTGTGTTGGAAGGAAATAAAGGGTTGCTGAACGTCAGATGGGTACTATGACACAGATTCCGCGACTAATCGGGAGTATTACCCGATCACGCCGATCAGCGATCAAGCTTGGTGAATTGCAAGCGTGTTATTACTAGTGTTAGCCGGTGTATATCGCCTTGTGCTGTTAATGGGTATGAAATTTGCAAACATACAAGGCAGGAACAACATGGATTCTTCCGTCGTTTTTCGCAGTGACCCCGCATCAGGATTACAACTGAAGATGAGACGAACATGATAGACCGCTACCGTGACCATGCCGCAAATGAACGAACCTGTCTTGCCTGGGTGCGTACCGGGATTACCGTCATGGTGCTTGGTTTCATCGTGGAAAAGTTCGAACTGTTTCTCGCAAGCCTGCAGGGCTTACTGGCGGACAATGCACATGTTGTCACGATCGACAAGGGACCCGAGCTGGTCAGTATTGCGCTGGTATCCTTCGGCGTCCTGATGATCGTGGCCGGTGCAGTGCGCTTTTTCCAGGTGAAGTCGCGGCTAAATTCCAGCCGCGACATGATCTACCACGGCATGGCAGCCATTCTGGGAGTCTCGCTGGCACTGCTGGCCTTCGGCATCTACCTGCTGCTGTATCTCGCGCGCATCCTCTGAGTCCTGTCGGTGCACTGAACGTCTTGTTGTTGCTGTTCAGGTGGGACAGCGTACATTTCCCCAGCCTATTGCAATATTCCCACACGCCACCCGCAGTGCGGTGCCTATCCCTCTGATTCAGCAGCCGTAGCGTGTCTGGCACGGCATATGCCTTCTCCTGAGTAGAAGATCTTTTTTTTACGCCGGGGGACAATGGCCATGCAGGGTATCCACAAAAAACCACTTGCCTTTGCCGTTGCGGTGCGCGCACGGTGCCTCTCCCTGCTGGGAACACAGATGTACCTTGCGAACAGGCAGGAAGCGCCGGAGGTGCCGCCGTGTAAAACCGTTGCGTCGCTGCAGCAGGCTGCCATTCTTTCGAGCGGTGCAATCCGGGACACCATCCCGTATCCCGGGTACAGCTCCACAACGGAGGTCCCGCATGAAGAAATTACGCAGAAGTGCAGTGATCGTAATGCCCATCAACGCCCTGCTGGCCATGATGGTGAATCAGGGGCTGGCGGTTTCCGGAAATCAAGAAGAGTGGGGGCCTCCCTGCCCGTTGAAGCCGGCATTCTGGCCCAGGACGAGAGCCAGCGTATCCCGTCGGAGTACGACCTGGTGCTGCTGGCGCTGGGGCGTTCTGTTTACGAGAACCTGCAGCGTGCACGGCAGGCTGCACTTAACAGGGAGCCCACGAATTTGCGGGTGGCTATACAGGAGGCTGGCGAGGCACTCCGGCGCCTGCAACTTCCACAGGAAAAGAGGCTGCTGGCAGAGCAGTTGCGGATTATCCGCAATGACCTCAAGGACCGAAGCAAGGAACTGGACAAGGAGTTATGGGTCCCGGTCGAGGCCGAGATCGACGCTGCACTGGTGTATGTACCGGAGGATGAAAAGGTACAGGCTCGGCAGGCAATTGACAAGGCGAGAACGGCAGCTGCGCAAGGCAAACGGGAGCGCGTACAGGCCAACGACTGGTCGCTGTTGATCCCCAATGGCCTGAGCCTGCTTGCAAACCACAGCCTGCAGGGCAGAGTGACAGGCCTGCGCGAGTTTCCCGTAACGAACCAGCCACCGGCACTTCCCCTGCTGTTCTATACTTTTCGCCTAATGGTGGCCATTGGGTTCTGGTTCCTGTTGTTGACTGCCTGGACACTGTGGCTCTGGCAGCGCGGCAAGCTCACGGTATCAGGTATGCCGCACCTCAGGCGGTTATTGCTTGCCTGGGTGGCGTCCATACCACTGGGCTACATTGCGGTGGAGAGCGGCTGGCTGGTGCGCGAGGTCGGCCGGCAACCCTGGGTGGTTTCCGGCCTGCTGCGGACGACCGATGCGGCATCAAAGCTGCCTGCGACGACTGTCGCGATGACGCTGCTTGTGTATGCCGTACTTTATAGCATTCTTGTCGTGACGTTCGTGGTCTTTGTCCGGCGGATCATCAGGCAGGGCCCAGCCTCCGGCAGCAATCCCGCCTTCGGCACAGCGCAGGCAGGGGTGGGATGATGTCTGTGGATGTCCACATTTTCCTTGCCGGTATCTGGTACCTGCTACTGGGCCTGATTCTGATGGTGTATGTCAATACCGACGGATTTGACCTCGGGGTCGGCATCCTCACGCTGCTTGAACGCGATGCACCAGGCGTGCCGGCATGATGGCGGGAATCAGCGGTGTCTGGGACGCCAATGAAACCTGGCTGGTGTTGTTCGGCGGGGCCTTGTTCGGTGCTTTTCCGGCCGTGTATGCCGTTACGCTGCACGCCTGCTACATTCCGGTCAGCGCGATGCTGTTCGGCCTGATCGTACGCGGTATCGCCTTCGAGTTTCATGTTCATACGCATGACAAGCGCGTCTGGACACTGGCCTTCGGTTGCGGCAGCCTGCTCGCGGCGCTGATGCAGGGCTACATGCTCGGCGCCGTGATCGGTGGCCTGCCGGTTGCGGGCGGTGAGTTCGCCGGGGACATGTGGTTATGGCTGGGTGTGTTTTCCAGCTGTGTCGCGCTGGGCGTTGCGGCGGGATATGCGCTGCTGGGAGGCACTTATCTGATCATCAAGACGGGAGGCGAACTGCAGACGATCAGTCGCAGGCGCAGCAGGCACGCCGCATGGATAATGCTGGCGGCCGCCGCTTACGTGACCATTGCGACACCACTGTACCACGACTATATCGCACACCACTGGTTCACAATGCCGCAGGCCTTTTTCCTTGCCTTGCTTCCGCTGGCAGGGTTGCTTGCCTTTGTACGACTCATGCAGGTACTGGACCGCGGGGCTGACCATGCCCCATTCACCTGGAGCACGGTCATATTCATGGTCTCGTTTGTGGGGCTGGCTGCGAGTCTGTATCCTTATCTGGTGCCGTCGGAGGTATCGATTGCGGGTTCGGCTTCATCCAGCATGACGCTGGTATTCATGCTGGCAGGCATTGGAATGCTGATATCCGTTATGCTTGTATACAACGGGTTTCAATACCTGGTGTTTCGCGGAAAGATACTGCAGGTACCTGCGGAAGGCGATGCCATAGGCGGGGAGGCCGGCGGGGGTGGTGCCGACCCGGACGGTCACACGAATGCCGGCAGGATTCCTGCAGGATCCGAAGGATGTTGACGGGTGTCTGAACAAGTGGTTGATTCCGGATATCGATACTACGTGTCGCTGTGGCTGCCGGCAGCGGTGCTCGGAGTTTTACTGATTCTCGTCCTGGTTATCCAGCTGGTCCTGTCCTGGATGGCGCATGCGCAGCTTGCGCCGGTCAATCGCCACCTGACCCAGATGAATCACCTGCAGAACACCAATCTGGAATCGCAGCGGGAACTCCTGGAGAACCTGAGCAACACGGGTATTCTCACCGTGGATGAACGGCACCAGCTGCGCGATGAGCTCAAGGCCGTTCTGGATATGCAGGCACACCTGTCCAGTGACACGCCCCGAATACTTACCAGCGCCCATGCCGTGCTGGCGAACGAGGATATCCATCCCAGGGAAGCCCTCATTCTGGTGCTGCAATATATGCGCGAGGCACTCAATCTGGAGGCCGCCGAACACAAGAAGCTGATCGAGGAGATCAACCGGTCAACCGCACTGGAACTCAAGCTTGGTGCTGTCGCACTCCTCGTGTTTCCGGCCTGCGCAGTCCTGCTGATCTATCTGCTGCGGCGCCGGATCCTGGCGCCACTCAAGCACCTGGGATTTCTCATGACCCTGCTGGCGCGCAAGAACTTTGCGCCGGCGTCGGTTGCCGTCATTGATCCCATGCTGCGCCCGCTGACGGAGAACTACAACACGATGGTGACGCGCCTGGCGGAGCTGGAAGAGGAGCATGTCCGGCGCGAACAGGACCTGGAGGTCCAGGTGGAAAATGCGACGCGTGTGCTGCTCGAGCAGCAGCGCCGCCTCGCCAACAGTGAGCGGCTGGCAACCGTGGGCGAGATGATGGCGCGCATTGCCCACGAACTGCGCAACCCGCTGGCGGGTATCAAACTGGCCTGTTCGAACCTGCGCCAGGATCTGGACCAACAGCCGGCTGCACCCGAATACCGGGAGCGGATTGATGTCGTTGCCGGGGAGATCGATCGCATCATTGCCCTCCTGAACTCGCTGCTCGACCAGTCCAGACACAAGCCGGAAGCTATGCGGGATGTGACGATAAACCGGGCGGTTTCCGAACTTATTGTCCTGGCACGCTACCAGATACCGGTCCGGATCCGTATCGAGCAGGATATCCATGAAGATATCGTCTGTCGCCTGCCGGATGTCCTGTTCCGCCAGGCATTGCTGAATCTGCTACTCAACGCCTGCCAGGCGCTTGGTGACAGGCCGGGCAGGATAGTCATCAAGGCGGACCGTATCGCCGGGCGCCTGAAACTGGATGTATGTGACGATGGCCCCGGTTTCCCCGAGGACCTGCTTGAGTCCGGGATCCAGGCGTTCGTTACCCATCGCAGCGGAGGGACGGGGCTGGGTCTGTCCATGGTGCAACGTTTCGTGCGTGCACAGGGCGGGACCATTAAACTCTCGAATCTGGAGCCGCACGGGGCCTGTGTCGCACTGGAATTGCCCTGTGACAGGAATGACAATGTCTGAAACCTTGCTGATCATCGAAGACGAACAGTTGCTCGGGACCGAGCTGGTGCGCCATTTCCGTCATGCAGCATGGGAAGTGGTGTGGGCCAGGACATTCAGGGAAGCCCGACGCCACCTCTTCGATCGCGAGCTGGACCCGCTGGTCGTGCTGTCCGACATCAACCTGCCGGACGGGAACGGACTGGATCTGCTGGACGAGGTCCGCCAGCATGGCGGGAGTGGCGAGTGGGTGTTGCTCACCGGTTATGGAGAGGTGCCGGATTCGGTACGTGCCATGCGGCTGGGGGCATTTGATTTTCTCACCAAGCCCTGCGAGCAGGACCATCTCGACCTGGTGATCAACGGCGCGGCACGCGGTGCGCGCGCCCAGCGCCGCCTGCAGGATGAATGCGAGAATCGCGCCCGGCGCTATTTGCCGGATTCATTTGTCGGCCACAGCGGCCCGACGCGCAATGTGCGCGAACTGCTGACAAAGCTCACACAGGTCCCGTTCAGTACCCTGATCATTACCGGAGAAACCGGGACCGGCAAAGGGCTGGCGGCGCGTATCGTTCATCATGGTGGACCACGTGCGGCAGGGCCGCTGATCGAGATCAATTGTGCGGCCCTGCCGCACGAACTGCTGGAGTCCGAACTCTTTGGCCACGAAGCCGGAGCGTTCACCGGGGCCCGGGGGCGCCGCCGGGGCCTGCTTGAGCAGGCGCATGGCGGCACGATATTTCTCGATGAGATCGGCGAGATGCCGGTCGATTTGCAGGCCAAGCTGCTGAAGGTGATCGAGGACCGCAGCCTGCGACGGCTCGGCGGCGAGCGCGAGATACGGGTCGATGTGCAGGTACTGGCAGCGACCAACCAGAATATCGAGGAGCAGATCCGCAACGGCAGCTTTCGTACCGATCTTTATCACCGGCTGAGCGTCTTCAAGCTGGGGTTGCCACCGTTGCGGGAAAGAATTGCCGACATCAGGGACCTGGTGCCCCTGTTCGTCGCCGAATTCAATGCCATCGCCGGCAAGAAGGTCAGCGAGATACCGGACGAGGTCTGGAGACGGCTGGAAAACTACCAGTGGCCCGGCAACGTGCGCGAACTGCGTAATGTCGTCGAACGCTGCGTGCTCTTCGCAACCGACCAGCGATTCCCGGTTGACTGGCTGCAGCTTGGATCGGCAGCTCCGGCAGCGGAGGCGGAAGCGGGTGGTGCTGTCGAGGAGGGCCGGTTGTGTCTGCCACTGGATGGTTCCATGGGACTGGATGATATGGTCGGAAGAATCATCGAGGTCATGCTGCAGCGGAACGGGAACAATGTTGCGGAGACATCCCGGGTGCTCAAGACTACGCGGGAAAAGGTACGCTATCGCATCGAGAAGTACAATATCAAGGTGTCGGATTGATCCTGTCAGGCATGCTGTGCGACAGCTGGAGATGGCGTCCTCTCCGCTTCAGGGGAATGACTCCATCAAGGTACGCCGGTTGCCTATCCTGCGGGTCTGTACTGTGCAGGAACACAACAGGAGTCACGGGTTGCCGTTCCGCCGGCCGGCTGCAACCGGCGGGCGGCGGAAATCAGCGCGGTTAATGCAACGGAGGAACTGAAGATGATGGCATTCGATTTGCTGGTGTTTTCGCCCTGGCTTGCACTCATAGCCGGTGTCTCGATCCTGCTGGTGCCGCGGTTACTCAACTATATTGTAGCGATCTACCTGATTCTGATAGGCATTATCGAGCTCACGGCCCAACTCTGAGCGGTATATCCAGGCGTGGTTCGGGCGAGGTCGATTCCGTAGCGCACACAACCACCCGGCTGCTCCGCTGTGTGAAGGCAGCATCGTTTCGCAAGCAACGCGCAGGGGTAAACCATGTACAGCTACCCTGCCGGAAGCGGTCATGTCACTGCGGCGCGGTTCCCGGGTGCGGATTATTTGCCGCAGACCGGGCATTATTCCCCTGCATGGCAGCGTCACCGCGCTGTTGGCGCAGCTATTCTCTCTCTAAAACAGCCTCTTGCTGGTTGGCACTATTGCTGCATTGAGAAGCGGCAGGATCTGCACAGGCAGAGTCCGATTTACAAGAGGAGATCAAAGTCATGCACACATTACCCGAACTTCCCTACCGTCCGGACGCACTGGAACCGCATATTTCCCAGGAAACGCTGGACTACCACCATGGCAGGCATCATCGCGCCTATATCGACAAGCTGAACGAGCTGGTCAAGGACACGGACTTCGAGCACATGTCGCTGGAAGCAGTCGTCCGTGCCAGCCGCGCAGCACCCGGTCACTCCAGTCCCGTCTATAACAACGCGGCACAGGCCTGGAACCATGCATTCTACTGGCAATGCCTGACACCGCAGGCGACGGCACCGGACCCGCAGCTGCGAGAGGCGCTCGACAGTCGCTTTGGCTCGGTGGATGAATTCCGGTCCCAGTTCAACCGTGCTGCGGTCAATACCTTCGGCTCCGGCTGGACCTGGCTCGTGGCAGGCTATAACGGAGAGGTGGAAATCATCGCTACAAGTAATGCAGACACGCCGCTGGCGGAAGGGCGGGTGCCGCTGCTGACGTGTGATGTATGGGAACACGCCTACTACATCGACTACCGCAATGCACGCGCCGAGTACCTGGCAGCCTTCTGGAGGGTCGTCAACTGGGATTTCGTGGCTGCCAACTTCAGGCATCTGCATGCAACATCGAACGCTGCATAACGGCGCAGCAGTATTGGTATTTATACTTCATGCCCGGCGTGCCCGGCATTTAGATGCCGGATTACCTGGTCATGAGCGGTGACTTGCCCGCCTGTCGACACGCCGTGCGATTAACGGCCGCAGTGTCGTGCCCTGCACGAGGATGGAAAACACGACAATACCGTAGGTGATGGCGACGACGGCATTGCGAATTTCACCGGCTGGTAGCGACAGGGCCATGGCAACAGAGAGCGCTCCACGCAGCCCTCCCCAGATCAGTACGGGGAGGGCACCGTCGTCGAAGCGATGCCAGCGTCGCAGGAATAGCCATGGCAGCATGGTGCTGATGGACCTTGCCAGCAGTATGCCCGGAATCAGGATGAATGTTGCCAGGAAATAGGCACGCTGGAAGGACATTACCAGTACCTCCATGCCAATCAGCACGAACAAAATGGCATTCATCATGTCGTCGATAACTTGCCAGAACAGGTCCAGCCGGTCGCGGCCTGCCAGCGTCCGGGCATGGCGACGGCCCTGATGACCCACGATGAGTCCCGCGACGACCATGGCAAGCGGTGCCGAAATGTCAAGATGGCGAGCGAGTGCGAAACCACCGCTCGCGACCGCGAGAGACAGCAGGATCACCACGGTGTGATCCGTTGCGCGCCGCATCAGATGGAATGCACTCCAGCCCACTGCGGCACCGACCAGAATGCCGCCGAAAACCTCCCGTGGGATCGTCAGCAGAACTGACTGCCAGGAGGTCGGCGTATTGTCGAACGCCATGGTGAAGAACAGCATGAACAGGGTCAGTGCAATGCCGTCATTGAACAGGGATTCGCCGGCAATCTGTAATTCGAGGTCGGGCGGTGCCCCCGCCTGCTTCAGAATGGCAAGCACTGCCAAAGGGTCCGTGGGGGAAATCAGCGCCCCCAGTAGCATGCAGGCCATGAACGGCAACGGCAGACCTGCCCAGTGCAGGGCATGGTAGGCAATGGCGCCAATCAGCAGGGTCGATATGAGCGTGCCTGCCGTTGCCAGTACGGTAACGACCCATGCACTGTGTTTTAGCTGGCTGACATCGATCTGCAATGCCCCGGCAAATAACATATAGCCGAGCATGCCGTGCAGAAGTGTCTTCTCGAAGTGGGCCTGCGCGAGCAGTGCGGCTGCCGGTTTGCTCAAGTCCGGCCCCAACCGGTGCAGGCTGATCAATGCCAGCGAAAACAGCAGCGCCACCAGCATGATGCCAATGGCTGGCGGTTGTTTCAGCCAGCGGTCGTTCAGGTACCCGAACAGGGCAGTCAGCGTAAGCAGTACTGCAAGCAGATTCCAGAAATCCATCGCCAGGTAACCGGGCATCCTCGTTGCTCCTCTCGTTTGCGTTTACTGACCATTGTGGCCGGCTGTTCACGGCAGCCTGCACTGCAATACAGGGTTAGCAGTTTTCCGGTTGCTGCAGCCATACTTTGCTAGCACACGCAAAATTGATACCAGCATGCAATGCACACAAAAACATGCCGTTATCGTATGCCTGTTGCCGTCCTGCTGACCCGGTGCGGGTAATATCAACACAGGCTGATTCGTTCACCGCTGTCGACCGGCGGGCAAGCAGGACGTTTCCGTGTCATCCGGCTTTCCTGCAGGGACGAAATGGCTGCGCATAATC
>Ga0210064_1001060_pt1 | contig 12291 bp, 9 predicted proteins | sample Muzzi_CordC_D2_FD_185531 | JGI IMG/M metagenome (GOLD analysis project Ga0210064, IMG submission 185531) | Wetland microbial communities from San Francisco Bay, California, USA, that impact long-term carbon sequestration - Muzzi_CordC_D2 (SPAdes) | ecosystem: Environmental > Aquatic > Marine >...
GTGGCGGCGGAGACGATTGCGAGCGCGCACGACGTAGCGGACGGTGGTCTCGCGGTGGCGTTGGCCGAGTGCGCCTTCTCCGGACCTGCGACGGTCGGCGCCCGGGTCACCCTCGACGACTCGATCCGTCCGGACGCGCTGCTCTTCGGCGAGTCCACCGGGCGGGTGATCGCGACGACGAGCCGACCCGATGCGTTGCTCGCGCTCGCAGCCGAGCACGAAGTGCCGGCGCGTCGGATTGGAACCACGGGCGGCGATGCGCTGTGGATCGGTGCGACTTCGGGTGAAGCGTGGATCGATTCCGGGGTTGCGCGACTGCGCGCCGTGTGGGAGAACGGGATACCCAGACGCTTGGAGGTCGCATGACGGGCGTTGGCCGCCGGGAAATCGCCGATCTGAAGCGCGACCACGAGCGCGACCGATTTCACGATGAATGCGGTGTCTTCGGCGTGCACGGCCACCCCGAAGCCGCGAACATCACCTATCTCGGGCTCTACGCGCTCCAGCACCGCGGCCAGGAAAGTGCGGGGATCGTCTCGGTCGAGGGCGGCGAGCACCGCGTGCACCGCGCGATGGGCCTGGTCGCCGACAACTTCAACGAGAAGACCCTCGCGCGGCTGCCCGGTCGTCACGCGATCGGTCACGTTCGCTATTCGACGGCCGGCGGCAGCCAGATCCGCAACGCCCAACCGTTCTGTGCGACCACCGACGAAGGGCCGATTTCGATCGCGCACAACGGCAACCTCGTGAACGCGCCCGCGATCCGCAACGAGCTCGAGGGCCGGGGCGCGATCTTCAGCACCACGGCCGACAGCGAAGTCATCGTGCAGCTGCTCGCCCGCTCGCGCGAGGGCAGCCTGGAGGAGCGGTTGATCGACGCGCTGTCGCGCGTGAAGGGCGCATTCAGCCTCGTGATGCAGACTTCGGACGCGCTGATCGCGGCGCGCGACCGCAACGGTTTCCGCCCGCTCGCGCTCGGCCGGCTCGACGGCGCCTGGGTCATCGCGAGCGAGACCTGCGCACTCGACCTGATCGGTGCGACCTACGAGCGGGATATCGATCCGGGCGAGGTGGTGGTGATCCGGCGCGGTCGGATCCGGGCCCTGCGGCCGTTCAAGTCCGGCACCGCCGAGACCTTCTGCATCTTCGAGTACATCTACTTCGCGCGCCCCGATTCGAACTTGAACGGAAACAACGTCTACGAGTACCGCAAGGAGCTCGGGCGGGTGCTCGCGCGTGAGCATCCGGTTTCCGCCGATCTCGTGGTCCCCGTGCTCGACTCCGGAAATACCGCGGCGCTCGGCTTCGCCGAGGAATCCGGAATTCCCTACGAACAGGCGATGATCCGCAACCACTACGTGCGTCGGACCTTCATCGAACCCGCACAGTCGATCCGCCATTTCGGCGTCAAGGTCAAGCACAATGCGGTCAGCAGCATCCTGAAGGGCAAGCGCGTGGTGCTCGTCGACGACTCCATCGTGCGCGGGACGACGCTGATCAAGCTCGTGACGATGCTTCGAAACGCGGGCGCGCGAGAAGTCCACCTGCGGATCTCATCCCCGCCGACGGTGGGCCCGTGCCATTACGGTATCGACACTCCGACCGCAGACGAGCTGATCGCGAACCAGAAGACACCCGCCGAAATCTGCGAGATCATCGGCGCCGACAGCCTCGGCTACCTGACGCTCGAAGGGCTTCGCGCGAGCGCCGAGCCGCTCAAGGTCGGCATCTGCGATGCGTGCTTCTCGCGCGAGTATCCCGTTGCTCTCGAATGCACCAAGGCGCCGCCCCAGCTGTCGCTCTTCCTCGACGTCTCGGAAGAACCCGACTGAGATGACTTCGCCCGTTCGCGGCATGCTCGATTTCGAGGAGCTCGAGCGCGGGATCAACGAAGGCCGGATCGAGACCGTCGTGACCGCACTGCCGGACCTCTACGGGCGTCTGATCGGCAAACGCATCGTCGGGCCGTTCTTCCTCGAAGAAATCGCGCGGCACGGCATGCACGTCTGTGACTATCTGCTCGCATGCGACATGGAGATGGACCCGACCCCGGGCTACTCGTTCGCGAACTGGGCGAAGGGTTACGGCGACCTGCGTGCGGTACCCGATCTCTCGACGCTTCGGGTCGGCGCGTGGCTCGACAAGACCGCGATCGTGCTCTGTGATGCGGTCGCGGAGGACGGCGACGACCGGATCGAGGTCGCTCCGAGGACGGTCCTTCGGCGCCAGGTCGAACGCCTGGCCGAACGCGGCCTGCTGCCGATGATGGCCAGTGAGCTCGAGTTCTTCCTCTTCGACGAGGACTATGCAGCCGCGCACGCGAAGGACTACCGCGGTCTCGCGAAGAGCCAGAACTACATCGAGGACTACCACGTGCTGTCCGGCACGCGGGTCGAGCCGGTGATCGGCGAGATTCGACGGCAGGTCGATGCGTCGGGCATCCCGGTCGAATTCAGCAAGGGGGAGTGGGGACCGGGCCAGCACGAGATCAACCTTCGTTACTCGAGTGCGCTCGAAATGGCGGATCGACACGTGATCTACAAGCTCGCGGCCAAGGAGATCGCCGCCGCTGCGGGCCGTGCCGTGACCTTCATGGCGAAGTGGCAGGCCGAGTTTGCGGGCAGCAGCATGCACGTCCACATGAGCCTCCTCGACCGCGACGGCGTGCCGAGCTTTCCGGGCGACGAGCCGCTGCCCGGCAGCCGACTGCACTCGTCGCCGACGTTTCGCGCCTTCCTCGGCGGCTTGCTCGCGCACGCGCGCGAGCTGACCTGGTTCTTCGCGCCCAACGTGAATTCCTACAAGCGCTTCCGGCCGGGAACCTTTGCGCCGACCGGTATCGCCTGGAGCCACGACAACCGCACCGCGGGATTCCGAGTGGTCGGTTCGGGACCCTCGCTGCGGGTCGAGTGCCGGATTCCGGGAGCGGATGCGAACCCGTACTTCGCGTACGCGGCGCTGCTCGCTGCGGGCCTCGACGGAATCGAGCGCGACCTCGACCCCGGGCCCGCGTTCGTGGGCGACCTCTACGCCGCGAACGACCTGCCCCGGGTTCCGACCTCGCTGGTCGAAGCGATCGACGTGCTCGAGCGCAGCGAATTCGCGCGCGAAGCCTTCGGTGACGAGGTCGTCGATCACGTGTTGCATTTCGCGCGCAGCGAGCAGGCAGCGGTCGACCAGGAGGTCAGCGACGTCGAGCGGCGGCGCTACTTCGAACGCATCTGATCCGGAATCCGCCGCCTGCCGGAAGTCGCTTCGCGAGAATGGGGTTGAGCGTTCGCGCGGTCACGCCGATGGCGTGAGTGGGAAGCGGCCTACGTGCACGCATTTCCGGAGTGAGTCGTGCCGCGGATTCAGCGCCTCAATTTCGCTACGGCGGAAATATTCCACCGAGAGCATACCGAGGATCTCGCCAACGGCGGGGTGTTCGTCGAGACCACCGAGACGTTCACGCTGCGCGAGGCGGTGGTCGTCGAGCTGGTCCTGCAGTTCTGCAATCGGAAGGTGTCGCTCGAAGGCGAGGTGGTCCACATCGTGCCGCCCGAGATGGCGGGTGCGGGCGGCAAGCCCGGAATCGCCGTGCAGTTCCTGGGAGCGCCGTCCGAGGTCAGTCGACGACTCCAGCCGTTGGTCTCCGCGTGCGGGAAGTTGCCCACGCCGAAGCCGCAGGATTCCGGGCGCCGCGTGGCGCCACGCGTGGCCGCACGGGTTCCGGTGCGTATCGACGGCCAGGGAGCCGGTTCCGAGGGCACGACGAGAAATCTCAGTCAGACCGGCGTGCTGGTCGCCGTCGACGGAGCGGGGCCGGGGCCGGGTCAGCAGGTTCGCGTCACGATGGAGCACCCGATCACGGGCGAAGCGATGGAGGTTGCGGGGACGGTGGTGCGCCAGATCGAGACCGCCGGTGACGTCGCCGCACTCGGCATCGCGTTCGAACCTCCGGAGGCGAGCCGGGCGGACGTCTCGCGCTTCGTCGAGCAGGTGCAGAGCATCGAGCACACGCGGCGGCTCGGCGGGATCACCGGACCGATCGACGAGCTCGGACCGCTGAACCTGCTGCAGATGTTCGCCGGCACCGCGAGGCAGGGCACCCTGGTGCTCACCAACGGCGATCACGAGGGTGTGATCGGCTTCGAGTCCCAGCTGCTGCGCGATGTCCGGCTCGGCACCGCCACCGGAATGAAGGCACTGGTGCGGCTGCTCTCCTGGCAGACCGGCAAGTTCGAATTCTTCAGCCGACTCGAACGCGAAGACGTCAGCGAAGCGCCGTTGCCTCTCGAGTCGGCATTGCTCGATGCGGTACGCCAGATCGACGAGAACAAGCGTGTCGACCACGGCCGACTGCCCGAAAACGCCACGGTCGTCGTCGATGACGCGGCGGACGAGCCGCAGCTCGGGCGGGATTCGTTCTGCAAGATCGAGTCCGCGGTGATCGACCTCGCGCGGGCGGGATTCACGATCCAACGCATCATCGACGTGATTCCGGAAGCGGATCTGGAGATCGTGCACGCACTCGAGTCGCTCGCCGACCGCGGCATCATCCGCTTCGAGAATTAGCTGTTACCGTAGCCCCGGACTCTCGAATCCGGAGGTGGTGATCTTGGCGGATGGGCGCGAAGCGCGACTTGCAGGACGAACGGCGTTGATTACCGGCGGTGCGAGCGGCATCGGCCGCCAGACCGTGCAGTTGTTCGCACGTGAGGGCGCAGCGGTCGTGGTCGCGGATCTCGACGAGGCCGGCGGCGCGGATACCGTCGCCGAGGTCGAGGCCGCGGGCGGCCGTGCGGCTTTCATCGCGACGGATGTTTCGCGCGCCGCCGACGTCGAGGCCGCGGTGGCATTCGCGGAGCGGAATTTCGACGGCCTGCACGTGCTGTTCAACAACGCGGGCATCTTCCCCGCCGACGACGCCTCGCCGGTCGAGACACCCGAGTCGACCTGGGACCGCGTGATGGACGTGAATCTGAAGAGCGTGTTCCTCGGCTGCAAGTACGGCATCCCGGCCCTGGAACGCGCCGGCGGCGGCTCGATCATCAACACCGCGTCGTTCGTGGCGGTGATGGGGGCCGCGACTTCGCAGATCGCCTACACGGCGAGCAAGGGGGGCGTCCTCGCGATGACGCGCGAGATCGCGGTCGAGTACGCGCGGCGCGGCATTCGCGCCAATGCGTTGTGTCCCGGCCCCGTCAACACTCCACTCCTCGAAGAGCTGCTCGCCGACCCTGCGGCGCGTGCACGGCGCATGGTCCACGTGCCGATGGGGCGTCTCGCCGAAGCCCACGAGATCGCGCGCGCTGCGCTCTTCCTCGCATCGGACGATTCCAGCTACGTCAACGGAACGACCTTCCTGGTCGACGGCGCGATCAGCGCAGCTTACGTGACGCCGGAATAGCTCGTGGGCCGGGCGCCCGGGGAACGGCTGGTCGGGTGCTGAAAAGGGCCGGTTCGGTTTTTTGCGCGCGAGCTCGGGGGGGGGCTGCCGCTCCCTGATCGGCTGACGTTCGCGACAGCCCCCCCCCGAGCTCTCGCAACCATCGCAGGACTTCTTCAGCACCCGGCTAGAAGACACCCGGCGTGACTTCGGGTTCGCGGATCGTGCGCTCGACGAGACGCCCGCTGCGGTAGGTCGAGCGCATGTCCCAGACGCCGTCGCCGTCGAGGTCCTCGTCGCGCGTCTCGACGTAGCCTTCGGCATCGAAACGGTCGAAGCGGTCCGGTGTCCCGTCCGCGTCCGTGTCGGCCGACTCGGTCGCGAGCACGCCGCCTTCGTAGGCGAGGATGCGGTCGTAGCGGCCGTCGGCGACGCTGTCGATCGCGACGCGCTCGACCCGCGAGCCGTCCGGCGAGAAGCTGAAATGCACGTCGGGGCGCCCGCCGCCGCGACCGTCCTCCCAGATTTCGCTGCGCACCCCGTCGCGATACGCGATCCAGCGGTCCGCTCGGCCGTCGCCGTCGAGATCCTCCTCGCGCAGCACCGCGGTAGCGGCGCCGGTCGGCAGGTAGTAGCGGGCGATCACGTCTCCGCCCGGTGTGTAGACGACCCGCACTTCGATCTCTCCGCCCGCGCGTCGACGGGCCGTGCGGGGGCCGAATGCGTCCGGGTCGCGGATCTCTCCGAGCCGCAGTGTGCCGAGCATTTCCGGGCTCGCGCCCCGCTCCGCCTCTCCGAGCGCGGCCTGGGCCGCGAGCAGGTCGCTTCGCACGCGACGGGCTTCTTCGAGTCGGGCCTCGGCGGCTGCGCGCTGAGCGGCGGAGTAGCGCGGGTCGAGCACGCCCTGGTCCTCTTCGCGAAATCGCACCGGGTCGTTTCGGAGTTCGAGTTCCTGCGCGATTGCGAGCGTCGCTTCGATCTCGTGCAGGTAGGTCTGCACGACGGCATCCTCGGGGTCGATCACCTCGGCCGCGCGGAAGGTCTCGCCCGCGTCGGCGATGCGGCCCGTCGAGAGCTGCCCTCGGCCGCGTACGAGGGCGACCTGGATGCGTTCGCCGATGCCCGGAAACAGGCTGCGGATCGCTGCGTTCGACCAGTCGCGCGCGCCTGCCGCCGCTGCGCGACTCGCGGCCGCGCGCCCGGCGAGAGCGCGGCGCACGGCGGGATGGCGAAAGCTGCGTTCGAGCCCGCGCGCGAGCGCCTCGGCGCGGCAATCACCGGGATCCCGCGGATTGAGGACGACGTCCCGGCGCGAATCCGGTCCGGCGCTCGTTGCGCCGCGAGTCTCGCCTGCGATGCGCAGCCACGCCACCGCGAACGGGCCGTCCTTGATGGTGTCGCTGCAATAGGCGCGCTCGACGCGGTACGAGAGGGCGCTCACGGGCTCGTGCTTCGCGAGCAGCGCACGCGCCTCCGCGACCGTCTGCGGATTCGCGTGTTCGATGGCGGCGCCCGGCAGCCGCAGCCGCAGCCGTCGCTCGAGCGTCTCCGCGGCGATCCCGTGCGGCCAGCCTGGCGCCACGCGCTCGGGCGGTTCGTCGTTTGCTCCGGGCGGTACCAGGGCGACGAACAGGCCTTTCGCGGATTCGACGAGCGGCGCATCCGGCACGGGCGGGGGCGGGGGGGCGAGTTCATCGGCGCGCCGACGGTGGACGTCGGACTGCTCGTCGCGGCCCAGTGCGGCCAATACGCGTGCGAGCAGATCGTGCAGACGAGCGTCCTCGGGCGTCGCTTCGAGTCCGCGCAGCAGCGTCTGTTCCGCGGCTTCGAAGCGTTCCTGTTTCACGAACGCGCGCGCGTCGAGGAGCTGCTGACGCGCGTAGCGCGCGCGCTGTTCGTCGGTCGGCGGCGCGAAGCGCGGCGGTCGTTGGGCCCCTGCGGATCCCGCGAGCAGCGCGACACCGAACAGCACGATCAGGCAGCGTGAGACGCCGGGGCGCATCCTGGCTCGGCCTCCTGTGCTCCGGGGCTCCGCTCAGGCGCGGAGAATGGTGTCGCTTCCGAACTGCGTATCGTCCCGCTCCGGGTGGTCGACGTTGTAATGCAGGCCGCGACTCTCGTGGCGTTTCATGGCCGATTCGATCACGAGTTGCGCCACCGTGGCGAGATTGCGCAGCTCGACGAGATCCGGAGTCAGCTTGAAGTCCCAGTAGTAGTTCCGGATCTCCTGGCGCATCAGCTCGATCCGGCGCTGCGCGCGCACCAGTCGCCGATCGCTGCGCACGATGCCGACGTAGTTCCACATGAAGCGGCGGATTTCGTCCCAGTTCTGCGTGATCACGACGGCCTCGTCGCTCTCGGTCGCGTTGCCGCTCTCCCACTGCGGCAGCTCGGCCTGCTCGAACTCGATGTCGCGCAGGCGGGCGATCGTCTCGCGCGCGGCGGCGTCCGCGAAGACCAGTGCCTCGAGCAGGGAGTTCGACGCGAGCCGATTGGCGCCGTGCAGCCCGGTGCACGCGACCTCGCCGGCGGCGAACAGGTTCGGAATGTCGCTCTCGCCGTGCAGATCGGTGCGTACGCCGCCGCAGTAGTAATGGGCCGCGGGAACCACCGGAATCGGTTCCCGTGTGAGGTCGATTCCGAATCGGCGGCAGGTCTCGTAGATGTTCGGAAATCGCTCGCGCAGGAAATCCGGGTCGCGGTGGGTGATGTCGAGAAAGACCGAGTCGTCGCCCGAACGCTTCAACTCGGTGTCGATCGCGCGGGCGACGATGTCGCGCGGGGCGAGGTCCTTCATCGGGTGGTAGCGCTCCATGAACGGGTCGCCCGCGGTGGTGCGCAGGATTCCGCCCTCGCCGCGCATGGCTTCGCTGATGAGCTCGCTCTTCGCCTGAGGGTGATACAGACAGGTCGGATGGAACTGCACGAACTCCATGTTGGCCAGGCTCGCGCCCGCGCGATACGCCATCGCCATGCCGTCGCCCGACGCGATGTCGGGGTTGGTCGTGTAGAGGTAGACCTTGCCCGCACCGCCCGTCGCGAGCATCAGCACGCGCGCCTCGAAGAGCTCGATGTCTCCCGTCTCGGCGTCGAGCACGTAGGCGCCGAGGATGCGGTCGTCGCCGCGCAGCCCCGCCTTGCGGGCGGTCAGCAGGTCGACCGCGCAGTGGTTTTCGAACAGCCGCATGTTCGGGTGGGCGCGGGCGCGTTCGAGCAGTGCGCGTTCGATTTCGCGACCGGTGGCGTCGCGGTGATGCAGGATCCTGCGTTTGCTGTGGCCACCCTCGCGGCCGAGGTCATAGGGGGCACTCGCTTCACCGCTGCGGTCGAGATCGAATTCGGTGCCGAACTCGCGCAGGGCGTCGATCATCGCGGGGCCGCGTTCGACGACGTGCTGGACCACGGCTTCGTCGCACAGGCCGTCGCCCGCGACGAGTGTGTCGCGAACGTGGCTTTCGAACGAGTCGTCGCTCGAGAGCACCGCGGCAATGCCGCCCTGGGCGCGATTCGTCGCGGAATCCGCTGCCTGTTTCTTGGTCACGATCCCGACGCGGCAGTGTTCGGCGACACGCAAGCTGTAGTAGAGGCCCGCGATTCCGCTGCCGATTACCAGCACGTCGAATTCGATCTGCTCGGCCAACGAACGCTCCCCGCGGAAAATTCCACTCCGACGTGTTTCGCGGAATCTAAGGAACGCCCCGAGATGCACCGATAACCCATCGGGGCCCTGGTGTCCCAGGCGATTCTATCCGGGCTCCTCGGGACGTGGCAACGGCCCGAGCCGTGTTCCGGGCGGAAATGAGCGGAGATGTGGATGCGAGAGGTTCGAATACGACGGATCCGGGTCGATTTCGGGGCGTGCGCCCTGGCCGTCCTGACGTGCCTGCTGCTTCTGGCGGAGACCGCCGTCGCGGGCAACATCTTCACCTACATCGATGAGGACGGCGTCACCCACTTCAGCAATATCCCGAACGACGCGCGCTATGTCCCGGTCGTGATGCGGACGCCGTATCTGCGGACTCCGAGTCGTGCGCCCAGCTACCGGGGCTACGACGGCCTGATCCTGTTGAACGCGCGAGCGAACGACGTGCCGCCCGCGCTCGTGAAGGCCGTGATCGCGGCGGAGTCGATGTTCGATTCCGAGGCGGTATCACACGCGGGCGCCCAGGGGCTGATGCAGTTGATGCCCGAGACCTCGCGCGCGCTGGGCGTGGACGACCCGTTTCGTCCCGACGAGAACGTCCGCGGGGGGACGGCATACCTGCGGGCGATGCTCGACCGCTACGGGGATTTCAGCCGGGCCCTGGCCGCCTACAACGCCGGCCCGACGGCCGTCGACCGCCATCGGGGCGTGCCGCCGTACCGCGAGACACGGGATTACGTGCGCAGGGTTCTGACCTATTATCGCCACTATGACAGTGACTTCGGCCGCTGAAGCGCCCGCCGCGAGTCGCGCGGGCGTCGACGACGTCGCATCCATCCATCAGGAACGCTTCTGGAACCTGCCCAACACCATCACGGTGGTGCGGACGGCGGCGGTCCCGATCCTGCTGCTGCTGCCGTTCTATCCGGGTCCGCGCGGCAGCCAGCTGATCGGCTGGTGCTTCACGATCGCGGCGATCAGCGACCTCGTCGACGGCTGGCTCGCGCGCCGCGGGCAGATGGTCACCCACATCGGCAAGCTGCTCGACCCGCTGGCCGACAAGCTGATCGTCGCGACCGCGCTGATCGTGATGGTCTCGATGGACGCGGGCGCGGACGGGATCGAACGCATCCCCGGCTGGGCGACCTGGATGGTGGTCGTGATCGTCGGACGCGAGTTCGCGGTGACGGGACTGCGCGGGATCGCTTCCGCGGGCGGCCAGATCATGGCGGCGGCTCCGGCCGGAAAGATCAAGGCCTTCGTGCAGAACGTCGCGATCGCGGGGCTGCTGTTCCACTACCCGGTCTTCGGATTGCCCGCGCACGACATCGGGCTGGCCCTGCTCTCGCTCGCGACCGCTCTCACGTTGTATTCGGGTTATCTGTATTTCGCCGACTACTTTCGCGGACGCAATACGATCGAACCTTCAGGAGGTGGCCGCACATGAATCGGCTCGAAGAACTGGGCCGGCGCATCGATGCTGGCGAAGCACATATCGGGATCATCGGACTCGGCTACGTCGGGCTGCCGCTGGCGATCGAATTCGCGCGCGCGGGCTTCGAAGTCACCGGCTTCGACCTCGACGCCAGCAAGGTCGCGGCGATCGAGGCGGGCACCTCGTACATCGAGGACGTGCCCGCCGAGCACGTCGCCGAGGCGCGCGCGAACGGCAAGCTCACCGCGGCCGTGGATTTCAGCGCGCTGGCGTCGTGCGACGTCATCAACGTCTGCGTGCCGACACCGCTCACGAAGACCAAGGACCCGGACGTCTCGCACATCGCGTCGGCGCTCGAAGAGATCCGCAAGCGGATCCACGCCGGCCAGCTGGTGATCCTCGGCAGCACCACCTACCCCGGGACCACCCAGGAGCTGTTCGTGCCGATGCTCGAGTCCAGCGGGCTCTCGGTCGGAGTCGACTTCGCGATCGCGTTCGCGCCCGAGCGCATCGATCCCGCCAACAAGCAGTTCCAGGTGCGAAACGTCCCGAAGGTCGTCGGCGGCGCCACGCCGATCTGCACGGAGCTGGCTGCGAAGGTCTACCAGCACATCTTCGACCAAGTCGTTCCGGTCAGCTCGACCCAGAGCGCCGAGATGGTGAAGCTGCTCGAGAACACCTTCCGCGCCATCAACATCGGGCTCGCGAACGAGGTGGCGCTGATGTGCGATCGCCTCGGGCTCGACGTCTGGGAGGTCATCGACGCCGCGGCGACCAAGCCCTACGGCTTCATGAAGTTCCAGCCCGGGCCGGGCCTGGGGGGGCATTGCATCCCGGTCGATCCGACGTATCTGTCGTGGAAGATGAAGTCGCTGAACTTTCCCGCGCGCTTCATCGATCTCGCAACCGAGATCAACACCGGCATGCCCGAGTACGTGGCCAACAAGGTGGGCGATCTGCTCAACGAAGACCGCATCGCGGTGAACGGAGCGCGCGTGTTGATCCTGGGCGTCGCGTACAAGAGCAACGTCTCGGACATGCGCGAATCGCCTGCGCTCGACGTGATGCGGCACCTGGCCGACAAGGGCGCCGAGATCCACTACAGCGACCCCCACGTGCCCGAGATCGAGTTCGAAGGTCGCCGGATCAAGCACGTCGATCTCAGCGACGACGTGCTGGCCGGCGCGGATGTCGTCGTGATCATCACCGCGCACGACGACGTCGACTACGAGCACGTGGTCGCGAAGGCGGGCCGCATCTACGACACCCGCAACGCCACCCGCAACGTCTCGGCGAACCGCGAAAAGGTCCGCAAGCTCTAGCGCGCGGCCGGCGGGGCGCGGGGCGATCGGCCGCGGCGGAGCTGCGCGAAATCGCCCCAGGAGGCCGGAAAAGGCCTTTTTTGGCGGGGACTTGACGGGAGCGCCGAGGCCCGATTAACTGATTGCTCGCTTCTCGGCACGAGTAGCTCAGTTGGTAGAGCGCCACGTTGCCAACGTGGGGGTCGCCGGTTCAAGCCCGGTCTCGTGCTCCAGAAATACGAAACGCCCCCGACTACTTAGGTCGGGGGCGTTTTCGTTGGAGCGGTCGCCGTCGGAGGCAGGGGCTGTATAGGGCCGTCCGGGGCGCTCGATTGTGTGGAATTCCGCGAATCCGAGGTCCATTTCCTCCTCGCGGATCGAGTGGGCGTAGGTCTTGAGGGTCAGCATCGGTGAAGCGTGGCCGAGCTGGTCTGCAACCCAGCGGACGCTCCTGCCGGAAGCGTGGGCGAAGCTCGCCCAGGTGTGGCGCGTGCAGTGGGAGCTTGAGCGGACGAGCCCCCTTCTTCTGGGCGCGTCTCCG
>Ga0210064_1001061_pt1 | contig 12280 bp, 10 predicted proteins | sample Muzzi_CordC_D2_FD_185531 | JGI IMG/M metagenome (GOLD analysis project Ga0210064, IMG submission 185531) | Wetland microbial communities from San Francisco Bay, California, USA, that impact long-term carbon sequestration - Muzzi_CordC_D2 (SPAdes) | ecosystem: Environmental > Aquatic > Marine >...
CTGCTTGCAGGACTGATCGCCGGTATTTCCCTGCTATGGCTGTCGGGTCGCGCCTTCGGCAAACACGTCGCATGGGGACTCGTGGTTCTGTTTCTGTCACCACTGGCCGCGATCACTTTCGGCATCAGGTACTGGCGGGATGAAAAGGGACCTTTCCTGGTTTACGTCACCACCTTTACCATCGCCGTGACCCTCGGACTTTATGTGTTTACCGTACAGGGCGGGTGGGATACGGTGCGTACCGCGCTTCGCAACCAGCAGCACATGGACCTTCAGTTTTTCGGCGGAAACGGGAAAATGACTTTCGTGCACACCAGCCTGAACTCTGTCGCAGTGACACCCGAACGCAATGGCAAGGCGGCTATGCAGCCTGAACAGACCGTGCCGGTTCCGACCGAGACCGATGGATCGCAGACAAGCACCGGAGATCAGGTGACACCCGAGGCTGGTACGCCGGCGGTGACCTCCGCAAAACCAACCACCGAAAAGAAACGCTATCGTGCAACCTACGTAGCAGTGCCACCCTCACAGGCCGATGACTATATCGGGATGACCGTCAAGGTAAAGCGTATCAACAGACCCGAGCAGGACTGCGTGCTGAGGAGCGCGACACCCGCCGGGCTGGGTTTTGAGCAGCATGTACGCGGTGGCGGCACCTTTTCATTCAAATACAGGCAACGTGATATCGAGAAGCTGAGAGTCCTCGTGAAACAGGCATACTGATGCTTGCATCGGCCGGTTCGGGGGATGTTGCCGGACCGATAAAGGGTCATAACAGATGACAACTGGAATCATTTGTTATGACCCTTTTGTTTTTCTATTTATTTGACGTAATGCACCGCAAGTGAGATAACACGGGTTGTGGTGTCATTGACCGCAAGAGAACTGCAGCGATGATTATCCCGGTTTTCAATTGCAATTAATGGAGGATCCAGTCCAGTGAAAAACCCTGTAACGAAGTACCGCGGAATTATTGTGATGATCGGTTTGCTGCTTGCCAGTACGGGCCATGCTTTCGATATGGGAAACATGATGAATCCGTCCAAGTGGATGGGAAGCAACAACAGGGATGACGACTATTATGACCATCGCGGTTATGGATATGGCGGTCCTGGCTGGGGAGGTTACCCGGGCTACGGCTATGGAGGCCCGGGCTGGGGGGGTTACCCTGGCTATGGCTATGGGGCACCGGGTTGGGGTGGTTACCCGGGTGGTTATGGTGCTCCCGGTTACGGCTATCCGGGCTACGGAGGCGGCAACTCACAAGGCAATTCAACACCTCGCGAGATCCAGTAATCGAAAGGACGTATCAGACAACAGCCATAATGATACAGGGGTGCATTCCTGACCTGACTGTCAGGCCACAGAGATGCACCCCTGTCATGCAATCAGGAGGCAAGCCGGGAAATTTACCCGTCCGCCATTGACCGGGGTGACCTGCCCTCAGGCCGCGACCCGGGAATCGCCACTGACTTTTCGTATCAAGGGGTACAGTTGCTCGGTCTCGTCCTGTATGCGATTCAGCACCAGGCGAAACATGTCTTCGGTTTCATTGACGAAAGTCTGATGATCCTTGATGAGCATCGCACGCTTGTTACACCATTTATGCAGATACGCTTCAAAGATCCGCTTGATTTCGGCAGACCCCGACAGAAACTGCTTGGCGGTATAGTTGACCCCGCTTTCCTTGTGATTGAGCAGCGCGGCATACAAATGCCTGTCCTCGACATCCAGATGCCCCTTCACCTGATCCACGTACTGAAAAAACAGGTCGCAGGTGACCTCGTTATCACACAGCTCCCTGTCCTGTATAACTGTCTGCAGCACTTTGGAAAGCTCCATAATCCTGTGATTCTGGCTGTTCAGTTCCTCGAATGTAACCATGTCAGTTCCCCTGAAAAAACTTTAGTCTGTCGGTAAACTGCCAGGATGCCAGCCACCGGCACCATGGCGTCAATCTCCCGCAACAACCATGGACAGGATGGGTATCCTGGCGGCAATTCCGAGCTATCATGATAGGATAGAATTACAGACAAACAGGGTCAATATTATTCTTTTAATCAGTTAGTTATAATACGTTAATATGCCGGATCGCAAGGGTTGCCAATTCTTCCACGCCTCCCCGTTTACCGCGCCGGTCTGAGCCTCCGGACAACTCATGGCGTTTCTGCGCTTACTCATTTGTTAACCTGTATCTATACAATAGGCGTCACTGCCCGGGTGGACTATTATTGGCGGCAGATCATGGCACACACGAATGACCGTTGAGGCAGGCGGATCGCTGTTAACAGAGGGACTATATGCTGAAATTCAGAACACTCTACGCACTGGGCTTCATGATGTGCGTTGTGATGATTGGCACCGCGCTGTTTTACTTTCAACGCTTTCTGGGACTCGAACCCTGCCCGCTGTGCATATTGCAGCGCGTTGTCGTTATTTCGCTGGGCACGGTGCTGCTGGTGGCGGCTATCCATGGACCGAGCGGCTGGGGTAACCGGATATACGGGGGGCTGATCACGCTTATCGCCGGCAGCGGCGCCGCGATTGCAGGACGTCATGTCTGGCTGCAAAGCCTGCCCGCCGACCAGGTCCCTGAATGCGGCCCCACACTGGATTATATTCTGGAAACCTTCCCCCTCAGCAAGGCCCTGCAACTCGTACTGCATGGCTCAGGAGAGTGCGCCAAGGTGGAGTGGCAGTTCCTCGGTCTCAGCATCCCCGGCTGGACTCTGATCGCCTTCAGCGGTTTCATCCTGTTTGGCCTCATGCTACTGCTGGGTCGCCGCAGAGGCCTGCCCGCACCATAATCCCGGGCGGTCGCTGAAACGCCTGAACAAAGGCGACGTCACCCGAATCTCAGTGCTTCCTGCCTATCAATTCAACCGGGTAGCCGTCCGGGTCCTCGATGAAGGCGATGATGGTGGAACCGGCATTCATGGGTCCGGCATCGCGTATCACCTTGCCACCGCGACTGCGCAGTTCCTCGACGGCCTGATAGACATCATCGACCTCGATGGCGATGTGGCCAAATCCAGAGCCGAGGTCATAATGATCGGTATCCCAGTTAAAGGTAAGCTCGATCACGGTGTTTCCCGACTCCTCGCCATAGCCGACGAAGGCAAGGGTGAACCTGCCGTCAGGATAGTCCTTGCGGCGCAGGAGTTTCATACCCAGCACATGGGTATAGAAGTCGATGGAACGCTGCAAGTCGCCGACCCGCAGCATGGTGTGTAGAAGCCTCATGGTATTACCTCGCGAATGCCTGATTTATCCCGGCGATATCACTTCCCGGGCCCGGTCATACCGCCCGCCCGGCAAAGCATAACCCGGGGAGTACGCAAGGTCAGCCGCGATTCTGCCGTACGCCCGCAGAGATCGATACGGCGACTCGATAACGGGCCTGAAACCCGTCATTACCACAATTTCATGCGTACCCGCGGGCGCGCGTCGGCTTATCTTGTTTTGACCCCAGCCGTGGGTGAATAAGGCTTCCAGTCAGGGGACGCCTCCGACTGTGTTTTCTTGCTCTGTGCGGCGTATTTGTTCTCGTAACAGAAAATATGGGGAGATGTACCCTGCGTGCTGACATAGGTGATCAGACAGTTCTGCATATTGCCCTGATCCACGATCTTGCGAACGATCAGGTCCCCTTCCCTCAGGTAACTCTCCTGTGTCATGCCACCCTTGACGCCGGCGCGATTCGTATAACAGGACAATGAAGGCGCGGTTCCACTGGTACTGACATAGGCGATGAGGCAGCTCTTGTTGCTGTCCTGATCCACGATTCTGTAGATGTCCAGATCACCCTCACGCAAATGCCCGCTGCTATCGATCTCATCCTTAGCACCTGACCTGCTTTCGTAACAATTAATGACCGGAGAAGTCCCCGGCGTACTGACATAGGCGACCAGGCAGGAGACATTATTAACGGAATCCTTGAGTTTCCGGACAACCAGTTTTCCTTCCTTGAAATGACCAACCTGGCTGATATTGGAGCGGAAGCCGGAAGTCGCGTCATAACAGCTCATGACCGGGCTGGTTCCCGTCGTGCGTACATAGAAGGCGAGGCAGATCTTGCTGTCTTCGAGATCCGTGACAGTGCGTACAATCAAGTCGCTTTCGCGCAACTTGCCGGTCTGCACCAGCAGCGTGGATTGATAATCGGCAGCCAGAGACGTCAGCGGCAAACCCATCAAGAGAAAAACCAGTAGCTTCTTCATGCACACCCCCTTCAGGTCGAATATTCGGCAACCAGAACCCGATCGGGTATCCGGGTATACCTTCCTTTACCTACATACGTTCTATAAAACAACTTGGTTGAAAGCAATAGCTGTTGTGGCATTGTCTTCTGCTTCCGCGCCCCGGGAAACAGGTCGCCCGATTTTCGTGGTACGGGAACTATAAATACATAACCACATCTTATGTATGAAGATTATCACGCATCATGGTTGTAAATCATCCAGCATGGTTGTATATATTAATGCAGTAAAGAGTGATTTATCCTTAGGTTTGGTTGAATCAAGTTCAAGCCCAGGTGGCAGGAATGAGTTTTTCCGGCGCATGGCCTCACCTTCAGTCAGCCCGGCAAGCCCCGGTTTAAGGGGTGGTATCCAGCAAAGAATCCAGTTTTTTTATAATTTGAATGGAGGGAATGGTACGGTGAACCGGAAAATAATTATCTCAGTAGCAGCCCTTGGCCTGACAGGCATGGCGGCAGCCAATGTCGCGCAGGCATTCAATTTCGGCAACATGATGAACCCTTCCCGCTGGTTCGACAACGACCGCGACCGATACTATGACCGCGGTTATTACGGCGGCTATGGAGGTCCCTATGGCTATGGAGGTCCTTATGGCTATGGTGGCGGCCCCTATGGCTGGGGCGGACCGTACGGCGGCTGGGGTGGATACGGCCCCTATGGTTATGGCGGTGGCTATGGCGGTGGCTACCCGAGCACCATCGTAGTGAGTCCATCATCCGGGGACAGCAAGGCCCCGCCACCCAAGATGCCGGAATAGAATCGCCGGCAAGACAGCTCAGCCGGTTTACCGGCGATAAAACCACGCGGAAACAAAAAACCAACCGGCCCGCCACCGGTTGGTTTTTTTGTTGTCGGGCCAGGGATGCCCACTATCAAAATCAAAGACTGGCGCCAGCTCGATCTTTGCCCGAATACCCGGACCCGGCGGAATAACGATCTATTACCGGGTACGCCGTGCCGCGATGCGCATCCTCAAGGCATTGAGTCGGATAAAACCTTCGGCATCCTTCTGGTTGTAGGCGCCGGCATCTTCCTCAAAGGTCGCGATGCGTTCATCGAACAGACTGTCGGCATCCGACTGCCGGCCCACCAGGGTGACGCTGCCCTTGTAGAGTTTCAGCCGCACCTTGCCGTTGATGCGCACCTGTGAGGCATCGATCAGTTCCTGCAGCAGCAGGCGTTCCGGACTCCACCAGTAACCGTTGTAAACCAGGCTGGCGTAGCGCGGCATAAGTTCATCCTTCAGATGCGCGGCTTCCCGGTCCAGGGTAAGCGATTCGATAGCACGGTGCGCCTTGAGCAGAATGGTTCCGGCGGGCGTCTCGTAGCAACCACGCGACTTCATCCCTACGTAGCGGTTCTCGACGATGTCGGTACGGCCGACGCCATTCGCACCGCCGATGCGATTGAGTGTTTCCATGACCCGGGCAGGACTCATGTCGGTGCCATCGACCGCGACGGCGTCCCCCCGCTCGAAGCCGATCTCGACATAGGTCGGAACATCCGGCGCCTTCTCCGGCGATACCGTCCACAGCCACATATTCTCCTCGGGCTCAGCCCAGGGATCTTCCAGGATGCCGCCCTCATAGGAGATGTGCAGCAGGTTTGCATCCATGGAATACGGTGACTTGCCGCCCTTCTTGTGCTCGACCGGGATAGCGTATTTCTCGGCATAGGCGAGCAACGTTTCCCTGGAGGTAAGATCCCACTCGCGCCATGGCGCAATGATCTTGATATCCGGATTGAGCGCATAGGCGCCCAGTTCGAAACGCACCTGGTCATTACCCTTGCCGGTCGCACCGTGGGCAACGGCATCGGCGCCGGTTTCCCCGGCGATCTCGACCAGTCGCTTCGCGATCAGGGGACGCGCGATCGAGGTGCCGAGCAGGTATTCACCCTCGTAGAGGGCATTGGCGCGGAACATCGGAAAGACGTAATCGCTGGCAAATTCCTCCCTCAGGTCCTCGATATAGACTTCCCTGACGCCCATCGCCATGGCCTTCGCGCGCGCCGGTTCGATTTCCTCACCCTGTCCGATGTCGGCGGTGAAGGTCACCACCTCGCAGTCGTAGGTCTCTTCCAGCCACTTGAGTATGACGGAAGTATCGAGGCCGCCGGAATAGGCCAGCACAACTTTATTGATGGAAGACATAGCTAGTTAACCCCGGTTTTTTTCTTGCTGCGACGCAGGCGCGAAAGAAGCCGGCGCGCCATATCGCCAAAAAGTTCTGTCTGGGTCGGATGCGGATGGATGGCGCCGGCCACCTGTTCCAGCGTCATATTGCCCGAGACCATCATCACGGCCTCGCCGATCAGGGTATCGGCGTGGTCCGCCAGGAAATGCACGCCGACAACGCGGTGCGATGCCTTGTCAGCGACAATCTTGATCATCCCGTGCTGTTCATCGTTGATCATCGCCTTGGCATCGATGTTCATCGGCACCTTCACCTCCACGGCATCGAGACCCTTCGCCTTCGCCTGCTCGACCGACAGACCGACGAAGGCGGCCTGCGGCCGGCTGAATATAACGCCGCAATCCCTGTCCTGATCGTATTTCAGGTTCTCGCCGAGGATGGTGGCGGCCGCCACCCGTCCCTGCTGTCCGGCGGTGTGTGCCAGCATCAAGCCACCGATGACATCCCCAACGGCAAAGATATGCGGCACACTGGTACGACAGCGGGCATCCGTCGTCACCACACCACGGTCACTGCCCACCCCGGCGCTTTCCAGGTCGAGTCCATCGAGTACCGGACGTTTGCCGGTCGCCATGATGACGTAATCCACGGTGAGGCTGCGGCTCTTGCCATCCGCGCCGGCGAAGGCAACCTTCATCGCGCCCGGCTTGCCGGAGATTTGGCTCACGGCCGCCGAGGTATGCACCTCGAGACGCGGCTCATCCGCCAGGATGCCTGCCAGGCTCGCGGCGATCTCCGCTTCGACCTCGGCCAGGATGCGATCCTGCTCCTCGATGAGCGTAACCTTGCTGCCGAAGTCCTGAAAGATTTGCGCCATCTCCACGCCGATGGCGCCGGCGCCAATGACGGCGAGCCGCTTTGGCGGCTGCTCCAGACCCCAGACAGTATCCGAAGTCAGCACGCCGCCAATCTCCAGCCCTTCCCGCGCACCAGGTATTGGCGGCACGAACGGCGGCGCGCCGGTGGCGATGACGGCACATCCGAAACTGACCGTTTTGGAGGCCTTGCGAGTCGGGATGGCCGCACGGGTGTGCGGATCGTCCTGGTTGCCGCTGGTATTGATCGCCACGTGGTGCTGATCCACGAACTGACCGAACCCGTGCAGGTAGGTGATCTTCACGCCTTTGTCGGTCTTGAGCGCCATGTCTCCACGCGTCTCGAGCACATGACGCCTGGTTTTCTCCAGATCTTTCCAGACCAGTTTGGCGCCTGTGGTTCCGCTCACACCCAGGTGCTTGTCTTCGGCCCGGTCGCGGATCCGGTCAGCCGCCGCCCGCCAGGCCTTGGACGGAATGCAGCCGCGCCACAGGCATTCGCCGCCCGGGAAGGGGGCATCGTTGATCAGGGCGACCTTGAGACCATGCCCGGCCAGGTCACGCGCGCAGTCCTCGCCCCCCGGCCCGCCGCCGATAATGGCGACATCGTAATCCCACTCCCCCGCCGGAATCGCCGTGCCGCCCAGGCTCATCCAGTCGAACGGCTGTTCGATCAGCCCCTTCAGCTGATACAGGTACTTCGCCACATCCGCACCGTTCACCACGCGGTGATCCGCCGTGATGGTAAAGGCGCTGCCCTGTTCGGTATCGGATGCAATCGCCAGGATCGCCGCCAGACCCGGTGTGGCGATGGCGTCGAAGTAGCTGACGCCAAACATGCCCATATTGGATATCTGGAAGGTGGCGCCGGTGAATTCCTCGGGATTGAGACGGCGGCTGCGGGCACGCTCGACCAGCCCCTTCCAGTCCGTGTTGAGTTCGGCAAGTTCGCGGGATTCACAGTTGCGCAGTATCGGCACCACCAGGCCGCCGTCATCGGCGGCGACCGCCATGCCGATGTCGACCTGCGCCCGTTCGACCAGCCGGTTGTCCGGCTGATAGCACCAGTTGATCTTCGGGTTTTCCTGCATTGCCAGTGCGCAGGCGCGGGCGATCGCCACGGTAACCGACACCCCGGCCTGTTTGGCGGCCCCGATCAGGGCGGCCAGACGGATATGGTAAGTGACACGGAAAGTCGGCATGACGATCGAGTAGGACATCGCCTGCGCGATGGCCTTCTCCATGGATTTCATGGGACGGCCATTGCCCGGAACCGGGACCTCGTAGGGTGCGGGGGCACGCTGGATATCGGCCGCGGTGATGGCACCCCCCGGGCCGCTGCCGATCAGGCGGTCGAGGTCGACATGCAACTGGCCGGCGAGTTTGCGCGCCAGTGGTGACGCCTTGATGCCCTGCGGCCGAGGCAGGGGCGCCGTTACCTGCTGCACGGCGACAGCCTGAGGCGGCGTCGCGGCAACAGCCGCCGCGGGGACGGCTGGCACGGGGGCGGCAGCCGGGGATCCGGGCGCCGCGGGTTGCCCGACAGATGTCCCCGCACCTTCGACCACCTCCTCTTTCGACTCCACCAGATAGCCGATCGGGTGCGTTACCGCCACGACGGCGTCAACCGGGGCAAGCGGTCCGGACAGGAATCCGTCACGGAACACCTCAACGTCCATGACGGCCTTGTCGGTTTCCACGGTGGCCACGATGTCGCCGCGCCTGATCTTGTCGCCGATGTTCTTTTCCCAGCTGACGATGACACCCTCCGTCATGGTGTCGGAGAGCTGGGGCATTTTGATCACATAGGGTTCAGACATGAGATATCCCGTTCAGAAGTCATCCAGCCGCAGGCCGGATTCAGAAAATCGAGAACCACGGGAGCGCAGCTGCTCGCGAGGCAACCGCTGCGGTAACGCAATCCATTTGACACAGGCCAGGTGTCGCACCGGTCGCGCCTTAAAGACCGAACATTCCCCGCACGGCATTCACGACGTCATCGGCGCCCGGCAGGGCCGCCACTTCCAGTTTGTGGTTGTAGGGAATCGGTACGTTCAGCGCGGAGACGCGAACCGGCGCCGCGTCCAGTTCGAAGAAACATTCCTCGTTGATGATGGCCATCACCTCGGCGCCGACGCCGACCGCCGGCTCGGCCTCCTCAACGATCACCGCGCGGTGCGTGCGCGTGACCGATTCGCGGATGCCGGCACGATCGAGTGGGCTCAGCGCATAAAGATCCACGACCTCCGCTTCGATGCCGTAGGTTTTGGCCAGCGTTTCCGCCGCCTGCAGGCACCAGTGCACGGATACGTTGTAGCCGAACAGCGTCACATCCCGACCGGAACGGGCAATGTCTGAGCCTTCGAGGGGGTGAAAGAACTCCTCATCCGGCACTTCGCCCTTCATGTTGTACATGCGTTCGTGTTCGTTGATGAACACCGGGTCGTTGCAGCGCACGGCCGACTTGATCAGCCCGTAGGCCTGGCGTGGATTGGACGGCGTCACCACCCGCAGTCCGGCTATACCCATGAAAACCTTCTCCATGCGCGCCGAGTGCTGTGAACCAAGCTGGTGAGCCGTACCGCCGGGCGAACGTATGACCACGGGCGCCTGCAGCTGGCCGCCCGACATGTAGCGCACCTTGGCCGCCGTATTGAATATCTGGTCCATCGCGAGCCAGGCGAAATTGACCGACATGATCTCGATGATTGGCCGGGCTCCGAGGAAGGAGGCGCCGATGCCCAGACCGGTGAAGCCATTCTCGGAAATCGGCGTATCGATGACGCGGTGTTCGCCGTATTTCTTGTACAGCCCCTGGGTGGCCTTGTAGGTTCCGCCGGCGACGCCGATGTCCTCGCCCATCAGGAAGACCATGGGATCGTTCGCCATTTCTTCATCCTGGGCGCGGCGTATCGCCTCCCAGTACATCATGTCAGCCATCAGTGCACCCCGCCTTTGACCCAGGGATCGTTTTCCGCCAGCACGTAGTGCTCCACTCCGGCCACATCCGGTTCGGATGAGCTCTCGGCGAAGGCGATAACCCGGTTCTCGATTTCGTCCAGGATTTCGGTATCCATCTGCTTGTAATCCCGCAGGGTCATCTGGCCCGCATCGATCAGCCGGTCACGCAACATAATGACCGGATCGCGCTTGCTCCACATGCGTTCTTCGGTCTTGGCGCGATAGGCGTTGGAGTCCGACATGGAATGGCCGCGGTAACGGTAGGTCATGAGCTCCAGGAAATAGGGACCCTTGCCGGAACGGACGTGGTTGACTGCCTTGGTGGCCGCCTTGTAGACCAGTTCGATGTCCTGGCCGTCCTCCTGGGCGGAGGGAATATTGTAGCCCGACACGCGCTTGTACTGATCCACCACGGCGGTGGAACGGTCGATGCGGGTACCGATGCCGTAGAGGTTGTTCTCGCAGACATATAGCACGGGCAGGTTCCAGAGCTTCGCCATGTTCAGCGACTCATGGAAGGTGCCCTGGTTATTGGCGGCATCCCCGAGAAAGCAGATGCAGATCTCGTCGCCGCCTTTCATCTGGATCGCCTTGGCAATACCGGCCGCGAGCGGAAACGGCCCGCCGACCAAGGCATAGCCGCCCATGAATCGGTGCTTCACGTCGAAGATGTGCATGGAACCACCGCGACCCTTGCTGACGCCGGTTTCCTTGCCATAGAGCTCGGCCATGACTTCCTTAGGATCTGCGCCTGACTTGATGGCGTGTACGTGGTCGCGGTAACTGGTGATCACATAGTCGTGGCCGGTCCGGGCGGCTTCCAGCACACCGAAGGCACAGGCCTCCTCACCCGGATACAGGTGCAGGAAGCCGCCGATCTTGCGCTCGACATAGGCCTCGTAACAACGCTCCTCGAAGCGCCGTGCAAACAGCATTTCACGCAACACGCGTTTTTTATCCGCAACCTTCATGGTGATGATTTCTTCGCTTGGTCAATATTGACGAGAGTGTGAGGTTTCAATTCCCGGGCAAAAAAGCCGGACCAGCTTTTCTGATGCCGATGGCAGCGCCGGGTATGGCCCGCCCCATGAATTTACCGGGAAACGGCAGTACCGGTAGCACAACAAGCGCGATATCATCTGTGTTTTGCGGTAACAGGTCAAGGCAAAAAACATGGAAATACCTTACGGGTTTACCGATAAAATCAAAATAAATCAACATCCAAAGCCGGCACTCACGCCTCAGATGGACGCCCATCGCGCGGCGCTGCTGATACTGCCGGAAGAAGCGGGTGCCGCCGCATGGAAACAGCTGCCCTATGCCGCGCTGCTCAAACCGCGCTTCCAGCGGCAGCAACACCGGGACCGGCAGGCCGCCCGTCTGGTCACCGATCTGCCCAATGACAACGCCACCCATGTCATCCTGCAGCCACTGGACCCGAAGTGCAGCACCTTCGAGCTGCTGACCATGGCGCGCAAGCTGGCCGCGAAACTGCGCGAACGGGACCCGGCCTCCGTACTGCTGCAATTCGCCGGTTTCAGACCGACAGACATCAGGAGACTGACTGATGCAATGACAGCGGCATTGCTGGCGGCCGTCTGCCCGATGCCGAGTTACAAATCAGAGCCCGAGAAGCCCGCCGCACTGAAACACATCGAGATCTACGGGCTGAAGGAAACACCGGGTCTCGCCCAGGTGCGTGCCGAAATCACCGGCAACCACCTGACGCGCTGGCTTTCGGCCCTGCCCGCGAATGAACTGCCCCCCGGAGAGTACCGCAAATTCGTCGCCGCGCTCGCGAGAAAGGAGGGCTGGCAACTGAGCTTCCTCGATCACAAGGCACTGGAGCGCAAACAGGCCGGTGCATTTCTCGCGGTCGCCCAGGCGAGTCCGGTCCCGGATGCCGGCATCGTCCACCTGCGTTACCGTCCCCGGGCATCCGCGGGAAAGCCGAAGCTCGCCCTGGTCGGCAAGGGCATCTGTTTCGATACCGGCGGCGTCAACGTCAAGACGGCGAAGTACATGAACGGCATGCACGAGGACATGCAGG
>Ga0210064_1001062_pt1 | contig 12280 bp, 6 predicted proteins | sample Muzzi_CordC_D2_FD_185531 | JGI IMG/M metagenome (GOLD analysis project Ga0210064, IMG submission 185531) | Wetland microbial communities from San Francisco Bay, California, USA, that impact long-term carbon sequestration - Muzzi_CordC_D2 (SPAdes) | ecosystem: Environmental > Aquatic > Marine >...
GTGCCACCGTGCTGCTCCGCCATCACCTTCGTGATCGCCGCCGTCAGCGTCGTCTTACCATGATCCACGTGACCAATCGTTCCCACGTTTACATGCGGCTTCGTTCGTTCAAATTTTTCCTTGGACACGACTGTATACCTCTTTAATCGACAGATAGTTTCAGGATACTTTCTTGATGACCGCGTCGGCGATGGTGGCCGGCGCTTCGCTGTACTTCTCGAACTCCATGGAGTAGGTCGCGCGTCCCTGGGTTGCCGAACGCAGGTCCGTGGCATAGCCGAACATCTCGGCCAGCGGCACCTCGGCGCGGATAATCTTGCCCGCGGGACTCTCGTCCATGCCCTGGGTGATGCCACGACGACGGTTCAGGTCGCCCATCACATCGCCCAGATAATCCTCCGGCGTCACCACCTCGACCTTCATGATCGGCTCCAGCAGCGCCGGCGACGCCTTCTGTGCGCCAGCCTTGAAGCCCATGGAGCCGGCGATCTTGAACGCCATTTCGCTGGAGTCGACATCGTGATAGGAGCCATCGTACAGCGTGACCTTGACGTCGACGACGGGGAACCCGGCAATGACGCCGTTCTCCATCTGCTCCTGCACGCCCTTGTCAACCGAGTTGATGTACTCCTTCGGTACCACGCCGCCCACGATGGCATTCACGAATTCGTAGCCGGCACCATGCTCCTGCGGCTCTATGCGCAGCCAGACGTGACCGTACTGGCCGCGACCGCCGGACTGGCGCACGAACTTACCTTCCTGCTCGACGCTTTTGCGAATGGTTTCGCGGTAGGCGACCTGCGGCGCGCCGACATTCGCCTCGACGTTGAACTCGCGGCGCATGCGGTCGACGATGATGTCGAGATGCAGCTCGCCCATGCCGGAGATAATGGTCTGGCCCGACTCCTCGTCGGTGTGCACGCGGAAGGAGGGGTCTTCTTTCGCCAGCTTCTGCAGGGCGATACCCATCTTTTCCTGGTCGGCCTTGGTCCTCGGCTCCACGGCCACCGAGATCACCGGCTCCGGGAACTCCATGCGCTCCAGGGTGATAATGGCATTCGGGTCGCACAGGGTGTCACCCGTGGTGACGTCCTTGAGGCCGACAGCGGCGGCGATGTCACCGGCGCGCACTTCCTTGATCTCCACCCGGCTGTTGGAGTGCATCTGCAGGATACGGCCGATGCGCTCTTTCTTGCCCTTCACCGGGTTGTAGACCGAGTCACCGGAATTCAGCACGCCGGAATACACGCGGAAGAAGGTCAGGTTACCGACGAACGGGTCGGTGGCAATCTTGAAGGCCAGCGCCGAGAACGGCTCGTCGTCGCTGGAGTGGCGCTCGGCCTCGGTCTCGTCGGCATCATCCAGGTGACCGACGATGGCCGGCACTTCGACCGGCGACGGCATGTAATAGATGATGGCATCCAGCATGGCCTGCACACCTTTGTTCTTGAAGGCGGAACCGCACAGGGCCGGGACGATCTCGTTGGCCAGGGTGCGGCCGCGCAGACCGGCGCGAATCTCTTCCTCGTCCAGCTCGCCGCCCTCGAGATACTTCTCCATCAGCGCTTCCGAGGACTCGGCGGCGGCCTCGACCATGTGCTCGCGCCACTCGTTGCAGGCATCCAGCATGTCGGCCGGGATATCCCGTTCGTCGTAGGTCATCCCCATGTCGGCCTCGTTCCAGTAAATCGCCTTCATGCGGATCAGGTCGACCACGCCCTTGAAACTGTCTTCTGCGCCGATCGGCAGCTGCAACGGCACCGGGGTGGCGCCGAGGCGGTCCTTGATCTGCTTGATGACACGCAGGAAGTTCGCACCGGCACGGTCCATCTTGTTGACGAACGCCATGCGCGGCACCTTGTACTTGTTGCCCTGGCGCCAGACGGTCTCGGACTGCGGTTCTACCCCGCCGACGGCGCAGAACACGGCGCAGGCGCCGTCGAGCACTCGCAGTGAACGCTCCACCTCGATGGTGAAGTCGACGTGCCCGGGGGTGTCGATGATATTGATCCGGTGCTGCGGGAACTGCTTGTCCATTCCCATCCAGAAGCAGGTGGTCGCCGCGGAGGTGATCGTGATGCCGCGCTCCTGCTCCTGCTCCATCCAGTCCATCACGGCCGCGCCGTCATGCACCTCGCCGATCTTGTGCGACACACCGGTATAGAACAGGATACGCTCGGTCGTGGTCGTCTTGCCCGCATCAATATGCGCCATGATACCGACGTTGCGATAGCGCTCCAGGGGTGTCGTACGTGCCACTTTCCAGTACCTGATAAATAGGGTTGATAAAAACGCTTACCAGCGGTAATGCGAGAAGGCCTTGTTGGCCTCCGCCATCCGGTGCGTGTCTTCACGCTTCTTCACGGCCGAGCCGCGGTTCTCGGCGGCATCCATCAATTCGCCGGCCAGCCGCAGCGGCATGGACTTCTCGCTGCGCTTGCGGGCGGCGTCCAGCACCCAGCGCATGGCCAGGGTGGTGCGGCGAATCGGGCGCACCTCGATCGGCACCTGGTAGGTGGCGCCACCGACGCGGCGTGACTTCACCTCGACCATCGGGCGCACATTGTCGAGCGCCTTGTCCAGCACACCGACCGGGTCCTCGTTGCCCTTGCCGGCGATCTGGTTCAGCGCGCCGTAGATAATGCGTTCGGCAACAGACTTCTTGCCGGATTGCATGACCATGTTGATGAACTTGGCCAGCATGAGGTTCCCGTACTTGGGATCAGGCAGGATTTCCCGCGAACCGATGACTCTTCTTCTGGACATTGCTGTATCTCAATTCCTGTTCGTTGTTTGGCTTGCTTCAGGACTTCGGACGCTTCGCGCCGTACTTGGAACGCCCCTGGCGGCGGCTGGCAACACCGGAGGTATCCAGGCTGCCGCGCACGGTGTGATAGCGCACACCCGGCAGGTCCTTGACGCGGCCGCCGCGAATCAGCACCACCGAGTGCTCCTGCAGGTTGTGGCCTTCACCACCGATGTAGGTGGTCACCTCATAGCCGTTCGTCAGGCGGACGCGCGCAACCTTGCGCAGCGCCGAGTTCGGCTTCTTCGGGGTCGTGGTGTAGACGCGGGTACAGACGCCGCGCTTCTGCGGGCAGGCCTCCAGCGCAGGTACGTTACTCTTCTCTCTCTTCCTGACACGCGGCTTGCGCACGAGCTGATTGATTGTTGCCATTACACGTAAACCCTGAAGTTGGAACCGGGAAAATTCTTTGATCCTGAAAACAAACGACAGGCCGGATGGACCGGCCTGTCGAGAGAAGCGGAATTTTAGAGTCAGGGCCCTGCCCTGTCAAGCTGGTTTTGCTATTCGGCCGAAGACTCCGCGATATCTTCGGGCTGGTCATTTTCCGGAGCATCGACCGCCGCCATTTCCTCGGCGATATCGATCGGGATGACCTCGCGCTGGCGGCGCCGTTCCTCGTGGTAGGCCAGACCGGTACCCGCCGGGATCAGGCGGCCCACGATGACATTTTCCTTCAGGCCCCGCAGGCTGTCCCGGCTGCCGCGCACGGAGGCCTCCGTGAGTACCCGGGTGGTTTCCTGGAAGGACGCGGCCGAGATGAAGGATTCCGTCGCCAGCGAGGCCTTGGTGATGCCCAGCAGCAGGGGCATCCACACGGCCGGCTGCTTGTCTTCCTTCTCCAGCTGCTCCGTCTCTTCCAGCACCCGGGACTTCTCGATCTGCTCGGCCCTGAGGAAGCGGCTGTCGTTGGTCTCCAGGATCTCCACCTTGCGCAGCATCTGCCGCAGAATGACCTCGATATGCTTGTCGTTGATCTTCACACCCTGCAGGCGATACACGTCCTGGATCTCCTTGACCAGGTATTCCGCCATGGTCGAGGTGCCCAGCAGGCGCAGGATATCGTGGGAGTTCGGCTCACCGTCGACCAGGGTTTCGCCCCTTTCGATGTGCTCACCCTCGAACACCGTGACATGGCGCCATTTCGGGATCAGCTCCTCGTGTGTCTCGCCGTCGCTGCCGGTAATGATGACCCTCTGCTTGCCCTTGGTATCCTTGCCGAAACCGACCGTACCCGAGGTCTCCGCCAGAATGGCCGGATCTTTCGGCTTCCTGGCCTCGAACAGGTCCGCGACCCGCGGCAGACCGCCGGTGATATCACGGGTCTTGGAGGATTCCTGAGGAATACGCGCGATAACGTCGCCGACACTGACCGCGGCCCCGTCATCCAGGCCGACGATGGCGTCGGCCGGGAGGAAGTACTGGGCATCGATATCGGTGCCGGCCAGTTTCAGCGGCTTGCCGTCGGCATCGACCAGCTTCACCATCGGACGCAGGTCCTTGCCGCTGCTGCCGCGCGACTTCGGATCGGTCACCACCAGGCTGGTAAGGCCGGTAATCTCGTCGGTGGTCTCCTGGACCGTGACGCCTTCGATAAAGTCGCTGAACTTGGCGATACCCTCCACCTCGGTCACGATCGGGTGGGTATGCGGGTCCCAGGTCGCGATGATGCTGCCGCCCTGGACCTTGTCGCCGTCGGAGGCGCTGATGACGGAACCGTAAGGCACCTTGTAGCGCTCGCGTTCGCGACCATATTCGTCCACCACCCCGATTTCACCGGAACGGGATACCGCCACCAGGTTGTCGTTGCGATTGCTGACGGTCTTGATGTTGTGCAGGCGCACTGTACCGCCGCCCTTGACCTCGACACTGTTGACGGTCGCGGCACGACTGGCGGCACCACCGATATGGAAGGTGCGCATGGTGAGCTGGGTGCCCGGCTCGCCGATCGACTGGGCCGCAATCACCCCGATGGCCTCGCCGGCATTCACCATGTGCCCGCGCGCCAGGTCGCGCCCGTAGCAGGCGGCGCACACGCCGTAGCGATTGTCGCAGGTGATCGGTGAACGCACCTTGATCTCGTCCACGCCCATGGATTCGAGCCGGTCGACCCCTTCCTCGTCCAGCAGGGTGCCACGCGGTGCAAGCACCTCGTCGGAACCGGGGCTATGAACGTCCTCGGCCGTGATCCGGCCCAGCACGCGTTCCCGCAGCGGCTCCACCACGTCACCGCCCTCGACCAGCGGCGTCAGCAGCAGGCCGTTGAGGGTACCGCAGTCATCACCGATCACGACCAGGTCCTGGGCGACGTCCACCAGACGCCGCGTCAGGTAACCGGAGTTGGCGGTCTTCAGCGCCGTGTCGGCGAGGCCCTTGCGGGCGCCGTGGGTGGAGATGAAGTACTGCAGCACGTCCAGCCCCTCGCGGAAGTTCGCCGTGATCGGGGTTTCGATAATGGAGCCGTCCGGCTTGGCCATCAGGCCGCGCATGCCGGCGAGCTGCCGGATCTGGGCCGCGGAACCACGCGCCCCGGAGTCGGCCATCATGTAGACGGAGTTGAAGGACGGCTGCCTGACCTTGTTGCCCTCTGCATCCGTGACCTCCTCGCTGCCCAGCACCTCCATCATGGCCTTGGCGACCTGGTCATTGGTACGCGACCAGATATCCACCACCTTGTTGTAGCGCTCGCCCATGGTCACCAGACCGGAGGTGTACTGGTTCTCGATTTCCAGCACCTCGTTCTCGGCATCGCCGAGGATCCTGGCCTTGACCTCTGGAATGGTCATGTCGTTGATACCGAAGGACACCGCGGCACGGGTCGCGTAGGAGAATCCCATGTACATCAGCTGGTCGGCGAAGATCACGGTCTCCTTCAGGCCGACGCGGCGGTAGCAGGCGTTGATCAGGTTGGAGATTGCCTTCTTGGTCATGTTCTGGTTGACCAGGTCGAAGGTCAGCCCCTCGGGCAGGATCTCCGACACCAGCGAGCGGCCGACGGTGGTGTCGACCAGGCCGTGCAGCTGCTGCACCTCGCCGTTTTCGTCAAATTCATAACGCGTGATCCTGACCTTGATGCGGGCATGCAGGGAAACGTGGCCGCCCTGGTAGGCGCGGTGCACCTCGGAAACATCGGCAAACACCATGCTCTCGCCCTTCGCGTTGACGGACTCGCGGGTCATGTAATACAGGCCGAGCACCACATCCTGGGAAGGCACGATGATCGGCTCGCCATTGGCCGGCGACAGGATGTTGTTGGACGACATCATCAGGGCGCGCGCCTCGAGCTGCGCCTCGATGGACAGCGGCACATGCACCGCCATCTGGTCGCCGTCAAAGTCGGCGTTGAAGGCGGCGCAGACCAGCGGGTGCAGCTGGATGGCCTTGCCCTCGATCAGGACCGGCTCGAACGCCTGGATACCGAGGCGATGCAGCGTCGGCGCACGGTTCAGCATTACCGGGTGCTCGCGGATCACTTCCTCGAGGATATCCCAGACTTCCGGACCCTCGCGCTCGACCAGCTTCTTCGCCGCCTTGATGGTGGTCGCCAGGCCGCGGAACTGCAGCTTGCTGAAGATGAACGGCTTGAACAGCTCCAGCGCCATGCGCTTCGGCAGGCCGCACTGGTGCAGCTTCAGGGTCGGACCGACCACGATCACGGAACGCCCGGAATAGTCGACGCGCTTGCCGAGCAGGTTCTGGCGGAAGCGGCCCTGCTTGCCCTTGATCATGTCGGCCAGCGACTTCAGCGGGCGCTTGTTGGTGCCGGTGATGGCGCGGCCGCGGCGACCGTTGTCGAGCAGCGCGTCCACGGATTCCTGCAGCATGCGCTTTTCGTTGCGCACGATGATGTCCGGGGCGCTCAGCTCCAGCAGTCGCTTCAGGCGGTTGTTGCGGTTGATCACCCGGCGGTACAGGTCGTTCAGGTCGGAGGTCGCGAAGCGGCCGCCGTCCAGGGGGACCAGCGGGCGCAGCTCCGGCGGCAGCACCGGCAGCACGGTCATCACCATCCACTCCGGCTTGTTGCCGGACTCGATGAAGGATTCCACCAGCTTGAGGCGCTTGGCCAGCCGCTTCAGCTTGGTCTCGGACTTGGTGCTGCCGATCTCGTCACGCAGGCGCACGGCCTCGGACTGCAGATCGATTGCCTTGAGCAGCTCGAACACGGCCTCGGCGCCCATGCGGGCATCGAACTCGTCGCCGTTTTCCTGGATGGCTTCCAGATAGGCCTCATCTGACAGCAGCTGGCCACGCTCCAGCGTGGTCATGCCCGGGTCCACGACCACGAATGCTTCGAAATACAGCACGCGCTCGATATCGCGCAGCGTCATGTCCAGCAGCAGGCCGATGCGCGACGGCAGCGATTTCAGGAACCAGATATGCGCCGCCGGGCTGGCCAGTTCGATGTGGCCCATGCGCTCGCGGCGCACCTTGGCAAGCGTCACCTCGACGCCGCACTTCTCGCACACCACGCCGCGATGCTTGAGGCGCTTGTACTTGCCGCAGAGGCACTCGTAATCCTTCACCGGGCCGAAGATCTTGGCGCAAAACAGCCCGTCGCGCTCCGGCTTGAAGGTCCGGTAGTTGATCGTTTCCGGCTTCTTGACCTCGCCATAGGACCAGGAGCGGATCATATCGGGGGAGGTCAGACCGATGCGTATCGCGTCGAAATCTTCGGTGTGACCTTGCGGCTTGAGTAAATTCAGTAAGTCTTTCATCGTCTCTCCTGCAGCTGGAGTGTCGAGTTACGGGGCATCCGCGGCGCGGATGACCTGGTTCTGTTCCAGTCCGGTCTAATCCAGTTCCAGTTCGATATTGATGCCCAGCGAACGGATTTCCTTCACCAGCACATTGAAGGACTCCGGCATGCCGGCATCCATCTGGTGATTACCGTCCACGATGTTCTTGTACATCTTGGTGCGGCCGTTCACGTCATCGGATTTCACTGTCAGCATTTCCTGCAGCGTGTAGGCGGCGCCATAGGCCTCCAGGGCCCAGACCTCCATCTCGCCGAAGCGCTGGCCGCCGAACTGCGCCTTGCCACCCAGCGGCTGCTGGGTCACCAGGCTGTACGGGCCGGTGGAACGGGCATGCATCTTGTCATCCACCAGGTGGTTGAGCTTCAGCATGTACATGTAGCCCACGGTGACCTCGCGGTCGAAGGCATCGCCGGTCCGCCCGTCGTAGAGCGTCGTCTGGCCGCTCGCCGGCAGGTCCGCCAGCTCCAGCATGTGCTTGATCGCGGCCTCGGGCGCACCGTCGAACACCGGGGTTGCCATCGGCACGCCCTTGGTCAGGTTTCTGGCCAGCTCGAGAATTTCCGCATCGTTCAGCGAGTCGAGGTTCTCCTTGCGTCCGCTGCTGTTGTAGATCCTGTCGAGGAACTTGCGTATCTCGACGACCTGCTGCTGGGCTTCCAGCATCTTGCCGATCTTGATGCCGAGGCCCTTGGCCGCCCAGCCAAGGTGGGTCTCCAGCACCTGGCCGACGTTCATGCGCGAGGGCACGCCCAGCGGGTTCAGCACGATGTCCACGGAAGTGCCATCGGCGCTGAAGGGCATGTCTTCCACCGGCTGGATCATCGAGATGACGCCCTTGTTGCCGTGCCGGCCGGCCATCTTGTCGCCCGGCTGGACCCGGCGCTTGACGGCCAGGTAGACCTTGACCATCTTCAGCACACCAGGCGCCAGATCGTCGCCGGTCATCAGCTTGTTGCGCTTGTCCTCGAGACGCTGTTCGAAATCCTTGCGCAGCGCCTTCAGCTGTTCCGCCGCCTTTTCCAGGTCTTCGTTGGCCTCGTCGTTGCGCAGCCGGATCTCGAACCACTTGTCGCTCGCGATGGACGCGAGGTAATCCTTCGTCAGCTTGGCGCCGGCGGCCAGCCTGTCCGGACCGCCCTCGGCCACCTTGCCCAGCAGCAGGGTCTCGACCCGGCCGTAGATGTCCTCTTCCATGATGCGCAGCTGGTCGTTCAGGTCTTCCTTGATCTGCGCCAGCTGGTCGGCCTGGATCTGCAGGGCGCGGGCGTCCTTCTCGACACCGTCGCGGGTGAAGACCTGCACGTCGATGACGGTGCCGTCCATGCCGCTGGGCACGCGCAGCGAGGTATCCTTCACGTCGGATGCCTTCTCGCCGAAAATGGCACGCAGCAGCTTCTCTTCCGGGGTCAGCTGGGTCTCGCCCTTGGGTGTGACCTTGCCGACCAGGATGTCGCCGGGCTTGACCTCGGCGCCGATGTAGACGATGCCGGACTCGTCCAGCTTGGAGAGGGCGCCCTCGCCGACGTTGGGAATGTCGCCGGTGATTTCTTCCGACCCCAGCTTGGTGTCACGCGCCACCGAGGTCAGTTCCTCGATGTGGATCGTGGTGAAACGGTCTTCCTCGACGACCCGCTCCGAGATCAGGATGGAGTCCTCGAAGTTGTAGCCGTTCCAGGGCATGAAGGCCACCAGCAGGTTCTGCCCCAGCGCCAGCTCGCCCATGTCGGTGCTCGGGCCGTCGGCCAGCACGTCGCCGCGGGCGACGATATCGCCCGGCTTCACCAGCGGCCGCTGGTTGATGCAGGTGTTCTGGTTGGAACGGGTGTACTTTGTCAGGTTGTAGATATCCACGCCCGGCTCGCCCGGCACAGTCTCCTCGTCGTTGACGCGCACCACGATGCGCCCCGCATCCACGGAATCCAGCACGCCACCGCGCTTCGCCACCACGGTCACGCCGGAGTCGACCGCGACGGTGCGCTCGATGCCGGTGCCGACCAGCGGCTTCTCGGTGATCAGCGTCGGCACCGCCTGACGCTGCATGTTCGAGCCCATCAGGGCGCGGTTGGCATCGTCGTGCTCCAGGAACGGGATCAGCGCGGCAGCCACCGAGACGATCTGCTTCGGGGAAATGTCGATGTAGTCGACCTTGTCCGGGGTGGAGGTCATGAACTCGTTCTTGTGCCGGCAGGTGACCAGGTCGTCGATCAGGTTGCCCTGCGCGTCGACGGTGGCGTTGGCCTGGGCGATGGTATAGCGGCCCTCCTCGATCGCCGACAGGTACTCGATCGCGTCGGTAACCCGGCCGTCCACCACTTTCTGGTAGGGGGTTTCCAGGAAGCCATACTCGTTGGTGCGCGCATACACGGCCAGCGAGTTGATCAGGCCGATGTTCGGGCCTTCCGGCGTCTCGATCGGGCAGACCCGGCCGTAGTGCGTCGGGTGCACGTCGCGCACCTCGAAGCCGGCACGCTCGCGTGTCAGGCCGCCCGGGCCCAGCGCGGATACGCGGCGCTTGTGGGTCACCTCGGACAGCGGGTTGTTCTGGTCCATGAACTGGGACAGCTGGCTGGAGCCGAAGAATTCCTTGACGGCCGCCGCGACCGGCTTGGCATTGATCAGTTCCTGCGGCATCAGGCTTTCCGACTCCGCCAGGCTGAGGCGCTCCTTCACGGCACGCTCGACGCGCACCAGGCCGATGCGGAAGACATTCTCGGCCATCTCGCCGACACAGCGGATGCGGCGGTTGCCGAGGTGGTCGATGTCATCGACGAAGCCGTTGCCGTTGCGGATATCGATCAGGATCTTCATCACGTCCAGGATGTCTTCCGACGACAGCGTGCCCTCGCCGGTGAGTTCTTCCCGGCCGACGCGGCGGTTGAATTTCATGCGGCCCACGGCCGACAGGTCGTAACGGTCGCTGGTGAAGAACAGGTTCCGGAACAGGTTCTGGGCCGCATCCTTGGTCGGGGGCTCGCCGGGACGCATCATGCGGTAGATCTCCACCATGGCTTCCAGCTCGGTGGTGGTCGGATCGATGCGCAGGGTGCTGGAGATATACGGGCCGCGGTCCAGATCGTTTACATACAGCGTGCTGATGGTCTTGATGTCCGCGGCGCGCAGCTTCTCGATCAGCTCGGCCGACATCTCGTCGTTGGCATTGGCCAGCAGTTCGCCGGTTTCCGTGTCCACGATATTGTGGGCAAGGATCTTGCCGTTGAGGTAATCCTCAGGCACCACCAGGGTCTTGACCCCGGCCTGGTCAAGCTCGCGGATGTGGCGCGCGGTAATGCGGCGGCCTTCCTCGACGATGACCTTGTTCCTGGCCTTGATGTCGAAAGTGGCCATCTCGCCGCGCAGGCGCTCCGGAACCAGGTCCAGCTTGATGTCCTTCTTGCTGAGGTGGAAGGTGTTGGTCTCGAAGAACATCTCGAGAATCTGTTCATTGTCGAAGCCGAGCGCGCGCAGCAGGATGGTAGCCGGGAGCTTGCGGCGGCGGTCGATGCGCACGAACAGCGCGTCCTTGGGGTCGAATTCCATGTCCAGCCAGGAACCGCGATACGGGATGACGCGAGCGGAAAACAGCAGCTTGCCGGAGGAGTGTGTCTTGCCCTTGTCGTGGTCGAAGAACACGCCGGGGGAACGGTGCAGCTGGGAGACTATGACGCGCTCGGTACCGTTGATGACAAAGGTACCGTTATCGGTCATCAGCGGGAGCTCGCCCATGTAGACTTCCTGCTCCTTGATGTCCTTGATCTTCTTGGCGTCCGCGGGGGAATCCTTGTCGTAGATGATCAGGCGCACCAGCGCGCGCAGCGGCGCCGCGTAGGTGAGTCCCCGCATCTGGCATTCCTTGACATCGAAGGCCGGCTCTCCGAGCCGGTAGTTGACATAGTCCAGCGCCGCGTTACCGGAATAACTCACGATGGGGAAAACCGACCTGAAGGCCGCATGCAGGCCTTTTTCGCCACGCGCCAGCGGGTCCCTGTCCGCCTGCAGGAAGTCACGGTAGGACTCGATCTGGGTCGCCAGAAGGTACGGGACCTCCAGTATGCTGTGGCGCTCGCCAAAGTCCTTGCGAATGCGTTTCTTCTCGGTGAAGCTGTAAGACATCGGTTTTCTCTCCAGTCAAGATGAAGATATCTGTGTCAGTTCCCGCGTTCCGGCGTGCGGAGAACTGCACGCACCCGGGTAGCGGGTGCTGCATCTGTTACAACAAGCAGGGAAAGGCCGGACGCTGCGTGAGCGACCGGCCGACCCTGTACTACCGCGACAGCTGTAATCACAAACGGATTACTTTGCCTGCCGCTTATTTCAGCTCGACGGTGGCGCCGGCTTCTGTGAGCGTCTTCTTGATTGCCTCGGCCTCGTCCTTGCTTGCGCCTTCCTTCACGGTCGCCGGGACGCCTTCCACCATATCCTTGGCTTCCTTCAGCCCCAGGCCGGTGATACCGCGCACGGCCTTGATGACCGCGACCTTGTTCTCACCAAAGCTGCTCATGACGACATTGAACTCGTCCTTCTCTTCAGCAGCTGCGGCTTCGCCACCGCCGGCCGGCGCGGCCACCGCGACAGCGGCGGCGGCAGAGACGCCGAACTTTTCTTCCATGGCAGAGATCAGGTCGACGACCTCCATCACTGACATGTTCGAGATTGTTTCCAGAATTTCTTCTTGTGAAACGGCCATGTTGAATACTCCTGTTAAATAGCTTGTAACTGT
>Ga0210064_1001063_pt1 | contig 12279 bp, 5 predicted proteins | sample Muzzi_CordC_D2_FD_185531 | JGI IMG/M metagenome (GOLD analysis project Ga0210064, IMG submission 185531) | Wetland microbial communities from San Francisco Bay, California, USA, that impact long-term carbon sequestration - Muzzi_CordC_D2 (SPAdes) | ecosystem: Environmental > Aquatic > Marine >...
AGCCGGAGGCTTCCGTAGCCAGCGCAGGTCATATGCAAGCGCATCCGACACGCCGTCCAGTCATTGTGGGCGCTGTGGTGCTCCGCGAAGTGGAGTGCCGCTGCGACCGCAGGGCGGCCGGGGCACAATGGCTGCCGCGTTGGCGAGTCGATTTTGGCGACTTGGATGTCCCAAAATCTTTCACGAGGTAGCGGCACACTTGGTTTTTCCGTGGGTTCCGTGGCCATAATATCCGCCATCATCAGATTGAAACAGTACCAGGAGCCCGGTGGAACAATGCGACTTGTCGCATTGGCCCCGCAGTGGTGAGGCACAGGGATGTGCCGAATAACAGCAAGGACAGACGTGCATGGACAGGCCGCGGGCCGTTCTCAAATTGTGCAACTGTAATTTGCCGGCTCGCCGGTTCTTGCAAGTGCAGTGTATAGCGAATAACGACAAGGCCCGCGGCCGACTGGTGCGATGATGTCTAGAGAGGGGCCTTCATAATCCGCAGCAACACGGTGGAACGACCCTGGAGCGAATAGCTTTCACCGGTGATGAATGTGCGTCGGTCAGGGCGCTTTCCGCCCACATAGCAGGTGTCAATTTCGACACACCAGCGGGCAATTCCCACATGCCCCGGCATTCGAAACTCGATCGGTGTCGCATTGGCATTCAACAGCAACAGGTAGGTATTGTCATGTATCCTGCCGCCGCGTTCATCGTGTTCCTCGATGGCATCGCCATGCATCAGCAAACCCAGGCAGCGTGCATGAAACATGCGCCATTCGCTGTCGGTCATTTCCTCGCCATCCGGTCGCAACCACAGGATGTCCTTGACGTTCGCGCCCTTGATACGGCGCCCCTGGAAGAAATGCCGGCGGCGGAACACCGGATGGCTTTTTCTCAGGTGAATGACACTGCGTACGAACTTGATAAATTCGCGATCGTGGCTGTCAATATCCCAGTTGACCCAGCTGATCTCGTTGTCCTGGCAATAGGCATTATTGTTGCCGTTCTGGGTGCGCCCCATTTCGTCGCCCGCCAGCAGCATGGGCACACCCTGGGACAGCAGCAGCGTGGCAAGGAAGTTGCGTTTCTGCTGCCTGCGGGCATTGTTTATGTTCTGGTTTCGCGTAACGGGACCTTCCTCACCCATGTTCCAGCTCAGGTTGTTATTCTCGCCGTCACGGTTGTCTTCCAGGTTCTCGATATTGTGTTTCTCGTTGTAACTGACAAGGTCATTCAGCGTGAAGCCATCATGACAGGTAATGAAATTGATGCTGGCGTAAGGGCGCCGGCCGCTCTGCTCGTACAGGTCACTGGAACCGGTCATGCGGTAGGCGAGTTCGCCGATAAGGCTGCCCTCCCCCTTCCAGTAGGCGCGCATACTGTCGCGATAGCGATTGTTCCACTCGGTCCATCCGATCGGGAAATTGCCGACCTGGTAGCCGCCTTCTCCCAGATCCCAGGGTTCGGCAATCAGTTTTACCCGGGAAAGCACCGGGTCCTGGTGCACGATGTCCAGAAACGCGCCGAACCGGTCGACGGCGTGCTGCTCACGCGCAAGGGTGGGGGCCAGATCAAAGCGGAAGCCGTCAACGTGCATCTCCTGCACCCAGTAGCGCAGGCTGTCCATGATCAGCTGCAGCACCCGCGGGTGCATCATGTTCAGGCTGTTGCCACAGCCGGTGTAGTCCATGTAGTAGCGAGTCTGGCCGGCGACCAGGCGGTAATAGGCAGTGTTATCGATGCCGCGAAAACACAGCGTGGGGCCCATGTGGTTGCCTTCCGCTGTATGGTTGTAGACCACATCCAGGATGATTTCGATGCCATTGGAGTGCAGCCGCTTGACAAGGGTCTTGAACTCATTGACATCCCCGCTGGCGGAATAGCCTGCGTGCGGGGCAAAGTAGCCGATTGTATTGTAGCCCCAGTAATTACTGAGGCCGTTCTCCAGCAGGTGGCGGTCACTGATAAAAGTGTGCACCGGCATGAGTTCCACAGCGGTGATGCCCAGCTGCTTGAGGTGCTGGATCACCGGCTCGGTTGCCAGACCTGCGTAGGTACCCCGGTAGGGCGGTGGAACAAGCGGATGCCGGATGGTGAATCCCTTCACATGCAGCTCGTAGATGACGGTATCATGCCATGGCGTACACAGCGGCTGGTCGTCCCCCCAGGTGAAGGCGGTATCGATCACCCGTGACTTGGGAACGCCGTGGGCGCTGTTGCGGGGGTCGGGACGCCGGCTCTCTGCATCGCCACCAATGGTGTAGCCAAACAGTGCATCGTTCCAGCGTATCTGCCCAACGATGTCCCTGGCATACGGGTCGAGCAGCAGCTTGTTGGGATTGAAGCGGTGTCCCGCGTCAGGTTCATAGGGACCATGGACCCGGTATCCGTACAGCTGCCCCGGCCTGGCTTCCGGGAGGTAACAATGCCAGACCTGATCGGTTTGCCACTGCATGGGAATGCGGGCCGTCTCGCGGCGGCCGCGCCGGTCGAACAGACACAGCTCTACCCTTTCCGCATGTTCGGAAAACAGCGCGAAATTTACACCTTCACCATCCCAGCTGGCACCGAGCGGATAGGGCTGCCCCGGCCAGACAGCGGTTAATGCACCATTCATACACCATATACCGGCTGCAGAATGACAGCCGCCAGTGGTGGCAGGATGAGACTGAGGGAACAAGGCCTGTTCATCCAGAAGAGTTCATCCGTGACCAGGTCACCACCGCCATTACCGGTATTGCTGCCGGCGTAGAACGCCGAGTCCGAATTGAAGATCTCGCGGTAGCGGCCGGCCTCCGGTACGCCGATGCGATAGCCATGATGCGGCTGCGGAGTGAGATTGACGACCACAACCACAAACTGATCATCGCTGCGACGCACGAAACTGAGGACGGAATTGTCTGCATCATTGCAGTCCAGCCACTCGAATCCGCGCCAGTCGAACTCGTAATGATGCAACGCGGGCAGATCCCGGTAGAGTCCGTTCAGCTGCTTCACCAGGCGCTGTACTCCCTGATGGTAGGGATACTCGAGCACATACCAGTCGAGGATCTGCGTGCTGTTCCACTCCTGCCCCTGGCCGAATTCCGTACCCATGAACAGCAGCTTCTTGCCCGGGTGGCAGAACATGTAGGTATATAGGGCCCGCAGGTTGGCAAAGCGCTGCCACTCGTCACCGGGCATCTTGTTGAGCATCGATTGCTTGCCATGCACGACTTCATCGTGAGAAAACGGCAGCATGAAGTTCTCGGTAAAGGCATACAGCATGCTGAAGGTCAGTTTTCCCTGGTGGTAACGCCGGTAGAGCGGATCTTCGCTCATGTATTCCAGCGTGTCGTTCATCCAGCCCATGTTCCACTTCATGTCGAAGCCCAGCCCCCCTGTCCAGGTGGGACGACTGACCTGTGGCCAGGAGGTTGACTCTTCGGCGATCATGAGGATGCCAGGCTGTTCTTCATGCACCGCGATATTGAGTTCCCTCAGAAAATCCAGTGCCTCCAGGTTTTCCCGCCCCCCGTACCTGTTCGGTATCCATTCCCCTTCCTTGCGCGAGTAGTCGAGATAGAGAATCGATGCCACTGCATCGACGCGCATGCCGTCGAGGTGCATCTCCTCCAGCCAGTACACGGCGCTGGACAACAGGAAGTTCCTTACCTCGTTGCGGCCGAAGTTGTAAATCAGTGTCGACCAGTCAAGGTGTTCACCGAGCCTCGGATCGGCATGTTCGTAGAGGGGGGTGCCATCGAACCTGGCCAGACCATGCGCGTCCTTGGGAAAATGTGCCGGCACCCAGTCCAGCAACACACCGATCCCGTTCTGGTGGCACAAGTCGATAAAATAGCGGAAGTCATCGGCTGTCCCGTAGCGGCTGGTCGGTGCGAAATAACCGGTGGCCTGGTAACCCCAGGAGGGGTCGTAGGGGTGCTCGGTGATCGGCAACAGTTCGATATGCGTGAAGCCCATTTCCCTGACATAGTTCACCAGGCTTTCGGCCAGTTGCCGGTAGCCAAGCAACTCGCCCTCCGGGCCACGCTGCCAGGAGCCCGGGTGTACCTCGTAGACCGACATGGGCAAATGCTGCCAGTCCCGTGAAGGTCGCTGCTGCATCCATGCCTGGTCGTTCCATGTGTAGTTAACGCGACCGGTAGTGATCGACGCCGTGCGCGGTCTCACCTCGAAGGCCCGGGCATAGGGGTCGGTTTTCAGCAGAACCTCCCCGCTTTCCCGGTTGCGTATCTCGTACTTGTAGAGGTTGCCGGCCTCCAGATCGGGAATGAACAGTTCCCAGACGCCGCTGCCGCCGCGCACCCGCATCGGATGGCGCCGCCCGTCCCACTGGTTGAATTCACCCACCACGCTGACGCGCTCCGCGTTCGGCGCCCATACCGCAAACAGGATGCCCGTCACTTCATCGATTGCATGGACATGGCTCCCCAGAATGCGGTATGCATGACGATGCCTGCCTTCACTGAACAGGTGCAGATCGAAGTCCGGGAGTTGTGGCGGAAAACTGTAGGGGTCATGGGCGATGTGTTCATGTTGCTCGGCATCACGCCATACCAGGTGGTAGTGATCGGGCACAGTTCCCGGCGTGCCGCGCCATTCAAACAGGTCGGTGTCAGGAATACGTTCCAGCCGGATATTGCCTTCGGCAATCGCAACGTCATTCGCCTGCGGCATGAAGACACGCACGAGATCCAGGTCCTGATCGCGGTGTTTGCCAAGCACGCTGAAAGGGTCGTGGTGGCGTGCCTGTGCTATTCGTATAAATTCATTCTCCAGATTGCTGCTGTGCATAGTCGTTCCTCAAATCGGCTTCGATCCCTGGGGAGGAGTATCATCGATTTTCCCTGCAGCGGAAAGGTGGCAGAGGAAATCAGGAATAAGGTTGACATTCCGGGTTTTTTAGCGTGCCCCGAATACGCTTGCACGGCCATGCCACCCTGATCCCGGCAGGCGGCAAGCCAGACAGCGTACCCTGTGATCCCGGAACTGGATCTCCGGCCGCTTCATCTTCAAACCATCAAGAGCGGCGCCACTTTTGGTGCGCCAAAAAACTGGCCTGGTGCAGTACGCTGTCCGATATTGTTCGCATGTGCGCCAGCAATCCGGTAGTGCAACGGCATTTGTGACAGACGTGATTCCCTTTGAATCATTTCAGAATTCAACCAGGGGAATACGGGGCCACCATGCACTGGGCGCACAATGCCAATTTACACGCAAGGATACGCTGATTACTTCATGATATCCCGTCATTGCGGGCATAGCGAAGCCATCTCGTAACCGGAGAATCAATTGGTTAGAGATTGCTTCGTCAGTTTGCTCCCCGGCAACTGCGCCTGCATTACCTGGCTCCTGCACGGCCAGACCAGTTTCGGTCTCACCGTCTCCCTTGCGACGTCGCAATGACGAATTAATCAGCGACTCCTTAAGGTGCTGTGACAGGCGATGAAGTCAGGATCATAACAAGTGATATCATGCAGCTGACTACAGGGGCACCAGCTCGGTAATCGGCGTTGCATTCTTCACATCGACCTTGCCGTAAAGGTCATAAAGCGCGGCCTGTAGCGCCTCCTCGATAACCGGGTGGTAGAATGGCATCTGCAGTACCTCGCCGACCGTCATTTTCTGCTGAATACACCAGGCCAGCAGGTGTCCCAGGTTTTCACCCTTCGGGCATGCCATCTCGGCACCCAGCAGGCGCCCACTGGCCTTGTCTGCATAGACCCGTATCAATCCGCGATTCTTTGCCATGATCATGGCACGGCCAACCGGCCCCATCAGGACCTGTCCGGTAGCCGTGCCGGCCTGGTCGAGGTCGGAAAAGCGGGTGCCGACCACTATGATGTTGGGATCGCAGAAGGTAATGCTGAGTGGCGTCTTCCTCCTGAAGGCCATCGGCTCAGCGGAAATTGCATTGTGGCCTGCGATGCGTCCCTCGTCACCGGCCTCGTGCAGCAAGGGACGCTCTCCGGTGACATCACCCGCCATATATATCCGTGTGCCATCGATACGCATTGTTCCGGGGTCATAAACCGGAATGCCGCGCGCATCCAGTTCAAGGCCGATATCAGCCAATCCGAGCTTATCGAGGTTGGGCATGCGGCCCATACTGGCAAAAACACGCTCGACCTCGACAACCTGCTCACCGGCCTGTACCCGCAGCATGCCATTTTCTGCCTCGGTAACCTCCGCTGCATGTCCCAGCCATAGCGGCATCTCCTTGCCGAAGACCTCGATGGCAGTACGGGTGACCTCAGGGTCACTCAGTCCACCGATCGTCGCGAGTTGATCAATACCTGTGACCTCGAGACCCATGCGCCTGAGCGACTGACCGATTTCCAGACCGATCACGCCGAGCCCGACGACTGCAATCGACTGTGGCAGGTCCTCCAGCTCGAAGAATTCATCGGTCGTGATGATCCGGTCCCGGAAGGACTCCCAGGCCCGGGGGACCAGCGGTCGCGAACCGGTCGCAATGATGATGCTTTCCGCGCGTATCAGCTCACCGGTGTCGATTTCCAGCAGGTCCGTCCTGATAAATCGGGCATAGCCCTCGATAAAGTTTTCCTGCGGCAGCTTGTCGGTACTGCTGGAAAGCACCCGCTCTACAAAGATGTCACGCAAATCCTGTACATATTCCATTGCCTCCGGGATGGTAAGGCTCATGTCCTCATGGCCCTCGACCCCGTAGCGATTGAACACATTGCGGCGATGAAAATCTTCGGCAACCTGGATCACGGCCTTGGAGGGCATGCAACCCACGCGCGCGCAGGTCGTGCCCAGCTCACCTCCATTGATCAGCACAAAAGATTTACCGGATGGACGCACCTTCCCCAGCGCATACAGTCCCGCGCTGCCGGAACCTATGATTGCAACGTCGACCTTGCGCTCTTTCACATCGATTCCTCATGCCTGCAAAGGTTTGCGGTTGAGATGCCGGCACCACGGACCGTGCAGCCGGCACCCCGGTCCCGAAGGATAAACACATACTGCCCGCTTATCCACCCGGACAACCACATGCCTGAATCAAGGAATGTACGGAAAACCTTGCATCCGGCGGACGCTGTCTCACCAAACTGCATGGTATTGAACTTGCAGCCATCCCCTGCCGTGACCGCGAGGATGCAGAACGCATCCGCGACCGCCGGAAAAGGATGGACGACCGCCTCCCTCCAGTTACCTGCGAGCGATGCTGACGCGTTCAATGGCGCTCAAAACTTTTCACCTCCAGGAGAAGCGGGTTAGCCTATGACCCGGGGGATAGTCCAGAAGCTGGCGCACGCCGGGTCAGGAAGACAGCGCCTGCGTGATATACCGGCGCGTCACGCACCAGCGTAATTTCCGGATTGGCTTCAATTACCTGTACCGCCAATTGCGATACTTTTCATCCCGCCGCCGGACAAGCCGGGGCCATCCGCGGGCACCGACATTGGCTATACTGTCAGCCAGGCAACGCCCCGATTGCAAATGTACCTAAAACACACACTGTTCACCCTCATCATCGTTGTGGTGTTTTTCGGCACCGCCGAGCTGGTGCTGGCCCTGGCCGGGGTGCGTCCGCTGCTGCTTACCGAGGACCCCTTCGTCGGCTTTGCCGGAAACGTCCCCCAGTTCGTCGAGCATACCCACCCTGACGGCACGGTCATGCTGCGTACCGCCCGCAACAAGCGCATGCTGTTCAACAATCAGGAGTTCCCGAAGGAGAAGCCCCCCGGCACGTACCGCATCTTCTGCATGGGCGGCTCCACCACCTACGGACGCCCCTACTTCGACGAACTCTCCTTCTGCGGTTGGCTGCGCGCCTACCTCAACGCCGCCGATCCGGCGCGCAACTGGGAGGTCATCAACGCCGGCGGCGTGAGTTACGCCAGCTACCGCGTGGCCCGGCTGATGGGTGAGCTCAAGCAGTTCCAGCCCGACCTGTTCATCGTCTACTCCGGGCAGAACGAATTCCTCGAACAGCGCTCCTACGGGGGCCTGATCAATATGCCCGGGTGGCTGCTCGACCTCAACGCCACCCTCAGCGGCACCCGCGTCTATACCGCCCTGGCGCAGCTGATCGAGGCCGCGCAGCCCGACTCGCTCAAACAGGCACAGGCGCGCAGCCAGCTCAGCGGTGAGGTCGACGAGATCCTCAACCATACCATCGGTCCGGAGAGTTATCACCGCGACGATATCCTCAAGCAGCAGATCACCACTCACTATCGCCTGAACCTGGTACGCATGGTGAAGATTGCGCGCAGCGTGGACGCCGGGATTGTGTTCGTGCAGCCGGCAATCAACATCCGCAGCATGTCGCCCTTCAAGAGCGAGCACCGCGCAGGGCTGGATGAGGCGGCGCTCGCGCAGTGGCAGGCACACTACGCGCGGGGCGAGGCGCTGGAGACGGCCGGAGATGCCGCCGGTGCGCTGGCAGCGTATCGCGAGGCGCTGGCGCTGGACGACCGCCATGCGGGTCTGCATTACCGGATCGGCCAGACGCTGTTTGCGCTGGGTCGCTACGACGAGGCCGAGCAGGCGCTGCGCCGGGCGGTGGAGGAGGACGTGGCGCCGCTGCGCATCCTGAGCTCAATGCAGCATGACGTGGCGGCGGTGGCGGCGGAGGAAGGTGTGCCGCTGGTGGATTTTCCGGAGATCCTGCGCGCGGCCTACCGGGAACAGTATGACCATGCGGTGTTCGGGGAGGAGTTTTTCGTCGATCACGTGCACGCCACCAAGGAAGGTTACCGACTGCTCGGCCTGGCGCTGTTCGAGGAACTGGAGCGGGAAGGCGTAGCCAGCCCCGGGGCCGGATGGAATGCAGCGCACCGTGCCAGGGTCGAGCAGGCAGTGCTCGCGCACATCGACCGCAGACGCGATGGCCTGTCGTTCGTGAACCTCGGCAAGGTACTGAGCTGGGCCGGCAAGTACGAGGAGGCCTGCAATGCCTTCCAGCGCGCGCTGGATATCATGGGTCCGCACCCGGCCGCCTACAACGGCATGGCATCATCGCTGTATGCACTCGGCAAACCCGAAGCGGCGATACCGTATTACAAGGTGCTGCTGGTCATGGACCCGGCGCACAGGAGCGGCCTCCACGCCAGGCTGGCGCGGATATACGCCGAACAGGAAGACACGGAACAGGCAATCGGGCAATGCCGTGCGGAACTCGAGGTCGACCCGGACAACTTCCACATGCATCTCGCACTTGCTGAACTACTCGAACAACAGGGGGACTCTGCCGAGGCACGGGAACATTACGAAACCGCGCTGCAAATCAATAGCGACAATGCCGCGACCCACGCGAGCTTCGCACACTACCTGCTCAGGCAGGGACACCAGGATGAGGCACTGGCACACGGCCGCCTGGCGCTGCAGCTGGACCCGAAAAACAGCCGGGCGCACACGGTGCTCGGCCTGGTGCTCAGGCAGCAGGGAAAGACCGAACAGGCGATCGCGCACTTCTCAGAAGTCCTGCGGCTGGAACCGGGCAACAGCATCGCTGTGGATAACCTGCGGCAACTGCAGGCGGAACGGGAAAAGACGGACAGCGGCGCAACGTCTCCTTAACCTGCTGGATAATCAGCGTGGGCTACCGTCTCCGGTGATCCCAAACTGGCAACGGCGCTGCTGGTCGGGGCTTTAACGATGAACCTGCACTGTCCACGCAGACACCATCGAGGAACAGCATATGGCAGGAAGTCATTGCTGCCCCGTTAAGTTGAAGTGAAATCCGGTAATATCCTGTATACAAAGCTGATGACGGTGACAATGGCACGCAGGACATGACGAATCACTACACGAACCAATAAGAACGTTCCTTCTCCTTTATGCCCGCTTCTTGGGTACTCCGGAAGAAGGCCACGACTGCAGGGATGCAGGAGGTAGGGCTCCAACAGCAGGCGCCTTAGGCGACGCAGGAGCAGTTGCCGAGGATGAGGGGATATAAAATCAATCAGCTACCCTGTTTTATCCCCTCACCCCAACCCTTGCATGCCCTTCAGGGGTACTCCCGAAGGGAGAGGGAGTTAACGGGACAGCAATGTCCTTATATTGTGCCCTCATCCTCAGGTCACTTGAATGCATTTCTGTTTATCTTCACTGCTTTCATGAGTCTTATCTTACCGGCAATGTCAGCAGCGGCTTCGCACCGGGCACATTGCCGACGATCGAGGCGAACAACGCATCCGACGGTCGGTGAGATCAGGACCAGCAGGAGTGCGAAAAAATAATCTGCCACGGAAAGCGCCCATGCAGGAAAAGCGCGTACCCGGATCACTGGCAGCCGTGTGAGCGCGCTTGCGGCAGCGGGGATCGGGGTTGTGGGTTTGCTCCGACAAGCAGTGACTCCTTTGCTTGTGTCGATTTCCGGGGACAGTGTACCGATTTCCGCTACTCTTGCCACACAAGCCATACCTTGTCCCTAACATTTGACCTACAGACCCGTGGGGAACGACTCGTTGGGGCGCCCGCTGCTCACGTTGCATCGCAATGCACGCCAATGCATCACTGAATCCCGTCAAAACTCATTCATGACGTTCAACGAGACGCATTCTGCCTCGCCAGCCGCCTGCGCTCACCGTAAGCCCTGGCCCAGGGATTAGCCGTCACGCCGTGGGCAAGAATGCTGAGTATGATGGTGCATGCCACCGTCATGGCCAGTGGACCACTGTCCGGCAGCCCACTGTCCACCACGATGACTGCAAACACGATACTGGCCATACCGCGCGGGCCGAACCAGCCGATAAACAGCTTGCCTTCGGTGTCGATGCCGCTGCCGGTGAGTGACAGGAACACCGGCAACATGCGGATGACGGTGAGACTCAACACCGAGTAGAGCAGGATCATCCAGCTGAAATTACCTACCGCCTGCCCCACCACCGCCGAACCGAAAATCACCCAGGTAAGCAGTGCCAGCGTATCACCCGTGCCCTCCGACGCGAGCAGAAACTCATCCTTCACTTCCTTGGAGAGATCCCCATCCAGAACAGCGAACAGGAGACCGCCGCTGAAAGCTGCAGTAAAACCACTGCCACCCAGCGACTGGGCCACCGCAAAACAACTCAAAGCCAGGGCGACCACCGGTATCTGTATCCAGGTGTGCGTCAACCACTGCCTGTGGCGGGCGAACTTCAGTAATCTGACGGTGGCAAAGGTCAGCACCAGGCCAACGGCAAGGCCGATACCGATTTCCTCAACCACCAGTTTTACCGCCAGCGTCCAGACGCCCTGCTCACCCGCCTTGTCCAGCGCCAGTGCCAGGAAGACGAACAGGATCGGCACACAGATACCGTCATTCAGACCGCTTTCGACATTCAGGCCCTGGCGGACTTCATCCGGTACCGCTTCATTGGTCACCACGGCTTTCCCGAGGGCCGCATCAGTCGGCGCCAGCATGGTGGCCAGCACAGCGAGCGAGAACAGCGACAGGCTGTCGACCAGCAACACACCGACACCGAAGCCCAGCAGAATGGTCAACGGTAGCCCGATCAACAGCAAGCGTACCGGCAGCCCGCCGGTTTTTTTCAGCACACCGATATCGGCACCGGCCGCGTCGGTAAACAGCACCAGGGCCAGCGTGATCTCCGCAAGCGCCTTGATCATCTCGCGATCGGCTTGCAGTGAAAGGGCGTCCAGTCCAACCGGGCCGATCAACAGACCGAACAACGTGAACACAATCGGACCGCTGATCCAGGTACGTTCGACCGCGCCGGCGACAGCACTGTAAACCAGCACAAAAACGGCGAACAACGCGAGGGGTTCATACATGTAAAGCTTCCGAATGAAGTAAAAAGTCAATGCCGTAGTCAAGCCGAAAATGATGACAGCATACGACGCCTGGATCGACGCCAGTGTGCGCCATTCCCCGCTCAGCACAACGTCAGCATAGCCCAGTGTGGTGAAAGTCACCATGGAGAAATAACCACTGTGTGCTCGTTGTCATGGACCAGTTCACGCGGCGCATCATCGGCTTCGGTGTGCATGCGGTGATGTCAATGGGACCGCCCTGTGCCAGATGTTCAACACAGCCATTTTTACCCAAGGTATCCCGCGGATCACCTGAGTACGATGGCACGGTTTGCGCTGGCCACCGGATTGCGAGAGGCCAATGTTACTGGTCTCCAGTGGTCACAGGTTGATCTGGCGCGGCGCGTGGCCTGGATACATGCTGACCAAGCAAAAAATGGCAAGCATCTGGGTGTTCCACTCAACAATGAAGCAGTCGTGCTGTTGCGGAAACAGATGGGGAACCACCCAGACTATGTGTTTACTTATCGCAGCAGACCGGTGAAGAAGTGCAAT
>Ga0210064_1001064_pt1 | contig 12276 bp, 9 predicted proteins | sample Muzzi_CordC_D2_FD_185531 | JGI IMG/M metagenome (GOLD analysis project Ga0210064, IMG submission 185531) | Wetland microbial communities from San Francisco Bay, California, USA, that impact long-term carbon sequestration - Muzzi_CordC_D2 (SPAdes) | ecosystem: Environmental > Aquatic > Marine >...
ACGCGTCCCTGGATGCCATCGAACACAGCGACCGGCGGCGTGCAGAGCTGGACACCCGGCTCGGCGAACTGGAGACGGCATATCGCAGCGCGGCAGGGGAACTGGGTCGTAAACGGCAGCAGGCTGCCAGCGACTTCGGCAGGCAGATCACCACGGCCATGCAAAGTCTGGGCATGGCGGGCGGTGTATTCGAGGTCAGCGTAGCACCGCGCACCGACACAACGCCCGGAGCCCATGGTCTCGATGCGATCGAGTTCCTGGTCAGCGCCAATCCGGGACAGCCCGTGCAGCCGCTGGGCAAGGTCGCCTCGGGGGGGGAACTGTCGCGCATCAGCCTGTCGATCCAGGTCATCTCCGCGGGCAGCGAGACCATTCCCACCCTGATCTTCGACGAGGTCGACAGCGGCATCGGCGGCGGCGTGGCAGAGATCGTCGGCCAGAAACTGCGCGCACTCGCTGGCAACCGCCAGGTGCTGTGCGTGACCCACCTGCCCCAGGTGGCGGCACAGGCGCACCGGCAGCTGCAGGTCAGCAAGCTGGCGGGCGAGAACACCACGCGCACCAGCATCCGCAAGCTCGCTGCCGAGGAGCGTATTGACGAACTGGCGCGCATGCTGGGCGGCATGAAGATCACCCGGCAAACCCGCGAGCATGCCCGGGAAATGCTGGAACAGGGACAGCAGAAGACAGCACGCACCCGGTCAGGCAAACGCAAGTCCGGCACCTGATCACGCCGGCTGCCGGACAGCATCAGGCGTGCCTGCGCGTCAGGCGTGCCTGCCCGATGTCATGGCTACTTTTTGTCGCGGCAGGCTGAACAGATCCCGTACATGTAGAGACAGTGGTCGGTCATTTCATAACCCAGTTCTGCCGCGATGGCCTTCTGGTGCTTCTCGATCACCTCGTCGACGAATTCATCCACGCGGCCGCACTTCACGCACAGGATGTGGTCATGGTGGCTGCCCTCGTTGAGCTCGAACACGGACTGCCCGCCCTCAAAGTGATGCCGCTTGACCAGGCCGGCGGTCTCGAACTGGGTCAGCACGCGGTACACCGTTGCCAGACCGATGTCCTCACCGGTCTCAAGTAACGCCTTATAGACGTCTTCCGCGCTGTGGTGGCGCTGGTTGCTGGTCTCCAGGATATCCAGGATCTTGACCCTGGGCAGGGTAACCTTCAGTCCGGCCTTGCGTAACTCACTGGATTCCAATGTGTAGTCTCCTGTATAGATGCCAATCCAAGCTAACTTGGGGTATCATCCGCCCGGTTGATTACTGATGTCGCCGGGCTGGTCTGTGGATGAAAAAGCTTCTCATTATTATTGCCTGTATTGCAAGTCTGTGGCTAACCGGCTGCTCGAATTCCCGCTTTCACCTGGTGCACAAGATCGATATCCAGCAGGGGAATGTGGTTACCCAGGATGAAATCAATCAGCTGGAGCCCGGCATGACCCGCCGCCAGGTCCAGTACATCATGGGTTCACCGATGATCGCCGACGTCTTCCACCAGGACCGCTGGGACTACCTCTACCTGATGGAACCCGGATACGGCAAGCCTTCCAGTGACCACGTCACGCTGTATTTCGAGGCCGACGCCCTGCAGCGCATCGAGGGCAGCATGCATCCGCAGGAGATCAACACGGCTGAGCCTGCGCCTTCGCGCCAGGTCACGGTGGTGGTTCCGCCGAAAGAACGTGTCCCGCCGGGCCTGCTGACCCGGCTGTGGTACTGGATCACCTTCCGCAAACCCGGTGAGGTCTGAGGCTGCCCACCACCTCCCGGCAGTACATCCCGGCAGAGCCGCCTCAGGACAGACCGGCGGCCCCCTTCTTCATGACCTTGCCCTCGGCTGCCCGTTTTTTCCTGACTTCCTTGGGATCGGCAATCAACGAGCGGTAGATCTCCACCCGGTCACCCGGATGCAGGGTATCCGTAAGCTTTCCCAGCTTGCCGAACACGCCGACCTTGTTGCTGGCAAGGTCGATTTCCGGAAACTGCGCCAGGATGCCGGAAGCCCGGATGACTTCCTCGATGCTGGCATTCGCGGCAACATCCAGTGCCAGGATCACCTGCCGTTCCGGCAGCGCGTAGGCCACCTCGACAGGAATCTTCTCAGCGTTCTCCATAGACCTGAGCCGCACGTTGCTGGAATGCATCCACCAGGGTATTGGCAATCTGACCAAACACCGGCCCCACGACCATCCTGACCACACGACTGGAGAAGTCGTATTTCAGGGACAGCGATATCTTGCAACCGGCGTCACCCAGGGGGTCGAACTGCCAGTGGCCCCGCAACTCACTGAACGGCCCTTCGACCAGCCGCATTTCGATACGGCGGTCGTGTGTATGGTGATTGCGGGTCGTGAACGACTTGCTCACACCACTGACCGCGAAGTCGATGCGCGCCGTAACCTCGCCCCCCTCCGCGGCCATGACCTGCGCGTCGCTGCACCAGGGCAGAAACTGCGGGTAGGCGTCGATATCGCTGACCAGGGCGAACATTTCCCGGGGCGAATACGGCACCAGCGCGGAGCGGTCTATGGATTCCATGGTCGTGTCTGCCTGTGACTATGCGCGGCGAACCGGCCCGGGTATCTCACCGGTACCCCGGAGACTGTGCGCTGCTGCAGGATGCAGGTACACGAGGACCAGCCAGGGCCGTGACAGGCAGGTCCGGGAAACATTCCAGGCTCCGGTGACATGCCCTGCGTAACGCCTGCAATATAAAACATGATCCGCCAACGCCGCCCGGTGAGATATCCGGGCTAGCCAATGACACCGATGGCATTCAGGAACACAATGATCACGGCGACCGGCGTGATATAGCGGACCAGGAAACGCCACAGCGGGTAGAAGAACAGGTCACCCATATTCAGCTCCTCCATGCTGGATTCACGCGACATCTTCCACGCCGCGAAAATAGCGATCAGCAGGCCGCCCAGCGGCAGCATGATGTTGGCGGTGAGATAGTCCAGCAGGTCGAAAATGGTACTGTCGTGGAATATCTCGACACTGGCAAGCAGCTTGACCTCGGACCAGTAGTTGAATGACAGCACCGTGAGCAGACCGAATGCCCAGGTCACAAATCCGGCTGTCATCGAGGCATACACCCTGGACATTCCCCGGTTCTCGACCAGCCAGGCCACCGCGGGCTCGATCAGCGAAATGGCGGAAGTCCAGGCGGCGAACACCAGCAGGACAAAAAACAGCATGCCGAAAAAGGCCCCGCCGTCCATGTGACCGAACGCAATCGGCAGGGTCTGGAAAATCAGCCCCGGGCCGGCAGCGGGTTCCAGGCCGTTGGCGAAGACAATGGGGAAAATCGCCAGGCCGGCAAGCAACGCCACCAGTGTATCCATGATGGATACCGCAATCGAGGTCTTGGCGATGGAGGCATTGTCCGGCAGGTAGGAACCGTACACCATGATGGCGCCCATGCCGAGACTCAGTGTAAAGAAGGCGTGTCCCATGGCGATCAGGATGCCGTTGCCGGTGATACGGTTGAAGTCCGGCCTGAACAGGAACTCCACGGCATGATGAAAGCCGCCGCTGTTCCAGGCGTAGCCCACCAGGACCAGCAACAGCACGAACAGCGCCGGCATCAGCAGGCGCACGGCCTTTTCCAGGCCGTTGCTGACACCGCGAGCCACCACGACCATGGTCATCACCATAAAGATGGTATGCCATGCCAGCAGGCGCTCGGGCTCGCCCACCAGGTTGCTGAAAATACTCTGCACACCGTCCGGGGTAAGCCCGGTAAACAGCCCGCTGCCGGCACGAAATACATAGGCCAGCGCCCAGCCGGCGATCACACTGTAATAGGAAAGGATGAGGAATCCGCCCAGCATGCCGGCCCAGCCCAGCCATTTCCAGTGGGGGCTGGCGTTTTCCTCGCGCGCCAGCGTGCGCATGGTATTGATCGGACTCTGGCGGCCACGCCGGCCGATCATGACCTCGGCCATCATGATCGGGATGCCGATCACGCCGATGCACACCAGGTAAACCAGCACAAAAGCGCCGCCGCCGTTCGCACCGGTGATGTAGGGAAACTTCCAGATATTACCCAGCCCTACGGCGGAACCCGTCGCGGCCAGGATGAATGCGAGCCGGCTGGACCATTGACCATGGATCGATTCGCGTTCAGATGTCATCAACAATCTCCTCGTTTCACCGGATATCCGGGACGCAGCCGCCCGCAGCGGGGACAGGCACCGGCATTGTCCGTGAAATAATGCCCCATCTCAACCGCACAATTCCGGCAGTACGCAGTACAGTCGGGATTGATATACTGCGCCCATGGCAAAAAAGAAATCCGCGGCAGGAGCCGGCAGCAGCATCGCCCTGAATAAAAAGGCACGCCACGACTATTTCATCGAGGATCGCATCGAGGCCGGCCTCGCCCTGCAGGGCTGGGAGGTAAAGAGCCTGCGGGCAGGACGGGTGCAGCTGTCCGAGAGCTATATCCTGCTGCGGGACAACGAGGCCTGGCTATTCGGGGCGCACATTTCGCCGTTACTCAGCGCATCCACCCATGTCACGCCGGATGCCACGCGCACCCGGAAACTGCTGCTGCACCGGCGCGAAATCGACAGGCTGACCGGTGCGGTCGAACGCAAGGGCTATACCCTGGTGCCCCTGGCACTGTACTGGAAGCGGGGCCGCGCCAAGCTGGAAATCGCCCTCGCCCGCGGCAAGCAGAGCCATGACAAGCGCGCCGCCGACAAGGAACGCGACTGGAACCGTGAAAAACAGCGCCTGCTGCGCAGCCACTAGTCCCTGGTGATCACGGCATCATGGCCACGGAATCCACGGAAGGACACGGAAAAACCTCTGGGGAACCCCTGATGAATTTGTCATTACGACGGCTGGAGAGATGCCGGCGGTGGATAACGCATGGAGCAGTTATAGAGAAACCACATCACGCAGCAATCTCCAGCCAATTGAATTTGAACTAACAGATTGCTTCGCCAGCCGCCTTGAACATGGCCCGGACCAGCCTCTCGACCGTTTGCGGCCTCACCTTCTCCACGCCTCCCGCTGCACCCCTGGCTCCCTGTGCATCGCTCTCGCAATCAACGAGATGCATGAATTAACCAGAGCATTTCTGATGGGTGTTATTTTTTCCGTGTTCTTCCGTGGATTCCGTGGCTATTGGAAATACTGGAAACCGGCACGACCTGTCAGCAGCCGCTGCATTTCTCTTCATCCGCCATGGCCGCGTGATTCATATCCGTCAGCCTCGCGATCAGACCGTCAATTCCGTTGCGGCTGATCTCCTGGGAAAAACCGGAACGATGCGTCGCCACCAGGCTGATGCCCTCCACGGAAACGTCGTAGATCAGCCAGTCGCCATCAACCCGATGCATGCGAAACGAAACATTCACGATGGGCGCACCCTCCGGTTCAACCTCGGCATGAACCTCGACCCGGTCATCCTCTGGCGCAGCGCGCAACGGCAGGAAATGCACTGCGGTTTCCCGGTAGGAGGTCACATTGCGCAGGTAGGTCAGGAGCAGCATTTCCCGGAACTGGGTCATGAAGGCCTCCCGCTGCTCCGGCGTCGCCTTGCGCCAGTGCTTGCCAAGCACCCAGCGCGACAGCGTGACAAAATCGACATGCGGCAGGACGGCTTCATAGGCAAGCGCCCGCAGCCGTGCCGGGTCTCCGAGGATGCTGGTATCCTCGTGAACCACGTCCGTCACGTGTTCCGTCATTTGCCGCAGAACAGCCACCGGGGCCGGCTCGGCATGCACCGGCGGCACAGTCAGGATCAACAGCCCGGCTGTCAGCAGCCATGCGAGCGTTATAGTGAAGGTCGTTGTTGCTGCGCGTTTCATGTTGGTTACCGATTCCTGTAGGGCGGGCCCGGCCCGTTTCTGGTCTTCGGCTTGCGCTGTATCCCGGAGACAGCAATGGCCGCGAACCGCGCGGTCCCGCGTCTCCGGCATGCGAGGGCATGCCGCTGTGTATTGGTAAATATACTGATATGTTGGCATCGTAAACCAGTCTATACTGTCAACCTGATGTGTCATTTAATTGCCTTTCTGCGTATATTCTACTAACATACTGACTTTTAAAGAGAACCATAACTTACCCGGTATGCGCCTGTTTCTGTCTTTCCTCCTGCTCCTGATACACGCCGCCAGTGCGATTGCCGCGGAAGTGCCGGAGATCGTCAGGAAATGCGCCGAGCAGAACATGCCGAAAACCACCGCGGTCCAGTCCATCGAGCTGACCGCCCGCGACCGCAGCGGCTACGAACAGGTACTGCTGGCCGATGTCTACTGGAAACGGGATGCCGACAACCACTCGCGCCTGCTGATGCATTTCGAGGAACCCGTGGATGTTCGCAATGCCCGTTTTCTGGTCATCGAGAACGAGCCGCAGAACGACATGTACATCTACATGCCCGGCCTCTTCAAGGTACGCAAAATCACCTCCAAGCGCATCTCCAGCTCCATCCTCGGCACCGACTTCTCCTACGAGGACTACGAACGCCTGCATGGCATCATGCAGGACCTGAAGGCCGAACAATACCCGGATGAGGTACTGGACGGCCGCCCCGTCTATGTGGTCAACAGTTATCCCGGCGACGCTTCCGGCTACGACAAGATTGCCAGCTACATCGACAAGCAGACCTGCGTCACCCTGAAGGTGGAACTCTTCGAGCGTGGCCACCAGCTGCGCAAGACCCTGACCATCGATCCCGCGGACATCCAGCCGGTCGGGGACATCCAGGTACCGCGCGCGCTGGTGATGCGCGACGTCAGGGACAAGACGCAAACCCGGCTGGTGATCCGGGAGATCAGGACCGGAGATCCTCTTGATGATGCACTGTTTGATCCGGAGCAGCTGAAGCAGCAGAAAATCCCGCCCATACTGGACGAGTAATGGGCCTCACTGAAAAATTATCCGAGCTGGTTTCCCGTTATACCTGGCTCACCATCCTCCTGTTCACCTCGCTGACGCTGCTGGCACTGACGGCCATCGTCAACCCGCTGACCGGGCAGTTGCGCCTGGGAATCGACCCGTCAGCCAACCGGCTGATCGCCGAAGACCAGCCTTCAAAGATATTCTACGAACAGACACGGCGTATTTTCGGCAGTGACGAGACGCTGATCATCACAATTGCAGCAGCGGATGTGTTCACTCCGGAAGTCTTTGACACCGTTGCCCGGATGACGCAGCGGATCTCGGAAATCGGGGCCGTGCGCGACGTGCTCTCGCTGGCCAATGCCGTTGATATTCGCAGCGTCGACGATGGTCTCGACATCTCGCCGTTTGCCAGCGGCCTTGAAGACGGCAGCACCACCCTGGCCGGGATCCGGGAGCGCGTCCTGGGCAACCCGGTATATGCCGGCAACCTGGTATCGGTCAATGGCGATGCCACTGCGCTGGTGGTTTATTTCAACGACATTTCCGATTTCGAATACATGCGCGGCGGCATCCATGAGCAAATCATGCGCATTATCGAGGAGGAACGCGGCGGCAGCGACGTCTACCTCACCGGCTCGCCCTTCTTCAAGGTCGCCATGTCGGAAGCGCTCATCAAGGACCTGTTGTGGACGCCCCCGCTGATCACCGTCATTCTGGTGATCGTACTGGTGCTGGCATACCGCAGCATGATCGGGGTCGTCGCGCCGCTGCTTACCGTCGGCGCGGGCGTCATCCTGACACTGGGCACGATTGCCGCCCTGGGCCATTCACTCAGCATGATCTCGGTGCTGGTGCCGCCCCTGCTGATGATCCTGGGTTTTTCCTACGCGGTCCATGTCACCTCCGAATATCACCAGCTGCGCAATCAACCGGACAGCGGCGTACCCATAATCAGACAGGTGCTGCAGGACATGACACTGCCCGTGGCCCTGACCGGCCTGACCACGATCGCCGGCTTCATCGCGCTGATGGCCAACCCGATAGACGCCGTGCGGGAATTCGGCATTTTCGCAGCCATCGGTGTCGTGTATGTCACCATACTCTCAATCACCTTCACCCCCGCCCTGCTCAAGGTGCTCGACCGCAAGCCCCGCCTTGCCGCTGATGCCGCAACAAGTACCGTGAATGTGAACCGGCCCGTCATCCGGGGTTTCGACCGCTTCGTGGAACGCATCGCCCTGTACGACCTGAAAAACCGCAACCTGATTTTTGTGATCGCCGCGATCCTGTTCATGCTGGCCCTGGCGGGAATGACGCGCATCCACGTCAGCACCGAGTCCATCACCAATTTCGCCGCTGACTCCGCGGTGCGCAAGGGCTTTGACATCGTCAACGACAAGCTCGGCGGTGCCAACAACTTCTACATCGTGCTGGAAGGCAGCCATCGCGACGCATTCAAGGAACCGGCAAACCTGAAGCTGCTGCAGGCTCTGCAGGCCTGGCTTCTCGAACAGCCTGAAATCGGCGGAACCCTGTCCATCGCCGATTACCTGATGCTGATCAACCAGGCATTCAATGACAATGATCCGGCATTCCACACGATTCCCGACAACAAGCGACTGATCACCCAGCTGCTGTTCCTCAGCTCCAGCGAGGATCTCGACCGGATTGTCGACTCGCGCTATCAGCTTACCAACCTCGTGGTGCGCTCCAGGGTCATCAATTCCGACCGCATGACGGACCTGATAGATCGCATCCAGGCCAGGCTGGCACAGCTGCCGGAGCACATCAAGGCAACGGTCACGGGCAACCCGGTACTGATCAGCGAGACCCTCACCAACATCATTGTTGGCCAGGCTCGCAGCGTCGGCCTGGCGCTGATCTTCGTCTACCTGATCCTGGCCGTGATGTTCATGTCCCAGCGCATCGGGTTTGTGGCCCTGCTGCCGAATATCCTGCCGGTTGCCCTCTATTTCGGCTCACTGGGTTTTTTCGGCATCAGCCTGAACCCGAGCACCAGCCTGATTGCCCCGATGGTGCTGGGCATCGCCATCGATGACACGATCCACTATTTTTCACGTTTCAACCGCGAGGTGCGCCTGAACGCCAACGACCGCAAGGCCACCCTGCTGGCCATGAAGGCCGTCGGCCGGCCGGTCACTCTCACGTCGGTCGGTCTGTGCCTGGGCTTCCTGGTCCTGATGGACAGTGAACTGCGCATGCAGTCCCAGGTCGGCATCATGGCTTCCTATGCACTGGCCATCGCCTGGCTAAGCGACTTCATGCTGACGCCGGCGCTGTGCGCCACGGTCCGCTTCACCACCCTGTGGGATGCGCTTACCCTCGACCTCGGCAGCAATCCGCAGGAATCGATCCCGCTGCTGAAGGGGCTGCGCGCATCGCAGGCACGGATTGTCGCGCTCATGGCAAAAGTCATCAGCGTACCGCAGGGAAAGCGCCTGATTCGGGACGGGGATGAAGGCAAGGAGATGTATGTCGTCATCGAGGGACGGCTGCGCGCCTCGGTTGCCGGCAAGGACGGTCCCATCAACGTCGCCTCTTACGGGCGCGGAGACGTGGTCGGCGAGGCCGGGCTGTTCTATGAAAAACGCTCCGCCGATGTCGACGTCGTCGAGGACAGCCGCCTGCTGTGTCTGAGCCAGAGCAATCTCGACCGGCTCAGCCGGCGCTACCCCTACATCGCGAACAAGGTATTCCGGAACCTCAGCAAAATACTTGCGACCCGTCTTTTCACGACGACGCACCGGCTGACATAACAACGACAGGGCAGCGCATGCCCGTGGAGAGAGCGCAGATGAAGCCCTTTCCCTTCTGATACAATGCACACCCGGGCACAGGCATAGATTGAAAGCGCGAATTGAAAATCTGCTGCTGATCCGCGAGGGGGAACGCGATAACGTCGCCTATTTCCTGCTGTTCTTTCTGCTGGTGAGTGCCGGCATGGCAGTGGGGCGCGGTACTGCCGACGCCCTGTTCCTGAAGCGTCTCGGGATCGAATACCTGCCCGTTATGTACATGGTGCAGAGCCTGCTGCTGGCTGCCGTCAGCATCGTCTATGCCGCCTATGCCGACCGCATTCCGGCTGAAAAATTCTTCCGCCTGCTGTTCATAACCCTGGGGACAACGGTTCTCGTCTGCTGGCTGCTGATATCGATCACGGCCAGCGATCTGGTCTACCCCGTCTATTACATGGTCTACGAAGTGGCTTCCGAAGTGCTGCTGGTGCATGCCGCACTGTATATGAGCCAGAACATGAACACCCTGCAGGCGAAGCGGCTCTCACCGCTATTCTATGCCGGCGCCCAGGCAGGCACCGTGCTTGGCGGCATGCTGCTGGTATTCGGCGCGCCGCGCCTGGGCGCCCAGAACCTGCTGCTTGCCTGGTGCGCCCTGCTGCTGGCCGGACTCGCCGTCATCAGCATCAGGCACCGCCGGCATGGCGCCTCACAGTATTACCGCGCGCCGCAGAAACGCCGTGGATCCCTGCAGGAGTGCCTGGGACAGATTCACCAGGGTGTGCGCTTCACCTATAAATCAAGTCTGCTGCGGGCCGCCTCGTTCGCGCTGTTCTTCATGGTGATCGCATTCTATGTGCTTTGCTACAGCGTCAACCGGGTCTACAGCCAGACATTCCAGTCGGAAGAGGAACTGACCCGGTTCTTCGGCATCCTGAGTGCCAGCACCAGCGGTATTGCCCTGGTCTCGCAGTTGTTCATCACCAACCGGGTTATCACGCGCTTTGGTATTCGCAGTATCAACCTGCTGTTCCCCTTCACCACGGTTGCCAGTCTTGCCGCTCTGGTATTCAGCTTTACCCTGCCGGCGGCGCTGATCGGCAGTATCAACAAGGATGCCCTGATGCCGGCCTTCAGGAACCCGGTCAGGAACATGTTCTTCAATGTGCTGCCGGATTACATCCAGGGGCGCGCCCGGGCCCTGTCGATCGCGCTGGTGCTGCCGCTGGCCCTGATGCTGTGCGGGGGCATGCTGATTTTCATGCAGCGCATGGATCATCCGATCTACTTTCTGCTGCCGGGTGTACTGGCCGCGCTGCTGTACCTGTTGTCCTGCATGCAGATGAACAAGGCCTATGTCAGCACGCTGCTGGCAACCCTGAAAGAACGCCTGTTCCTGCCTGACCGGAAGATGTACGCGGACCTGAACGGCTGCAGCGATGAGGTATTCGAGGACGTGATGCGCGGCGTAAGCCACACGGACCCCGAGGTATCACTGGCCTTCTCCAGGGTCCTCACCGGCTCCTTTCCCGAACGGGCGGCAGGCATCATCCTGGCGCGCGCCGCGGACAGCGACAATGCCGCAGCTGACCGCTACCTGGCCCTGCTCGAGAATCTGGATATCTCTCCCTACGCCGCGGAATTGCAGGATCTCGGCCGCCGTGGCGACAGCCATCTGCAAGCCACCCTGCTGCACCTGCGGCTCGACAAGGGTGACACCCTGGCGATAACCGAGGCCCTGCTGCAGCTGGACAGCAAAAACCCTCGCCTGCGCGCCACCGCAATCCATGCAGCCCTGCTCGACGCGGATGCCGCCAGCCACCGCAACAGCGGAATTGCCGCCTGGCATGCGCTGCTGCAGCAGGGCACGGACTCGCAGCTGGCGGCACTCAGCCTCATCCCTGACCTGGAACGCCTGGAGGCTGCCGGGCGACAGCCGCTGGAAACCGCCTACACGAGAATCTTCGGCAGGCTGCTGGACAGTGATACGCCCGGCATCAGGCTGCGCACGCTGCACGGCATGCGCGCGTGGCAGGGCAAGCTGCCGGACGCGCTACGGCAGGAACTGGCTGCGGCACTGGATAGCCGGCACGCCGGTCTGCGGGAAGCTGCGGCAGCCTGTCTGCACCTCATCCCCGCGGCAGAACGGGACCCCCTGATGCTGCAGGCCCTCGGTGACGGCAACAAGCGGGTCAGAAAGGCGGCGATAGCGGCACTGCATCTGGCCGTGCAGGATTACCCGGAACTGGCACTGAACTGGATTGCTTCCGACCGCGGCAGCCTGCGGGCACAACAGGAACTGCTCAGGTCCCTGCTGCACACCCGCCTGCCCAGGGCGGTATTCGAGGACATCGCCCGCAACAAGTCGCTTTCCGCCAGAAAGCTGCAGGCGGCGCTGCAGGTACTGGAGCGGGATAGCGTCCTGCAAAGCAGCGGCAGCGCCTGCTCGATTTTACGCTACACTCTGCATGAGCGGATCGAACAGACCATAGAGCTGACACTGCTTGCGATGGAACCGCTGTACGAGCCGGGATTGATCAGAATTATTCGCACCGGATTTGCCAGTGGCGACGCCCGCCATATCGCCAATGCCTGCGAGGCACTGGAAAACCTGCCCGGCCAGGAAGTCGTGGCGGGACTTGCAG
>Ga0210064_1001065_pt1 | contig 12275 bp, 12 predicted proteins | sample Muzzi_CordC_D2_FD_185531 | JGI IMG/M metagenome (GOLD analysis project Ga0210064, IMG submission 185531) | Wetland microbial communities from San Francisco Bay, California, USA, that impact long-term carbon sequestration - Muzzi_CordC_D2 (SPAdes) | ecosystem: Environmental > Aquatic > Marine >...
AAGTGAAGCGACGGGTGCCTGGCTGATTACGCAATTACCCCGGGAACCGGCCCTTCCGCAGGATGCATGTGGGCGCTAGTTTTCGGCAATAAATCCGAACGCCTTGTCATGCACGTAGATGAGTTTGCAGTCTGCGAGATATTCCGCCGCGTGAATCCGTCCGGCCCGGATATAACCGGTATCGCCCTTGTTGAGGACCAGTGGTTCGCCATCGGGTATCAGGGCACCACCTTCGCGGTTGTAGAACTGGACGGACATCCTGCCTTCGATAACCACCGTCATATCATCGCCGGGATGGGAATGCGGGGGTTCCCCGGAACCGGGTTCCCAGCGTTCCAGCATGACCTCGACACCGTCCGGGTTGTCGGGGCAGGTGGTCCTGACCGTGAAGCCGTCCGGGGTGTCAGGTACGCTGACATGGTTGTCCCAGATGCTGCTGGTGTCTGATGTAACTGTCTTGTCGTCGACCATATAGAAATCTCCCGTTGAATAAAGGGGACATTCTGGTTTATTGATACCCATCTCCGCTCCCCGGTCAACACGGGTGTAAAACCAGAATGTCCCCTTTTTTATTTTTCCATAATATGCATAAAAAAGCCCCTCATCGAGGGGCTTTCATGTTTCATGTTGTTGTTACGGTGATAACTTACTTGGAGGCAATCTCCTCCAGTTGCCTGGCCTTGATCATCTGGCCGCCGAGACCGGCCTCCTTGCCGCTCTTGCCGTAGGCCACGCTCATCAGGGTGGAGTAGTACACCACCGGCATCTTGAAGTTGGTCTTGTACTTCTGGTTGATGTGATTCTGGTAGACCTCGACGTTCATCTGGCAGACGGGGCAGGGGGTGACGATCATGTCGGCGCCGCCGTCGTAGGCGGATTCGATGATGTCCTTGATAAGCGCCTGGCTCTTTTCCGGTTCGCTGAAGGCCAGCGCGCCGCCACAACAGGACACCTTCTTGTCATAGTTCTCCACCGGCGCGGCACCCATGGTCTCGACCAGTTTGTCGAGGTACTTGGGATTCTCGTAGGACTCGCCGTCGATGCCGAACGGGCGGTTGGTCTGGCAACCGACATAGCCGGCGATCTTGAGACCGTCGAGCGGCTTCTTGACGTGCTTGCCCATTTCCTCGTAGCCGATGTCCTCGATCAGGACTTCCACCATGTGGCGCACATTCTGGCTGGCCTCGACCTTGAGACCGGCCTGGGCCAGCGCCTCGTTGGTTTCCGTCATCAGCTTGTCGTCGTCGTGCAGGCGCTCCTGGGTCTCCTTGGTGGCCAGCCAGCAGGCCGCACAGGTGGCGACGATGTCCTGGCCGGGGTTGGCCTGTTCCGAGATGGCCATGTTGCGCGCCGACAGGGCCAGGCGCGGCAGCTCGCCGCCGCCGGCATAGCCGATGGAGGCGGAGCAGCAGTTCCAGTCCGGAATCTCGTTCAGCTCGATATCGAGCACGTCGCACATGGAATCCACGGAGACCATGTAGTTGGATGCCGAGGCGGCCTTCTGCGAGGAACAGCCCGGGTAGAATGAATAGGATTTTTTCGCCATGATTCAGTACCTCACTTGCCAGCCACGGGTATGCGGGCTGCTTCGAGTTCTTCCGCCTTTTTGAGAATGGCCTGCAGGCCCTTGGCGTCCTTGCACTTGTGGCCGCCGATCAACTCCATCGGGCTGAGCCGCTTGGACAGTAACATGCCCAGTCCGATGTCCTTCATCTTCAGCGAGGTCTTGATGCCCTCGCCGATACCGTTCATGAAGTACAGCGCCAGGCCCAGCTTCAGTTCGTTGACACGGCCGGTTTTCGCCAGGTTGTTCCAGAACAGCAGCGAGAACTTGTGGGTTGGCTGGTTCTTAGGGGCGATGCCGAGGCGTTTCGCGTAGTGCGCGAGACCGTGCATGATGTGGGTGATAGGCAGCTCGCGCGGGCAGCGCACGATGCAGTTGTAGCACGAGGTACACATCCACATGGAGGTGGACTGTAACACCTCGTCGCGCTGGCCGGCGCGGATCATCATGAAGATTTCCTGCGGCGGATGATCCCAGTGCGGGCCGAGCGGGCAGGAGCCGGAGCATACGCCACACTGCATGCACATCTTCACCCATTCGCCTTCCTCGACATTTTCCTCCACTTCGCGGAGAAAACTGTTGCGGTACTGTTCGACCATTTGGGTATTTGCGTCACTCATGATTTTCTCCTGGGATCAGAACTTGAACGGGCTCATGCCGACCTGTTCGACGGTGGCGGCCATGTCGTTGATGAGCTGCGGTGCGCGTTCAATGTCTGTAATGGCGACCTCGTAGGTTGCGACCCGTTCTTTCTCGAGGTTGAGTGTTTCCAGCGTGTCGTCGATCTTGCTCATGCGCACGTGCGCGATCTCGGAACCCTTCACGAAGTGGCACTGGTAGTTTTCGCCCTTCTGGCAGCCCATCAGCACGATGCCGTCATAGCCGCTGTTCAGCGCGTCGGAAATCCAGATGGTATTGACCGAACCGAGGCAGCGCACCGGGATGACGCGGGCGAACTCGCTGTACTGGTTGCCGTTGCGGGCGGCCATGTCGAGCGCCGGGTAGGCGTCGTTTTCACAGGCCAGCACCAGGATGCGCGGTTTCTCGTCGAACTCGTCCGGCATGTCCACGATCTTGAGTTGCTGGCCGACGGTTTCCACCGAGTAGTTCTCGAAGGAGATGACGCGCACCGGGCAGGCGCCCATGCAGGTGCCGCAGCGGCGGCAGCGCGACTCGTTGAACATCGGGTAGCGCTGCTCGTCCTCGTCGATGGCGCCGAACGGGCATTCCACCGTGCAACGTTTGCACTGGGTGCAGCCCTCCTTGCGGAAGCTCGGGTACGACAGGTCGCCGGAGCGCGGGTGCGCGGCGCGGCCGAGCCTGGCGTTTTCCAGTGCCTGGATGGCCTTCAGCGCGGCGCCGGTGGCATCCTGCTTGGCCTGCAGCGTGTCCATCGGACGGCGCACCGGGCCGGCGCTGTAGATGCCGGTGCGGCGGGTCTCGTAGGGGAAGCAGATGAAGTGCGAGTCGTTGAAGCCGTATTTGAGGTGCGGCAGGTCCGGCCCCTGGCGGTAGGTCAGGTTGAGGATGGACTCGACCTTGACCTCGGGGGCCACGCCTTCTTCAATCTCGGCATCTTCCGTGATCGGGATGTCGATGTCGACGCCGGAATTGGGTACCAGGCCGGTGGCCAGCACAACCAGGTCGGCGGTCTCGTTGACCTCACGGTTCAGGATCAGGTCGTTGAACTTGATCTCCGGGCCGTTAGCACCAATAGTGACCTCGCTGACGCTACCCTTGGTAAAGGTGACGCCCTTCTGCTGGCCGCTACGGTAGAAGTCCTCGCCGCCGGCACCCGGGGTGCGCAGGTCAGTGTAGATGATATTGGTGTCAATCTGCGGGTTCTGGTCCTTGAAGTACATGGCCTGCTTGATGGAGGTCAGGCAGCAGTGCCCGGAGCAGTAGGGCAGGTGGCCTCCCTGCTCGCTGCGCTGGCCGGCGCATTGCACGAACACGACGTTCTGCACTTCCTTGCCGTCGGATGGGCGCTTGATCGGGCCGCCGTTGGCGGCCAGTGCGAGTTGCTCCAGACCCATCTGGTCGACCACGTCCGGGCTCTTGCCGAAGCCCAGCTCCGGGAGCTGGTTCGCGTCATAGGCTTTGGAACCGGAGGCCATGATGATGGCGCCGAAGTTCTCGGTACTGGTGGAGCCGGACTCGGTGGAGATGTCGGCGGAGAACCGCCCGGGGGCACCACTGGTCTTGGTGATGGTGGAATTCAGGTGCACGTTGATCTTGTCGGAGGCCTCGATCTTGCGGATCATCTCCACCACGCCCGTGTCTTCCGGGTCGGCATAGGGCATGTGTTCCGGGATGCGCCGGTAGCTCTTGCCTTCCGCGCCGCCCAGTTCTGCGGATTTTTCCACCAGGGTGACGGGGTAGCCGGCCGCGGCGGCCTCGATGGCCGCGGTCATGCCGGTCACACCGCCACCGACGACCAGAATGTGTTCATTGCTGGCGGCTGCCGCGTTGGGGCTCGGCGGGGTCATGTACTTGACCTCGGCACAGCCCATGCGGACGTAGTCGGCCGCCATTTCCTGGGTGGTCTCGCCGGCCTCGTCGGTATCCGGTCGGATCCAGATCACGCCCTCGCGCAGGTTGGCGCGGCCGATGGCGACATGGTCGAAGTTGAAGGCCTCGGTCTTGGAGCGCCGCGAACAGGCCGCGATCATCACCCGGTTGACACCCTCGGTATCGATGTCGTTCCGGATCATGGCCACGCCCTCGGCGTTGCACAGGAAATCATGCTCCCGGACGATGCCCGCCTTGCCCTCGCGCTCGGCGATGGTGGCCAGCTGGCCGCAGTCGAGGCGTTCACCCAGTCCGCAACCCTTGCAGATGTAGGCTCCGATCTTGATTTCATCAGACACTGTTTAACCCTCCGTTCCGGCGACCCGGTTTACCACCTGGATCGCATGCAATGCACTGGCCGTGGCGCTCTGGACCGCGCGGTTTACGTCCAGGGCGTCTTCCGAGCAGCCGGCCGCGAAGACGCCACCGCCGGCCCCGCTGGTCTCGATGAAGCCGCTCTCGTTGAGGCGGACCTCGACCGGGAAGGCGTCCCGCGGCACGCTCGGCTCCATGCCGACGGCCAGCACCACCAGGTCATGCGGGTTGTCGTAACGCTGGTAACCCTCGGTGTCCACACCGTGCAGGACCGGATTGCCGGTTTCCTTGTCCTCGGTGATGCTGGCGACCTTGGACTTGATGAAGCTCACGTTGGGGTCGGCCTGGACATTGCGGTAGAAATCGTCGATGCGGTCGATAGCGCGGATATCGATGTAGTACACGCTGGCCTTGAAGTCGTCCGCGAATTTCTCGCGCAGGTAGGTGGTCTGCTTCAGGGTGGCCATGCAGCAGATGCGCGAGCAGTGCCGCAGGTGGTTGCGGTCGCGCGAACCGGCGCACTGGATGAAGGCGACGTTCTTCGCCTCCCGGCCGTCGGAGGGCCGCACGATCTTGCCGCCGGTCGGGCCGAACGGGTCCAGCATGCGCTCGAATTCCACGCTGCTGACGACGTTGGCGTAGCGGTCGTGGCCGTAGGGCTGGATCTTGTCGGCATCGTACGGCTGCCAGCCGGTGGCCCAGACGATGGCGCCCACGGTCAGCGTGGTCTCGCTCTCCTGCATGTCGAGATCGATGGCGTCGTACTTGCAGGCTTCCTTTGCCTTGTCGGCGTCCGGGGTGCCGATGATGCGCGGGTCGAGCACGTAGCGTTGCGGGTGCGCCATGTTGAAGGGCAGGTGGGCCCCCTTGCGCGTCTTCATGCCGTAGTTGTATTCGTCTTCGAATTCCGCTTCCACGGCCTGTTCGCAGGCCCCGCAGGCGGTGCAGTTGGCGTTCACGTAGCGCGGGCGGGTCTTCAGGGTGACGCTGTAGTTGCCGGCTTCACCGCTGACCGCGGCGACCTCGGTCAGGGTCAGGATCGTCAGGTTGCGGTTGGCCTTCATCCGGCGCAGGTTGATTTCCATGCCGCAGGAAGGGAAGCACAGCTTGGGGAAATACTTGTAGAGCTGGCTGACGCGACCGCCGATGGAGGGATTTTTTTCAACGAGAATGACCTGCTTGCCACACTCGGCAGCCTCGATCGCGGCCGTTGCGCCGCTGATGCCGCCTCCCACCACCAGAATGGTCTGGTTGGTTGCGATGACCTCCGACATTGATGAACCTCCACTGGGACGCCGTTTTGCGTCGATAACTTTATGAATTCCGGACGGTTACAACACGATCCTTGAGTTCCTCGTGCACGCCGCCGGGATGCTCGGGCGGGTGGGTATCACTGTGCTCGGGGTAACCGGTTTTGCAAGGGCGACCACCATACCTTGTCTGTACAGCCGGTGCCATATAGACGATGGGAGAGAGCTATTGAAATATACGATACTGAAATAGATTCCTTATATAACAATCGTGTCCCGTGTTGCCCTGCGCCGCCCGTGGCGGTAACGTGGGTGGCCAATCCCCTGCCATCTTCGAGGTCCATCCGTGAGCGTGCGTGCCCTGAAACCGGAAGAGTACTTCATCGAGGAGGAGCCCTACTACGAGTCGGTGGGCGACGAGCTGGCCGTGTTCCAGGCGGCCTACGACAACGAGCTGCCGATATTGCTGAAGGGCCCGACCGGCTGCGGCAAGACCCGCTTCATGGAGCACATGGCGTGGCGCCTCAAGCGCCCGCTGATCACGGTGTCCTGTCACGACGACCTGACGGCCTCGGACCTGGTCGGACGTTACCTGGTGACCGGCGGCGAGACCGTCTGGGTGGACGGCCCGCTGGCGCGTGCGGTGCGCAGCGGGGCGATCTGCTACCTCGACGAGATCGTCGAGGCGCGCAAGGACACCACCGTGGTGATCCACCCGCTGGCCGACGACCGCCGCGTGCTGCCGATGGAAAAACTCGGGGAGGTCATCGAGGCCGGCCCGGAATTCTGCCTGGCGATCTCCTACAACCCCGGCTACCAGAGCGTGCTCAAGGACCTCAAGCAATCCACCCGGCAACGCTTCGTGGCACTGGAGTTCCATTACCCCTCACCGGTACTGGAGGCGAAGATCGTCGTCAACGAGACCGGCATCGATCAGGCGATCGCCGAGCAGCTGGTCAAGTTCGCGCACATGACCCGCAACCTCAAGGGCAGCGGCCTGGAGGAGGGCGCCAGCACCCGGCTGCTGGCGCATGCGGCGAAGCTGATTACCTCGGGTGTGAATCCGGTAGTGGCGTGTAGGAGTTGTATTGCGGAGGCGTTAACCGATGATGCGGAGATGCTGGCGGCGGTGCATGAGTTGAGTGCTTCGGTTTTTTGATGGCAATCAAGTTGCTGGTATATTACAGCAATTAAAATATCGGGTTAATGTAATAAAGTTCATTTTTACACATAAAATAAACCATATAATCATTCAAGTAGTTGAAACATATATATATTAATATATATGTAGTGTTTCTTTCTGTAATTAATGTATAGATAATACATATAGATACGTATAGCTATGGTGTATATGATGGCAATAACTTATTAGGTTTTTGTGATAATTACCGATATCATATGAAAACCAGAGTCATATGGGACGAACAGGCCGGGGATGACCTATTGCATATGGCCAGGCGTAGCAGGGAGGCTGCGGCTGATCTGGCCCATGTATACCAGGTGATCAGTGAAATAGAGGCGAATGGTGTTAAAGCGGGTATCCGCCATAGTGCGACGGGTGATATTCGAACGTACACTTGGCCATTCAGGTCCTATGTGACTTTTTTTGCAGTCAGAGGCAGTACCGTTTACGTCGCACATGTTGCCGAGGCTGATAATGAGAAAGAAATATCCCGACAGCGGCTGGTCGCCCGGGAACGGATCAGGGAATTTTTCTGATCGTATGGCTAACCCGCATAAGTGATGTATTTATGACCAAGAGAAAGACAATTTCACATGAGGCCCTGGGCAGGCGCCTTGATAATATTGACGGGTTCCGGAAGGGCGTCGAAGACCGGAAGAAAATTATCAAGCTGGGCCATCTGTTCCGCATGCTACGCAAAAATGAACTGGAAATGAACCAGAGCATGGCGGCCAGGCTTATCGGTATCAAGCAGTCAGAGCTGAGTCGCATAGAAAACGGCTACGGCGAACGAGGTCCTTCCTATGCGACGATCACTCATATCCTGGAAGCCTATACACGACACATGGAAAGCAAGGGTGCGGAAATCAAATTATCCATAGAAATTTCCAGTCACGGGCATCGTGAGAGTTTCTCGCTGATAGATGCGGGAGATGAACTGTTGGCTAACGAGAGTTGAGTTATCAGTGCTTGCGGACTTTCTGGGTTTTGTCGGGAGCATTGCTTTTGGCTGGTCGGCGCTGCGTTTCAGTAATTATTTGCTCAGTATCAACAGGATTGAAACTGTCCTGGTCAAGTATGACAAGCAGCATCCCGTTGCTGGTTCCGAAGCCACCGGGAATGACAATACTGACGACAAGGCGGTAAAGGAAAATCAGGAGATCGGCAGAGAGTTAGTTGAAATCATGAAAGGCCATGGTTCTTGCTGGAACAGGCGGGATCATGTGATCATGATTTTTGGCCTGAGTTGTATTTGTTTGTCTTTCCTGGTCAGTTTTGTCGAAAAGTTTTAATGAAGAGCTGAAAAGTGTATTCCTTTAAGCAAATAATAGGGGGCAGACCACGTTTTTCTCCATTTAGTCAGGGGCTGGCGGCCTCCTTTACGAACTCCAGCATCTTGCGTGCATGCTCCTTCGGTGTGACGCCGTATTCGACATAGGCCAGTCTGCCGTCCGGTGCGATCACGAAGGTTGAGCGCACGATCCCCATTTTCCTGACGCCGTTCTTCTCCTTTTCCTGGTACACGCCATAGTCATTGCAGGCGGTTTTTTCCACATCCGCCAGCAGGATGACCTTCAGCCCGAATTTCTGCCGGAAGGCCTGGTGACTGAAGCAGTCATCCGCGCTGATGCCGAGCACCGTGATGCCGGCATCAGCGTACTCATCGCTCAGGGCGGTGAATTCGTTCGCCTGGATGGTGCACCCGGGGGTGTCGTCTTTCGGGTAGAAGTACACCACCACCCAGGAGCCGGCGAACTCGGCCAGGTTGCGCTGTTTCATGTCGGCATCCGGGAGCTCGATGGCCGGCGCAATATCACTTGTATTCAGCATGTGTTCCCCCGATGTTGTTTTCAGCGCAGTTTGACCTGGCAGGACCGCCCGGTCAATAAAAGGGGACAGATTTATTTTCTCGAATATTCGATATGATCTTGCGCTGTCACCGCCCTTTTCCTCGACATAGTTATAGAGCCGGCGCCCTGTGCCGATAACAGGCAGGTAATCAGGGGTAGAGGGAATAGTACTGAATCCCTGCGCTTCGCCTGTTTTTCGGATAAACAGAAAGCCGGACTCCGCATGGAACAGCAGCTCATTTTAAAAAACCGGGCATTCATACAGGACCGCGCCAGCAAACTCGTACTGGTGGGTTCACTGGTTCTGGTTTTTGTGGTTATGCCGCTGGCTATCCTCTCTATCCTGGACAAGCCGCTGGACACAGAAACCCTGTTCAAGCTGATGGATGCCTTGCAGCTACGAATTATCAATGCATTCCACGAGGAACCGATCGAATCATCGTTCGATGCGCTCATCTATCTCAGTTTTCCGGTTTACCTGTTATATATCTACCTGGCCAACAGGAATGAACGACTGATACTTACGCCAATCGGTATCCGCTATGTTTCAGCCTTTCCCGAGCCGTTTGATTTCCTGCGCCCGGGCTGGTTTGTCCGCTGGGACCAGGTCACGAACGCCCGCCTGGACCCGACGCGCTTGGGTCTCGGTCCCGTACTGTCTGCGTTGACGCTCACGACCCGCACCCATAAACGTCGCCTGCGTCCTTATGTCTGGGTTAACCCGGATACCTGGAGGCGTGTCATAAAGAGACGCTTCGGCATTCCCGTGCAACCCGATAAGGCCGAACTACTGGAAAACGTTATCAACGCTGACCTCGTGGAGTATGTTCAGTCTCATATCCCGGGTATGGAAATGAATATCGGGACCGGGACCGCCGGGAAACAGCCATTCCACCTTGACAGCAATCTGTGGTCAGGCGGAATGTCCGTAGTCCTGCTGGTTTTGCTCGGTTATGCCCTGGTCGACACATTTATTCTGAAAACAGAAGTCTTTGTGGGTGAGCCGCCGGTAGAGATCTACGCAGCGGGTGGGTTGCTGGCTGCCACTGCGGCCGCCTTCCTGTTGGTTCGCGCCCGGCTGCCTTTGTATGTCTGCATACTGTTACCTTCCATGCTCGGGCTTGCCTTTGCTGCGGCATTGCACCCGGCGCTGCTGCGTATTAACCAGTTAACCGATACATCCGGCCTTGCGACCTATAGATATATTCGCCAGGCGGATGGACGCTATCTGCCCAAAGATGTCGGGCCACCTTCTGTATCAAGGGATTATCCGCCGGAGTACTGGTCACAGTTTTCGCCGGGTTCAACCCATGAGTTTGATCTGCGCAAGGGCGGACTCGGGATCTGGCAGCTCAGTGAAGTGCCCTTGAAGGAGGCATACTATGACTACTTTGAGATGCTGCGTAATAAACGGGAAGACCGGTAGCATTCAAAGCATCGGGGTTAAAGGGGACGTAGGGAATATAATTTAATCCCTCCGTCCCCTTTATACGTCAGTTTTCCCTCGGCTGGAATTCCAGGACCGTGGCATTGATACAGTAACGTGGTTTGCCGTCGGGGCCATCGTCAAACACGTGGCCGAGGTGAATGCCGCTGCTCTTTGACAGTACCTCGGTACGCTCCAGGTCAAAACTGTTGTCCGGTCGCTCGATCGTGGCACCCTCGACCGGCCGGGTAAATGACAGCCAGCCGCTGCTGGAGTCGAAGCGATCTCGTGTGTCGAACAGCGGAGCGCCGCTCAGCTTGTCGATGAAAACGCCGTCCGGGGTGTGCCTGAACTCGTCGTACTGCCGACAGAAACGGCTGTCCGTGCCCCGGGCGAAGGCCACCTTGTACGCTTCGCTGTCACCGAGCTTGAAGTACCCGAGCGCCTTGTAGAATTCCCCGACCGTCATATAACCCTGGTGGCCGAAAACTTCCTTGCCGTTTTCAATGAAGTAAATGGTGGGCGTGGCCCAGGTGGGTGTTTTCAGTGTGAGACCGTCCAGTTGAGAAGCCATGCGAAACGACATCGGGATACTGCCGCGGTACCGGTTGCTGACATCCTGCTTGAACTTTTCACAGAAGGGGCAATGCTCGGCCTCCAGCACCACGATCTGCCTGCCTTGCAACAGGGCGCTGTTGTCGGTCGGGGGCGATACGACCTTTTCGAAAGTCACGCCGGTGGCGTGATTCGGGCAGTAGCCGTTGGGGTTCTTCGCCAGGTAGTCCTGGTGATAGTCCTCGGCCGGATGAAACTCCTTCAGTGGCTTGATCTCGGTGGCGATCGTGCCATATCCCGCGGCCGTTAACAGCTTCTGGTACTGATCACGGATCTGCAGCGCTTTCTCGTGCTGCGCTTCATCCGTGTACAGGATGATCGACCGGTACTGGGTGCCGATGTCGTTACCCTGCCGGTTCTTCTGTGTGGGATCGTGGTGCTCAAAGAAATGCTGCAACAACGCTTCCGTGCCGAGCATTTCGGTGTTGTAGCGCACCTCGACCACCTCGGCGTAGTTGTCCGGGTCAAACCGGTGCCGGGGCCGGGTGATTTCCTTGTAGACGGGCTTGATGTTATGGCCATCGGCATAGCCGGACACCGCGTCAATCACGCCCGGCAGGGCTTCGTAGCCCTTTTCCGCACCCCAGAAGCAGCCGGAACCCAGTACCAGTGTTTTTATGTGGCTGCTGGCAGACTGGCTGTCCGGGTTCGGAGTCGCGGCCAGAGTTGGTGCCTGTAGGCATAGCAGGCTGACCAGCAGGGCGAATGATCTCTTCGGTTGCATCATATTGGTCTCCATAATGATCATGTAAACATGGTTTGCATATTGATATTAGAGAACCTGTTTAATCTGCAAAGTTCGCAATCCGGATAAAATGTGATCATTGCGTGATAAATTGGAGATAATTACGTGATGAATTGACAGGGAACAGACCCCGATTTCCAGAACGTAACAGGGGACAGACCACGGTTTTCCGGTCATTTGTCTGACTGATACCAGTCATTGGCAGAACGCCAGTATGGATCGTGGTCTATTCCTGATCTTGTCCTGAGCGCGCAAGATCACCGGGAGCGAATGACAACCCTCACCTTTCCACTATTCCCGCCACCGCAGTAGAAGCGATCCTTGCCGTTGGATACACGCCCCGAGACGCCGATGTCTGGTGGCAATTTGAGGCTTTCCGGAACTACTCCCGTCTGCGAAATGAAAGGGGTCGGATACGTTTATGCCGGAAAGGCGTTTACTGCCTGCGTTCGTTGCACGAAGGGTCGTCCTGCACGACGAGCATGCTGAAGCCGATCCGCCGCGAGTCGCGCCCGTAGTCGATCACGGGCCGGTAATACGCGGTGATGCCAGCCTTGCAGTGTTTTACGAATTCGTCGAGTGGGGAGCCGGGCTGACTCATCGTTCGCAGATTTTCGCAGCTGTAATGCACTTCGAGGGGCGGATCTTCGGATGCTGTCTTGAGCCTCTCCATCCGGTCCGCCGGCAATGCGAGCTCTCCCATCGCCAGACCCGACGCCGCCACTGTCAGGCCGGTCGTGTCGAATACGGCGGCTC
>Ga0210064_1001066_pt1 | contig 12239 bp, 13 predicted proteins | sample Muzzi_CordC_D2_FD_185531 | JGI IMG/M metagenome (GOLD analysis project Ga0210064, IMG submission 185531) | Wetland microbial communities from San Francisco Bay, California, USA, that impact long-term carbon sequestration - Muzzi_CordC_D2 (SPAdes) | ecosystem: Environmental > Aquatic > Marine >...
TTGACCTTCGCCGCTGGCGAAACACCACCGGTCAACGCCTTCTGGTCGGTGACGATGTATGACGGTAAGTCCCAGCTCCTCATCGAGAACCCCATCAACCGCTACCTCATCAACTCCCCGATGATGCCGAATATGAAGAAGAACGCTGACGGCTCGCTGACGATTTACATTCAGCACGAAAGCCCCGGCGCCGACAAGGAGGCTAACTGGCTCCCGGCTCCGAACGACACGGTCTATCTAGCCATGCGTCTCTACTGGCCGATGACCCAAGCCCCGTCTATCCTTCCGCCGGGAAGTGGCAGCTGGAAGCCGCCGGCCATCGTAATGGCCAAGTGACAAGCCGTTTGATTCAAGACACTTAGTCAAAAACGTCTTGTATGAGCAACAGAGACCCGGCAGTAAAATGCCGGGTTTTTTTATTTGAAGCAAACCAGAAAATCAGGCAGCAAGCAGGTATCGATGTAGTGCGAAGATTGAAGGCAGTTTCGCGTGTCGTTTTTGCTTCTGCCAATGACCGCTATTGGCGTGCGCCGTGCTAATGCGGCGTTTCTCAGTGGGTGCGAATCCCACCCGGCGAAGTTGCTCCAGCCGGAAGCAATCGGAGCAGTCATGGAGGTAACGAAGTGGCTGATCGCGCTGGGAAAGCGCGGAAGAGGGGGAACCATGATGAGGTGGCGAAACCTCTTGTTGGAGTCCAGCTGGTGCAAGTCCAGCCCGGTCAAAGCCGTAGCGGGCAGGCTGGAAGCGAGTGTTGCCATTCGCCGGGTAACTGGCGGGTGCGAAGCGTACACAGCGAGTAAGCAGGCCGTGAGGATTCAGCTCCGAAATCTTCGATTATTGCGATGCCGACGCCGTTCAGCTAGTGGAAGGCAGCATCCGGCCCACCGCAATGCGAGGTGGAACCGGGGTCGCCGGAGTCTCTAGCCCTGGGCATGCTTACCAAAGGACTTCCCGTGAACCCAGGAGAGCTCCCTGTCTCTCCGCAGTCTGGGCTTAGGTGCCGCCCAACCCCAATGGCACCCGGTCTCCGGGGGGCGAGGGTTGCCCCCGAGAGAAGCAAATGACCCTCAAGCGGAGTCTCCTGCTGCCAAGGGAAACCGGAGGCGCAGGCACGGACAGACGAGCAGTCTTACGAGTCCATAGTACCGATGAAGGTGGAGAACCGCAGGGCTCCCGCGAGGGCGGCCACGGCATCCACTGGAGGGAAGGGACGAGCAGGGTGATGTATCGATGCAGTGACACAGGTACGAGACACTGAACTCGGGAGGGCCTGTCAAATGGATCTAAATCGAATAGCTGAGTTAGCCAAGCAAGATGCGGGACGCCGGTTCCACTCGATCGCTCACTTTCTGACGAAAGAGGCGTTGTGGGGAGCATTTGACGGTCTCCGCAAGGGCGCAGCCGCCGGCGTGGATGGCGTCACGTATGCGGACTACGAGGAGCATGTGGCTGAGAACATCGTCAAGCTGCAGGAGAAGCTGAAGAGCGGGCGCTACCGTGCGCAGCCGCTGCGCAGGATCTACATCGACAAGGAAGACGGGCGAAAGAGACCAATCTCGATCCCCGCCCTCGAAGATAAGATCGTGCAGAGGGCCACGGTGGAACTGCTCAACGCGATTTTCGAGCAGGATTTTCTCGGCTGTTCCTACGGGTTTCGCCCGGGACGAAGTGCACACGGCGCGCTGGACGAAGTCGGCCGGGTGATTTGCCGCAGGCCGACGGCGTATGTCCTGGAGCTGGACATCTGTTCCTACTTCGACTCGATTGTCCGGAAGCAACTCATGGAGATGGTCGAGCGGAGAGTAAGCGACGCGAGCATTCTCAGGCTGATCGGCAAGTGGATCAACATTGGGGTGGTGGACGACGGAAGACTCCTGGAGAGCGAGACGGGGACCGGTCAGGGGCAGATTATCAGCCCGTTGCTGGCCAACCTCTACTTGCACCACGTGCTGGACCTGTGGTTCGAGGAAGAGGTGAAACCTCGCTTGAAAGGACAAGCTTTCGAAATCCGCTACGCCGATGATGGTGTGCCACGAAGGCGCACAGGAGGACGGAGTCCTCCGTGCAGCCATGCTGCACAAGTGATGGGGGTGGGCCCCCCGGAGCCGCCGTTCAGGCGGAGGCTTCAAACCACCACAAGCTGCGCGGGTTAAGAGCCCGGGTGGTGAGCGTTGTGGAAAAGGCAGGGCAGGACCTTGTCAGGTAGGGATCAGGGAGACAAACGCGAGTGAACCGCTGAAGACGTGTCGAAAGCGTAGGGACGACGTCGAAACCAGGGGGTAGTCGTTAACCTGGGATAAGGCTGGAGGACACCTGATTACTGTCCAGTCGGCGTCCGGCATGAAGGCGGCGTGAATCTGATCTAGGCACTTGTGTGGAACGTGGGAACCTGTCGCTGCGATGTTAAGGGAGCCACTCAAGCGGAAGCCCCGCGAGAGTCAGAGTACCGAGGCGCAGCACAGGGGCGGAGTTGCCCGTATGAGTGATGAAGGCGCTGTAATGGTGCTGGAGCAAAGGGGCAACGCTATCGGGCTTTAACCGATGATCAACCAGAGACTGGGAGGAATCATTTTGGATAAGGCAAAGCCGTTTACGATTACCAAACGTATGGTTTGGGAAGCGTATAAACGGGTAGAGAGTAATGGAGGGGCGGCTGGCGTGGATGACCAATCGCTGGCGGAGTTTGATAAGGACAGGGAGAACAACCTTTTCAAGCTGTGGAATCGACTGGCTTCGGGCAGTTACTTCCCCCCTCCTGTGAAGCGAGTAGAAATACCGAAAAGCGGAGGTGGGAAGCGACCGTTGGGGATTCCGACGGTGGCCGACCGTATCGCCCAGGCCGTGGTCAAGGCGGAACTGGAACCGGAACTAGAGAAGCACTTTCATGACGACTCCTACGGCTATCGTCCGAATAAATCGGCACTGCAGGCTGTGGGAGTGGCGCGTCAGCGCTGCTGGCGTTATGACTGGGTGCTGGATCTGGATATCCGGGCCTTTTTCGACAGTATCGACCACGATCTGTTGATGCGGGCGGTGCGTAGACACACCGACACGCGCTGGGTGATCATGTACATCGAGCGTTGGTTGGTTGCGCCTGTACAACTGCCAGACGGTAGCCTGCAGAGCCGAGACAAAGGCAGCCCACAGGTTCGGTGATTTCGCCGCTGTTGGCAAATCTATTTCTTCATTATGCGTTCGACCGGTGGATGGCGGAGCAGCATCCGAATATACCGTTTGAACGCTACGCCGATGATAGTGTGTGCCACTGTGTTTCACTGGCGCAAGCCAAGTGGCTAAAGAGGGCGCTGGAGAAGCGTCTTCGTGATTGTGGGCTTGAATTACATCCGCAGAAGACGAAGCTTGTCTACTGTCAGGATGATCGAAGGCAGGTTTACCCCTGCACAAGCTTTGATTACCTGGGCTATACGTTTCGCCCCAGGCGGTCAAAGAATCGATGGGGTAAGTACTTCATCAACTTCAGCCCGGCGATCAGCAACAAGGCGGCCAAACGTATACGCCAAAGGATCAAGAGTTGGAACCTACGCTGTCGGATCGACAAGCGAGCGGACGACTTGGCGCGGATGTTTAATCCAGTCATACAAGGATGGATCAACTACTATGGTCGCTACTATCCGTCGGCTCTTTACCCTACATTGAAGTATTTGGATAGTCGTCTGGCACGCTGGGCGATGAGCAAATACAAACGACTGAGGCGGCATCGCCGACGGGCAGAACACTGGATTGCCAGGATGGCAACCCGTGATACAGGCCTGTTTGCTCACTGGCGCGTGCTTCCCCGGTCGGCGGCTCGATAGCAGGAGCCGGATGAGCGGAGACGTTCACGTCCGGTTCTGTGAGCGCCTGGAGGGGAGGTTCCTCCGGGCGACTCGACTTGTGGTGTGTTTCCAATATCGGGTGGATGCGCTTCGCCTGCAGGACGCCCTGCGCAAGCGTCTGGGGAAATTTGGACTTGAGCTGGAACCGACGAAGACAAAACTCGTTGAATTTGGTCGCTTTGCCCAGCGGCATGCGAGCAAGCGGGGGAGAAAACGCCCAGAGACGATTTACTTTGTGGGCTTTACCCTCTATTGCACGCACAACCAGAAGGGTAACTTCAAGGTGGGACTGCGCACAGAGAAGTCACGACTTCAACGCAGCCTGTCTCGCCTTTGCGACCTCATGAGGCGAATGCGTCATCTGCCGGTTCGGGAGCAGGTGATCAATCTGAACCAGGTCTTGCGTGGCCTTTATGCCTACTATGGCGTTGCCGGTAATCTACGGGCCTTGCAGAAAGTGCATCGGTTTGTGATTAGTTACTGGCGAAAGATGCTTTGCAGTCGGAGTCGTAAGGGTCATGTTCCGTGGGGGGATTTCCAGCGGATCATGGACCGGTATCCGTTACAGCGACCAAAGCTTAGACTTCCCTATCGGGAGTTGCAGGCTCTTGCTGTGTTGTGAATCTACTTCTGAAGAGCGTAGTGCCGGAAATCGGCGCGCTACGTTCTGTGGGAGTCGGGAGCGGGTGACCGCTCCTGACGACCCGGTGGGTGTGGAAACGGAGTGATGGTCCGGCTATTGAGGCACCGACAGACGAAAGAGGCGGCAACAGATAGGCTGTACCTTAGACCACCGCGCCACATCCTTACTCTACCGTTTTTTGTCTTACAGTGCTTGCTTATATTAGCCATCATTAAACGGCGATTCCCAGTCGGTAACCTGCCCTTCAATGTGATCATGAAGCTCGGTTATTGATGGGGCCGGCACGGGGGGAGTTCGGCCAGTTCGAGACCTTTAAGGGGTAGCGGAATTGGAAAAAGCGGACATTCAACGGTTGAAATAAGAGGCGTGCGAATTGTGCGCGTCCCGCCCGCGTTTTTTGCGGGCATACTCGAATGATTTGTTATGTTACGCCATCTGCCCGCCCTAAATCAGCTATACCAGCTTAGCCGCCACAACCAAATCTCCTGAACCATCACCAAGCTCGACGTTATAGGCCAACTACGGATCGACCAAAGATATTGAAATAACTGCCGCCCGTTTTCCTCTATGTGGCCCATCAAGGATTTCCACAGCATCATTTATTACAAGCGGAAGTATTTCACTCCGCCTAGCCTCGTAGAATTTCTTTTCGAGTTCTTTATCAATCATGACCAAGCAACATAACGTCCTAATCAGCCGACGTATTAGCGGTCGGCTGGATTTTCTTGTCAGGGCCAATATACATTTCCATTGTGAAGTTGATCAAAGAGGCTCCGTTCCTTTGAACTTCATTTTTCCTAACCACAGAGAATCCGCGATGCTCGAAGAACGGCTTGGCGATGTTAGACGCTTCAACGTATAACCGTTCAATCTTTTTTTTCCTTGCTACTGTTAACAAGTGCCTATACAAAGCAGTTGCGATACCCGTTCCCTGAAAGTCTGGATGTATGTAAGTACAGTCAATATGGCCATCTGCATCCAGCTCCATAAATCCAGCAACACGATCATTAATTATTGCCACAAATGGTTTTTTCTCGTTCAATCGCTCAGACCAATACTCATAATCAGGTGGAGTAGGTGCCCAAGCTTCTTTTTGTTCTGGTGTATATACCGAAGGATCAATTGCGTGAACAGACTCATGAAACAAGTCAGCAATCTCACCAGCCCTTTCGGAAGAATATGACTGTATTTCCATAGTTGCCCTAACGTTGCCTTCAGCTGAGCAGGCGTGTTAGCGACTGCGTCTGCTGGAAGGTCTTGTAGGCGCAATTACTGATAAGTAAATCACTCTTTTCCGAATGGCCTGCTCAAGACCTAAAGCGGAATTTAGGCAAGCTAATATCATAATGAATAGCCAGCAAACGTGAAATAAATATACTAAGCCCGGCAATGATAGCAGCTAGGGTCACATCATCTCTATAGTGTAACAGGCCTATGAAAAGTAAAGATCCACCCCAGGAGACAGTCGCATAGAGTGGACTAAGAAACACGACTGGTGGCTCATTGCATAGTACATCACGGAAGATACCGCCCATTGTTCCAGTCATCACGCCCATGAAACTGGCAACAAGCCAAGGTGCCCCAACCATGAGTGAAACCAATGTCCCTGCAATACCAAATGTTGCAAGACCTGCAGCATCAGCAACCAGGAATATTTTTTGAGGGATCACCATTAGTCTTGCAGCAACAAAAACAGCAATGGCACTACCGAGTGAAGCAACAAAGAACACCTGGTCACGAATCCAGAATACATCCCGGTCCAGCAGCATATCACGGAGTGAACCACCACCTAACCCCGTGGTAATAGCAATAATAATCACGCCAAACAAATCGAACTGCTTGAACCCCGCCTTAAGCACCCCTGAAGCTGACGAGACAACTACTGCAAGTAGTGTTATCCAATATAAGTTATCCAGGAGTGTGGGTGTTGGCTCTAATGTCATTTAAAAATCTTCTGTAATTGCTTTTGGCGCTTGACTACTATTGGGTCGCCTAAACGAATATTTCACCCAAACTCATGCGTAAACTTTGCGCGGTAGTTTAATAGGACTCTTGCAATACAGACTACTGCTAAATACCGCATTTGGGTTGTGACAGTCGCCAGCCTACTCACGTTCTTGAACGCTTCAGAACAGTACATACCTGACATTTAAAGGAAAACGCTGTACGTCTGGGTTGGGGTGTTTTTTCTCGTTTAGCGGATCTTATTTAGAATCGGTCTATAAGACTAACTTTGATCGTATACTTGCCGTTCGCTGCATCCATCTGCCCCATTTGTTGCTAGGCCGGCAAGGGGGATAACCGGCCAAAAGCCGACCGTTAACTTAGGAAAATGGATGGCAACTTTACTGGCTTTCCCTAAAGTACGCTGCTGAACGCCCTAGCGGCCAAGCCACCACTTGAGGGTGCGTTTCGCCAGAGTCTTCTTTTCGCGCCGACTTCCCTCGGTTAAAGTGCGAATGTCCTCCGCGTCCTCGATACGAGTGAGTTCCACGTATTTTGGCTTGGTGTCAGCAGGCTTGTTCGGAATATAATCGATGAAGTTGCCATTGCCCCGCTTAAAGGCCCCGGGGGCGTCGGAAAAGGTTAGACTGCCGAAGCCTTTCACGACCGATTGAGCATCGGTTTTCCCTGGCGCCAGTTCTTCACCGGTCCAGCCATGCGGGTGCGAGCCCTGCCAGCCATAGAGAATTTGTCTGTCTGATGGACGGATACCAACCACCGTGCTGTACCAATTGCCGATTGGATCTCCTGCATTGTTGAAGTGCTCTCCACCCTCCAACCGGACACTCTGATAGCTGGAATCGGGAATGACACGGAAGAACGATAGCTCGATCCCTGCTGGAGCCGTGATAAATTCCCACCAGTCTCCCGCAGCGCGGCCACAGAAAGAATTCCACTTCTCGCGTTCGAGACCGATGATTCTCTGGCTAATCGAGCGACAGGCATCCCTTAGAGCCAGCTTAAGGTCGTTGTTGTTTTCTGGGTAGGTCACCGTCTTTACTCCGAGCAGATCGCTTGGCAGCTTGAGGTCACCCTTACCGTGGACGTCAGCACTGTGGACGAGAAAGCACCGCTTCCGTTCTAACTTGCCCATAAAGAGGCCAACCTCAAACAGCACATTGTCTCGTGGGATCTTGTAGTCCTGTTCACGGATCTTGGCGGCATCATCTGGCGTGAGAACGAAAATCGCGTATTCAGCAGTTCCAAGCTCCTCCTCAAGCGACTCTATGTAGGTAAGGCTTGTCTTGAATGTGTTTCGATCCCACTGATGCGGCATAAGGACCACCTTCTCCGCAGCCTTCAGATTTTCGCAGATGGCTTCCACTACAGGGAGCTGCTCGCTTGAGGATGCAACGAAGACACAGACGGATTTTTTCATTTCAATCTCCCAATTCGGGCGGTTGGCTGGACCGACGGTGATAGTATGCTGTGGGTGTGGGATAGCATTAGCGCCAACCTACAGTTCCCCTAGCTCATGGTCTACCGCCAGCAGCTACGGCGGTAGTGGGAACCTTTAATAGCAGACATTCGCTTTCTCTGCTCGGATGTCTTCTTAGGGTCGGTTCTTCTCTTTCAATCATCGCTTATATAAGCCGCCACTGTAGGGCCGATCACACAGCTCGGCTCGGCTTTATCCAGTAATACCTTCAGCCAGTTATCGCGCGTCAACCGTCGACGCCATGCGCTCTCTCTATGCCGATCAACGCCGTGCAGCTGGAATACATTCTTTGCCAAATCAACACCAACGCGACTAAGCTTGTTCATAGTGGACTCCTTCTCTCTCTTGACTGGTGACTAACACTTCCAGTCTGGCACACTAGATGCCGTTTAGGGGAGGAGGAGTCCATCCCATTGGAGTGGATCGGTAACCTGCCTTTCAGCGCATTCCGAAACTCGAATATTGATGAGGTCTTCAAGGGGGATAACCGGCCAGAGGCGGACCAAAACGGAGCGGCTCAGTAATCCTCGTTGTTGTAAAAAAGTTGCAGATACCCGAGAGATTCATCGACTTGAGCATCCGCCCGCTCCAATCCTCCGTCCATTGATCTGCAACGTCAGTTCTACGCTGGCAGCGGTCATTTCGGGTGTTGCCGATCTCGAAAGAGCCAGAATCCAAAGCAGAAACGGGTGCAGTCCCACGGGGCGGTCTGCTCCAGGCGGTCCCAGACAGCCGGCCAGTAGCGGACTTTCGCCCCATAGCCGGAGCAGGGCGCGTCCAGTGGCGTCGCTCTTGACATTCGGAGATTTGTCTCGATTTGGACGCGCTAGTAACATACTAATATTTCGCCACAAGGAAATCGAGATGAACTGTCTAATTGCCGAATACGTCCGGGAGAATCTACCCATGCTCGAAGAGGAGACTCCGGTCATCAAGGTCGTGCAGCAGATGTGCGAGCGCCAGGTGACTTCCGCTGTCGTCACCCGCGGCGGCGAAGTAGTGGGGATTTTCACTGAGGGAGACCTAATGAAACGCGTGGTCAACGCTGGTCGTGACCCGACAGAGCTAGGCGTTGGTGAGGTATGCACCCGACAGTTGGTCTCCATCGAGGCGGATTCCGCCTGCCACACGGCTGTGTTTAAGATGCGCTCCAACGGCTGTCGCCGACTGGTGGTATACCGCGGATCGCGCTTCCTTGGGCTGGTTAAGATCCAAGACTTGGCGCTTGCTATGGCGTCGGCGACCCGCCAGCGCAGTTTATTCTTAAACGTCATCGTCTGGGCAACCCTGGCTTTAGTCTTCGGGGTCATCGCCATGCTCATACTGCAATTGCCCGAAGTAGTAGATCTCGTTCGGGGTCGTTAAGGGTAAAATCCATGTCAGCATCGGCGCGAAAAGGATCAATCCGGCGACTGAAAACGTTAAAGGAGTTTTTCGAACTAACAGATTCCCCCCCGGCTAAGCGAAGGGGCAGAGACAAAATCGCATCGTGATCGAGGAATGAGTGCCCCCAAGCCTCAGCGATATGCGAAAGGAAGTTAATCAGTTGAGCTCTGGTGGCTGCTACGTTTGTTGAGTGGGAGTGTGGTGGTCAACTGATTCTATGGGTGGCTAAGGGATGTTATGCGAACCGGCATTCGTTATTGCTGCATCCATTAGTTCGCCTAATGGTAGTTCGGCCTGACAAGATGAAAGGTGCATCATGGGAATAATTGCAGAATCAATGGTTGCGTACGCGCAACCTTTGCTCGACGAGACAGACGGGTCTCACGAGCAGATGCAGAATGCGCTTTCGATTGCGCAGATGTGTTGGAACCTTGCGTTGCTGCCAGAGAAGGAACAAAAAGACAGCCTCGCCCAAATGCGACCGGCGCTAGACATGAACGCCACCGAGTTTGCAGACTTTTGTAACTCGGTCGTCATGCCGATGATTAAGCGGCACTGTGAGATGTTCCCCAACATGTCTCGGCTGGCTTCCGGAACAACGGCACCACGTACGCACAAGGAGAAATATCCCGGCACGGGACGCAACGACCCGTGCCCGTGCAACAGTGGGAAGAAGTACAAACGGTGCTGCGGAAGATGACGGCCCCGAACATGACGACAATCACGCATGGATAGCCTGGCCGAACAACAGCGTGAACTCGGACGCCCAACTACGCAGTGCTCCGTTGGGCGCCGTTTACGCTGTACGTTACGAATCACCACTCTTGCGGCATAGTTGCCCTTCGCTGGTCGTCCTTGTAGGTCAGGAGTTGTTAAGGGTTGTAAGACACCTGCCCGTTGAGCTCTCGTTTAGGCTGACAGGCCTGCGACTGAGGGCAGGTGTCTTACAACCCTTAACAGAACCTGCCGTTCGCCCATTTGCTAGATACGGCGGAACAACCAGGACTGAACTGTTGGTGTTTGGGCGTTGCGGGGCAGTCCGTAGGGATCTTCGTTCCTGTAGATTATCCGTTGACCACGGACAGGAAAGGTGTTTATGGTTCCTGCACTTGGCGCGCGCGATCGTTCAGTCGCGGCTGTTTGTCTGTCAGCCCCTCTCAACCTGATAGGAGACCCTGCATGCACATTTTTCGCTCCGCCATTATGCTCTTTCTGCTACTGGTGGCTGGGACGACTACTGGGAACGCAGGTGCTGATTCGGCTCTGAAGCTGCGCACTTCTCACCATACACCACCACCGCCGCTGATGCTGCTTGATCTGGCAGGCAAGCCACACTCGCTCGAGGATTACCGAGGAAAGGTCGTGGTGATCAACTTCTTCGGCACCTGGTGCCCGCCCTGCTTGCAGGAGATGCCGAGCCTGCTGTTACTGGCTGAGGCATGGAAAGACTCTCCATTCATCGTGCTCGCGATCGACGTCGGCGATTCCGCGGCAAAATTGCGGCAGCTCTTCGGCAAACACAGGAAGGCCTTCACCATCTTGCTGGATTCGAGGCAAACGGCTTCGCGCAGCTGGGGAGTGCTGTCATTCCCGACCAGTTTCGTACTGGACCCCGAAGGACGCATCCGGTACAGCGTGGAAGGAATCGTCGCGTGGGACGATCCCAAGGTCGCGTCGCAGATTGCCGCATTGTTATCGACCGGATCTTCGCCGCCGACAGACGTCGACGCGGAAAGCAACAAAGAGCCGCAACCCGAGGCTCCAGGCGCAGATTGAGATTTCCCGAGAATGGTCTCAAGTGGCCGCCGGGAGCTTGGCCCGGAAACGACCGTTTACTCCCGCTTCCCGCTTTTTAGCGATCATTTCTATTCGCTGTTGCTTATATTGGCCGCTTAACGTCCGTTTTTCCGGAAAGCTGCCGTTCCCTGGCTCTGGTCGGATGTCGTAAGTGCCGCAACTCGAGACCTTCCAGTACGTCACACACATCCCGTTTGTAGGCGAAAACAATACAGTGCAAACAAAAACGGCTCCCGCAGGAGCCGTCTCTCTTGCTGCCGTTACAGTCACTCAAAAATGCATCAATGTGCGTGTTCCAAAATAGCCGACGGGATAACGACGGCCTTCTCTGGTTTGTACCGGTCGAACAAATTAAGCACATGCGCAGCCTCAACTGCTTCTCCAGTGACGCTGATATCTCCATTCTTTATCAGGTCTTCTGGCGTCGCCTGGCTTAAATAGAGTTTGACCCAGGTTTCTCCAGACATGGCAAGGACGATGTCTGGCTTGCGATAGTGTTTGTCAGGCGCCGGAACAAACTCTGCCACCGCACGCCGGATATGCAGACCGGCCGACGTTCCATCAGTAAAATCAAAACGCACAAACTTGTTGGTCTGGTCGCTCTTTGACGGATCAAGGCGGACACGGAAGTAGTCAACGAACTTGGTCGGCGTCGCGATAATACCTGCTGGATGTGGCGGGATAAGACGCGCAATAGTCACCTTTCCTTCCAACGCCAGTGCCTGGGACATGAGATGTGCCCGATCATTGGCGCCCGTGGATACATAAGCCATCTGGCGCAGCGCCTCGGCTTTGAGCTGGCGTGCATCCTTGTCCTGATTGTCGATCAGGTAGAGCTGATTCGCCAGTTTGGCCGCCCAGGCGTACTCTTTCTTGTCCAAGGCCGCTCTGGCTGCATCAAGCACCTTTGCGCGACCTCCCATGAGCGGCACCAGACGACGCGCTTCATCACGAAGCGTCAGCGGCTTGAGGTTGGCGGCATCGTTGTCATACCAGCCAACCGTCTTGTAGTAGATGGCGGGTGAGTACGATGAAATTTCCCCGTAAGCTTGACCTGGGCGGGCCGTTATTACGTGCAGCAGGAGGATTTTCTGACGTCCTTCGCCAATGGCGCCGTCGGCTATCGGGTGAATGA
>Ga0210064_1001067_pt1 | contig 12238 bp, 7 predicted proteins | sample Muzzi_CordC_D2_FD_185531 | JGI IMG/M metagenome (GOLD analysis project Ga0210064, IMG submission 185531) | Wetland microbial communities from San Francisco Bay, California, USA, that impact long-term carbon sequestration - Muzzi_CordC_D2 (SPAdes) | ecosystem: Environmental > Aquatic > Marine >...
TATTGTATGGATAGGTATTACAGGCCCCTCATAATATCTCCCCAACACGGCTACAAAAAATTTCTTCTATCAAGCGCGTGACGGTGCGCCATCCGCTCCCCGGTCATCCGTTCCAATGGATATCCGTTGCCAGCTTGTGGAGGACCTCGTCACCCATCTGATCGATCAGGCGCCGCCGCCACTGTTCGCGCATGGTCTGGAACCGGGCCTGCTGCTCGGCATTGAGCAGCGGTGTAATCTTCTGATCGAAGGAGGTACCGACCTTGCGCAGCTGTTCCACCTTCTGGGTTCTGCTGAGTGCGGTGTTCTTCTTCAGCGCCGTCAGCTGCTTAAGTTCCTCATCGAGGATCGGCAGTATCTGTTGTTTCTGCTGCTGCGTGAGCTGCAGCGCCACCGCGAACTGCTGGCCCACCCCGGTCAGCGGGTTCACTGCCGCCTGCGGTGCGGCAATGATCTCGTAGTTGGCATAGCCAAACTCGTTGCTGCGTGCCGCATAGTAGGTATCACCCAGCTTGAAAAAGCTGAACGCATAGGGTTCCTGCGCTACCGGAATAACGAGCTTGCCACCCTCAATTGTGTAGGCATAAGTGGTCCCTTCATAGCCATCGCGCACGACGTTGCCGAAGGCACTCGGCATGGTCGTATTTGACCCGACGCGGAACAGGATCGCCTGACCCTCGGTCGTAAAGTTCTGGCTGAACTGCTCGCCAGTGACGTTGTTGCGCATCCAGAAGGCTTTGCCAACGATGAGCTCTCGCAGCTGGCCGTCACTGAGCGCACTTGCGCCCTTTTTCTTTAGTTCGGCAACTGTCATGCCCGCTGGTGCACTCTTGCGCGCCTCATTCGACGGCGTGTACCAGATGGGCGAGCTCCAGGCGCGCTCCTGCCCGATGAGCGGCACTGTACTGGGCGGAGGTAGACCGGACTTGACTGCCTGGATCAGCGTCCAGCGAGGCGTCGGGATCTCGAGCACGCGCGCGTAATAGAAAGCGTACTGGCTCGCGTCGAACTCGGGATCCGTCCACACCGTCTTCAACTCGATTGAGCCGACGCTGTTGGTGTAGGTGGCCTTTTCCATATCCACCGTGCTCTGGATGGCAGGCACGCGGCCGGACCACTTTTCGGGCTTGCGGTCGCCGGCCCAGACAACGTCGTAGACTTTCTCGAAGCTTTGGCCGTTCTGCGTCCAGCCCTTGACAACCTGAACGCGGTCGAGATTGCCCGAGGTCGGGTCCTTCGCCGCCCAGACGACGAACTTCGGCGCCGTGCCCTTGCCGCCCGCGGGCAGCGGCGGCAGGTCCGCGCCCATCGACACGCCACCGGCGTAGGACTGCTTGACCCAGTCGCCGGCCTCAAAAATGTCGTTGCCGTAGCCCCACCCCCCGAAGAAGCGCACCTTGATGTGCGGGCCGCTGACGCCAAAGGTTTCCTTGCGGTACATCGCGTCCCAGATTGAAGCGCGGGTGTTCTCCTCGGCCCAGACACCCGTTAGCCCGCCGGGGTTCTCCAGCCGCACGTCCATCGTGCCGCCGATTAGCATTCCGGCGAAACGCCGCTCGACCGTGCCGTCCATATCGGCATGCAGACCGTAGAAGTTATCGTGGCGGTAGGGGCTGCCGGTGTTGTGCGAGTCGGAGCCGCCGGCCATGCCGAACTTGTAAGGGTTGTAGCCGCGCTGGTCCTGCATCCCGATGCCGTCTTTCAAGGCCTGGCGCGCGAAGCTGCCGTGGATGCGGTCGATGCGGCCGACGTCGGCCGGCAGGCCGAGGATGGCCTGGTACAGCTCGTAGCTGGCGAACTCGTCGTTGGGCGACAGCAGAGGATGCGTTTCCGACTGTCCCTTGCCCTGCTTGATCTCAATCAGGCGCTCGTTGCGCATGCGTGAAGCCGCCCAGGCGGCGTCGATCGGCCGCCCGGTGGTCTGGTCGACGTCGGTCGGGTACATCCAGCCGTCGCTGACGTTGGCGTTGTGCGAAATTGCCAGCAGCTGATTGCCGGCCTTGCGCTGCGCGTCCATCCAGCTCCAGAGTTCGGTGGGCAGTTTGGAGTCGAGCGCACTGAAGGGATAGTCCGGCACCTTGGCGCAGTCCCGGAAGAAGACGTTGCGGTGCAGGTTGCGCTGGTCCGGCATCGAGGTCCACTCGTAGGAACAGAAAGCGGTGAACTTGCCGGGTTCATTGGCCTCGTCGGCCAGCTTGACGTTTTCTTTCCACATTGTATGGCCAGTATTGTTATGGATAGACACCTTCTGTTTGAAAACCAGTAGGAAAACATTATCTTCGATATGGCAACATTAACCGTAGGACTTGTAACAATTTCAATTTCCATCAAAGTGTCTTTCAGAAAAAATGGCAGCGAGGTCGTTCGTGTACTTTCCTGTCTCTCGGCACCCTATATTTCAGGTAGATTGAACTGCAGTTCAATCCACAACCAACCATAGTCCACAATGTGGTAGTTGTCAATATTGAGGCTCAACAGACAGTTGAGCCATGCCTCTCGCTACCTCTACGTATATTCTAATAGCCACTCAATTTTGGGTGAAGAGGTAGGCTTGCAGAACTTAAGAATGCACTTTTAGCCGACTTTCAGAATTTAAATGCAATATCTGGGTTTATAAAGTTGGAAGGTCACTTGTGTACGAAAAGCCAGGATAATGGGGACGTCCGTTCTATTTTTCTATTTAAACAATTAATGAGATCTAATAAACAAGCGCTATGCCCCGTAAAGCCAGAATAGATGCCCCAGGTGGCCTGCATCATATCATCATCCGCGGAATAGAGCGCAAAGCGGTCTTTAAAGACAGTGCCGATCGGGACAATTTTATTGCGCGCCTTGGTTGAATTATTACAGAAACCGAAACCGGCAGTTACGCTTGGGTGTTGATGACGAACCATATCCATATGTTGTTAAAAACCGGATTGGCACCGATCGCTGCAGTCATGCGGCGGTTTGTTAAGATCGGTTGGCGGGTGGTCTGAACTCAGAGAGTTTCGGGATATCGGGGTTCGCTTTAAAGGCGATGAACGCCTGCTGGGTTCGTCTGATTTTGTCCAGCGGGTGTTAAAGCAGACCGAAGAGCAATTAGAGAAAAAATATCGGTTGCAGGTGAGTGTTACCAGCTTGCCGGCTCTGATCGACAAAGTGGCGCAATGCTACAAAATCGATCCTGAGAATTTAAAGTCAGCCAGCAAAGAGTGACCCGTCACAAAAGCGCGGCGAGTGCTTTGTTATATTGCGGTACCCAAATTCGATGATCGGGCTATTGGTACCACTCTGGGATCGGGCAAATGGAGCCAGATTGCCAGATGATGATCGGTGTGTAATGAAGCTCAATAAAACTGTACCTAAACATTCAGTTTTGATACTGCGACAAACAAGTGGATTTAGACAACTCAGTCACAACGTCGCCGAGTTCCAGTCAACAACGAGTTCCCTTATAGGAAAAGTTCAAAAAAAGAAAAATCCCCTCTGAAATTGCAATCCCGGTCTAAATAATTAATCTTGACAATAAAACCTGCTTTGGTTATCCATTATTGTCCGCCTAAATGGAATCTTCAAAATGTCGGGTTGCAGCTGAAACCGAAATACCATTCACCCTTTTAGATCTATCAGTTTAGAAAAGGCAGCTTCTTATCTGCTCAAAAAATGTTCACTCAGTCGTATTTAATCCTTTTGCTTATAAACCTGGGGGGGCACACACACTCAATCAGAACCGCAGATCCGCCGGGTAGGTTGTTCGGCGCATTCGGCTTCTCGGAATGGAGGATGGGTCGGCGGGAAATTTAAATCATCACCTAAGAAAAGGAGGGAAGCGGTCGGGCGCTAATAGAAAATGCGCGGGAGGTGTCGGCAGTATTGAAAAACGTCATTTCTATCAACAGGGCTGACTTATGACAGGGTTAGTCTAAACCGGTTCAGCGAGTATCTAATGCAAAGAAAGGAGAATCAGCATGACTAAAAAACGGACTTTCATAATTGTCGCGGTATGTTTCTTTGTAGCGATCTTGACCATTTCTTCCGCCGCCGCTTTCGACTGGCAAAAGCACAGCGGGACCAGCATCAAGCTTCTGTTGAACAAACATCCATATACCGACGCATTGCTCGCCCATCTGGGTGAATTCACCGCCAAAACTGGAATCTCGGTCACCTACGATGTCTTTCCGGAAGACGAGTACTTTGACAAGGTGACCATTTCGCTGTCCAGCAAGTCGCCGGAATATTCGATTTTTATGACCGGCGCCTATCAGGTCTGGCAGTACGCGCCGCCGGGTTATATGGAAGATTTAGGACCCTACATGGCAAGCATGGAAAAAACCAATCCGGATTGGGATCAGGCGGACATCTACGAAAACCTGTTGTCTTCCTTGGCCTGGAACCTCAAACCGGGTGCACCTCTGGGCACCGCCGATGCCAAACAATGGGCGCTGCCGTGGGGCTTTGAGACCAACACCTTGATTTACCGCAAGGATATCTTCGACAAACATGGCTTGAAGCCGCCCAAGGATCTCCCCGAACTGGTAGATCTGTGCGCCAAGCTCCAGAAACTGGAACCGGATATGTACCCCATTGCGGTGCGCGGAACCCGCTCCTGGGCCACCATTCATCCGGGTTTTCTTTCCGCCTACAACGGATACGGCGCCAAGGATTACGATCCGTTTCCCAAGCCCGCCATGAACTCCCCTAAAGCCGTTGAAATGACCAAGCTATGGGTGGAAATGGTCAAAAAATACGGACCCAAAGCTTGGACGTCCTACATTTGGTATGAAGTCGGCAACGACCTGGGCCAGGGCCGCGCCGTCATGATTTATGATGCGGATATTCTCGGTTATTTTCAGGATCAACCCGGTGCGTCGAAAGTGTCCGGCAAACTGGCCTGGGCCCCCGGTCCCGGCGCACCCGGTGCCAAACCCGCTCCGAACATGTGGATCTGGTCTCTGGGCATGAACGCGTCGTCGAAAACCAAAGACGCCGCCTGGTATTTTCTCCAGTGGGCCACCGGCAAAGACTTCTTGCTGAAGGCGGTCAGGGGCAAATATTCACTGGTGGATCCGATCCGCAAATCAGTCTGGGCGGACGCTGAATTCCAAAAGAAACTGGAGTATTTTACCGACTACTACAAAACGTTCCAGGAAATCATTCCCACCTGCAAGGTGTACTTTACGCCGCAGCCGCTGTTCTTTGAAACCACCACGGAATGGGCGGCCACCCTGCATGAGATTTATAACGGGGAAGACGCCCAGGAAGCTTTGGATAAGCTGGCGAATCGGCTTGCCCGAACTCTGAAGCGTGCGGGGTATTGATCGTATGAATAGCGCAGGTTCCTTCGGTGGGACGCCGATCGGACCTGCGCCGTCAAATGATAGCAACGGCCCCGGGCGTCATCCGTGCTGCGGAAACCGCTCCGGGCCGTTCACAGCGCTGCAATGTCATTGATCGGTTCAGAACAACTTTGACCAACAAGGATTCACTATGGAGGCCACCAAAGCAAGTCATTCTGCTGCAGCCGACGGTTCTGAAAAAAGGCCGCCCGTCACTTCGAAAAAGGCTCTTGCAGGCACCGGCGGTCGAAAAAAATATCTTCCTTATCTGATTGTGCTGCCGGCTCTGGTGCTCACGCTGCCCGTTCTGGTGCCTTTTATCCAAAGCATCTACTATTCCATGACAACCTATTCTCTTACCAATCCGGTTAAGCACTTCATCTGGTTTGAGAATTATGTCTGGCTCTTTACCGATCCCGAATTCTGGAATTCGGTGAGAGTATCGTTTGTCTACGCCGGCACGTCGGTCGGCATTGAGCTGCTTTTAGGGCTGCTCATCGCCGTGCTGTTGAACCAGGAGACTTTATTGTCGAAGATTTTTCGCCCGCTGCTGCTGTTGCCGCTGATGATCGCCCCCATCATCGGCACCCTCATGTGGAAGCTGATGATGAGTCCCGAATTCGGCGTGCTCAACTACTTTCTCTCCTTTTTCGGAGCACGGAATTTCCAATGGGCGTCGGCGGCCAAGAGCGCCATGTTTTCAGTGGTGATGATCGATGTGTGGATGTTTACGCCGTTTATCGCCTTGATCCTGCTGGCGGGGCTGCGATCCATGCCGGCGCCGCCGTTTGAGGCGGCCATGGTCGACGGCGCCTCTAAGTGGTTCATTTTTAAAAATTTGACGATTCCAATGCTCATGCCGTTCATTATCGTTGCGGTGGTATTCCGATTGATCGATTCGCTGAGGCAGTTTGACATCATTTTCGGGCTGACCAAAGGCGGACCCGGTTCAACCTTGATGAATTTCCAGGTTTCCGCCTATACCACGGCTTTTACCTACACCAAAATTTCAGACGGGTCTGCTTTGATGATGATCAACTGGCTTATCGTTTACGTGATCAGCATGTTTCTGGTCAAATTCTGGCGAAAAAGCCAGGACCGGCTTTCCTGAACGGAGGCGTGTTCAATATGGCGACATCAAATTCCAATTCGCGCAAAAGGAAAATATTTTTCCAAAAACTGGTGGTGAACATTCTGCTGCTCGTCTGCTTCGCATTTCTGTTGTTTCCGGTCTTCTGGGTAACCTCCATGGCTTTTAAGAGCCACGACGACATTCTGACCTGGCCGCCGAAATTCGTATTCAAACCGACGCTGGAAAATTTCCAGAATATCACGACGGCGGTGCGCACGTACCGCGTCGGTGCGGTCAGCAGCGATTTTTTAAAAGGATTCGGCAACAGCCTGCTCGTCACGACGTCCGCACTGGTTCTCTCGCTGCTAACCGGCATACCCGCAGCCTATGCCCTGGGCCGGTTTCGATTTAAAGGCCGCAATGATATCGCTTTTACCTTTTTGTCCTTTCGATTTGCGCCGGAATTGCTGGTAATTATCCCGATTTATCTGATTTTTCAAAAGATCGGGCTCTACGACACCTTTTTTGGGCTGGTCTGGGTCTATCAGCTCATTACCATGCCGATGGTGATCTGGATCCTGATGAGCTATTTTGAAGACGTTTCCGTCGAACTCGAGCAGGCCAGTCTGGTCGACGGATTTTCGCTTTTTCATACCTTCCGGCGGATCATCCTGCCTTTGGCAAAACCCGGGATTGCAGCCGCCTCGCTGCTGGCTTTTATCTATGCCTGGAACAATTTTATTTTTGCCCTGATCCTGGGTTCATCCAAGGTTCAGCCGGTGACCGTCTCGGCGTTGAAATTCATCACTGCTGAAAAACTGCGTTATGGTGATATCGCGGCGGCTTGCATATTGGCGGCCATTCCCATATTAATTTTGTCCCTCTATGCCCAACGGTACATGGTTCGGGGGTTGAGTTTGGGCGCCGTAAAAAAATAGCACCCCGCTGATTCAGAAATTCACGGGGCCTTCGGAGTTGACGATGACGGTTGTTGCAGTTCGAAATGTGGTCAAAAGTTATGACGGGGCACCGGCGCTAAACGGGCTGGATTTCGAGACCCGTGACGGCGAATTTTTTGTTCTCCTGGGGCCTTCGGGCGCCGGCAAAACCACCACCCTGAAGGTGATTGCCGGACTTGAAGACCTCAATGCCGGTGAAGTTGTCTTCGACGGGAAGGTCATGAATGCGGTGTCCCCCAATGAGCGGCCCGTCGGCATGACCTTTGAAAGCTATGCGCTCTACCCGCATTTTTCGGTCTTTGAAAATCTGGCCAACCCGCTGCGGGCGCCCGGAAAAAAAGTGCCGGAATCCGAAGTCCGCCGCCGCGTCGACAAAATTGCCGGGATGCTGCGCATCGATCATCTCTACGATCGTCGCCCGGGCGAACTGTCCGGCGGACAAAAACAGCGTGTTTCCCTCGGGCGGACCATGATCCGCGAACCCTCCGTATACCTGCTGGACGAACCTTTGTCCCACGTGGATGCCAAAATCCGCTTCGAGCTGCGGATTCAGTTTCACCGGCTGGAGGCGCTGCAGAACTGCACCTCGATTTACGTTACCCACGATTACGTGGAGGCGCTGTCGCTGGGAGACCGCATCGCCATCATAAATTCGGGAAAAATTATTCAGGTGGGGACTCCCCACCAAATTTACTATCAGCCGAAGGATATTTTCATTGCACGGATGGTGGGCCAGCCGCATATCAACCTACTGGACGCCGCCTTGGAAGTCAACGGCGGCGACGCCTCCCTGAAGATACCCAAAGGCGGCTTCAGCATCCCGCTTTCGCCAGAATTACACCACACATTGCAGCAGCTCGATGCGCCGCGAGAATTAACCGTCGGCATTCGCCCACTGGACATCAGCATCAATCCGCAGGTCGACAAGGCGACCGCCCGGGCGCGCAGCGACGTTTTCGAACCCTTCGGATCCCTGGGGCTTCTTTCCGTCAAAACCCAGGATATCTTTCTGGAGCTTCTGCTGGATCCCGATTTGACCGTTGAACCCGGTTCTCCGCTGGGCATCGATTTCAGAGAAGACCGGCTGATGTTCTTTGACCCTGCTTCCGAAAAAAATTTGTTATCGAACGAGGATTGAGATGGCCCAAGTCGTTTTGCGCAATGTCAAAAAAATTTATCAGTCCCGCAGCCGAAGAAAAAAAGAAGGCGTTCTGGCCGTCGATAACCTGAACCTGACCATCGAAGACGGTGAATTCCTATCGCTGCTCGGACCTTCCGGCTGCGGCAAAACCACCACCCTGCGGATGATCGTCGGGCTGGAAAGTGTTACCGCCGGCGAAGTTCTGATCGATGGGCAGGTCGTCAATGACTGGACGCCGGCGGAAAGAAACGTCGCCATGGCCTTTGAGACCTACGCCCTTTACTCGCATCTGAGTGTCGGCGAGAATTTGGGGCTGTGCCTCAAGGCCAAAGGCGTCCCTCAGGACGAAATCCACCAGCAGGTGAATCGGATCGCGGCGGTTCTTCAAATCACAGACATTCTGGACGCCAAATCGTCCGGATTATCCGGGGGCCAACAGCAGCGGGTGTCGCTGGGTCGAGCCCTGATTCGGCAGCCCAGCGTAACCCTTTTGGACGAGCCCCTGTCGCATCTGGATGCCGCCCTGAGAACGGAGACCCGCCTCGAGATAAAGCGCATCCATCAGCAGCTGAAAAGAACCTTTATCTTCGTCACCCACGATCAGATGGAGGCTTTGGCCCTCTCCGACCGGGTGGCGGTGATGAACTTTGCCGAAATGCAGCAAGTCGGCACCCGCCGGGATCTGTTTGAAGCACCGGCAAATCTGTTTGTCGCCGGTTTTGTCGGGGAGCCCCCGATCAATGTTTACCCCAACAGCACCATCCGGGATATCAATGGGGATCGCTATGCGGTTACCGCGAAAGGCGAGTTTCAATTCAAGATCTCTGAAGAAATGAAAGCGGTGTTTGAGGCGCGGCCTCAAAAAAATGTGATCGTGGGCGTGCGTCCGCAGCACTTGAGTATTTTCCCGGCCCAGCAAAAAGAAACACTCTCGGCTCAGGTCTCGGTTTTTGAATTTTTAGGGGAAATTGGGAACCTGACCGTGGGCAGCAGCGGTCTGGACTTAAACGTGCTGGCGCCCCCCGATTTTGACACCCGGAAAGGAGAGACGATTCAAGCGTACTATGATCCGAGAAGAATATTGCTGTTCGACTCGGAAACTGAAAAGAATCTTTTCTTCGAAATCCCTAACCCGGATAAATCGGAATTTTAAAGGATAAATTAATCACGAAAGCACGAAAGGACGAAAACACGAAAATAAGAGAAGATAAATTTCGTGCCTTCAAGATTTCGTGTTTTCGTGATAAAAAAATCTTTTCATAAAAAATACAAAGAATTCAAAGTTAAGACCGTATAAAGATGCACTTACCCAATAGGTAAAGGAGGGCTTCCCATGCTGACCAAAGGCGTCGTGATTTACGGACAAGAAGATTTTCGCTATGAAGATATTGAAATACCCGAACCCGGCCAAGACGAGGTCCTGGTGGAGATCGAAAGCTGCGGAATTTGCGCCGCAGATCCCAAAATCTACTACGGTACCGCTTATTTTGCCCAGGCGGCCTACCGCCATGCACCCATCGTGGCGGGCCACGAATTTATGGGACGGGTGGTCAAGCTCGGCCCGGGCGCTGCTGAAAAATTCGGGCTCAAGGAAGGGGACCGCGCCATCGCCGAGAACATTGTTCCCTGCGGGACATGTTACTGGTGCAAACGGGGCCAGTACAACCTCTGCGACCCCCATGCCGTCTTCGGTATTGTGGGATACAACGGTGGCTGGGCCAAGCATATGCTTTATCCCAAAGGCAGCCTGGTTCACAAGGTCCCCGAAAATGTCTCCTGGGCGGACGCAGCGGTGATAGAGCCCTGTGCCTGCGCCCTGCACGGGGTCAATCGGGCCAAAATTCAATTTGGTGATACGGTGGTTGTGTTGGGCTGCGGCCCCATCGGGATGTTCATGCTGCAGGGCGCCAGATTAAAGAACCCGCGCCAGGTGATTGCCGTCGATCTGGATGACCACCGCCTGGAGGTCGCCAAAGATCTCGGGGCGGATCTGGTCATCAACCCGGCCAAGGAAGACGCCGTCGAAAAAGTTAAATCCGTCACCGAGGACGGGATCGGCTGTGATGTGGTTCTGGAAGCCGCCGGGTCGAACAAGAGCGTCAAAGCGGCCGTGGACATGCTTCGCCGCGGGGGCCGTTTGATGGAATTTTCAGTTTTTGCCGAAGAAGTGTCCTTTGACTGGTCCATTATCTCGGACATCAAAGAGCTGGAGATTTACGGTGGGCATCTCGGTTTTCATACCTACAAGCCGACCATCGATTTCATGGCCCGCGGATTGATTACCTCGCGCGGTATCGCATCGGATCCATATCCCCTGCAAGATTTCAAAAGCGCCATAGATATTTCAAAAGGCCGCAAGCACGGGTCCATCAAGGTGCTCATGAAACCGTCCTGACACATGCATCGCAGGACAGCGTGGGCTGCTGCACGAGGCGGGATTTATAAAAGTTAGGGCATCGGCAACAGCCGAATGCTATGGGACTCCTGAAGCTACACGGTCATTTGGAGAAGTCATGGCGAAATACGTGCTCTCTCACCTTAAAACGGCAATCGACCAGGGCTGGATCGATACTTAAATGGTGGAGAAGTCGACCGAGAAATGGAAAATGTGGGGCAATCATCCGGCGTCGTCTTCGCGAAAAATTGTTCGTTAAAGTGGTAACAATAAAGCGGAATGGGTGGTAACTTTGCTCCGGAATACGCACATGAAATGGAACCCGTGAGCTTGTTTAATACCGATAAGGGACCGGCGGATAAAGAGTGAATCGTTTTTTCGCATATATTCCAATTCTGGTAAGTTATCACCGAAACAAGCAGCTCCGGACCTCCCCCGGCGGTCTGATTTGATCCGTCGCACCCGTTTTTGCACTTATCATCCCAGTGTATAGATCGAAAGGAAAACTCTCCCTATTACCGCGTTCAGGGTTATAAAGAGGGTAATCCTGGAAAGTTTGGTCATAAATAAATCATAGTATTTTTAACTTTATAAGAATTTTGAAGGGTCATGAATAGTTATGTGATGAATTGGGATGAGCCGCAGAACGCAAATATTTCGAGACCTCTATTTCCCGCTAAGATTACAAATAAAAACTATCGTCCAGCAATGATTGAATTATGTAAAGATAGCAGCTCATAGAATAGGAAAGGCCTGTCACTTTATTATGCAATGACAAGCCTTATGATAAAATGGCGGGAGCGACGAGACTCGAACTCGCGATCTTCCCGCTTGGCCAAGCGGGACGTTCTAACCAACTGAACTACGCCTTCTTTTGAAAGGACTCAATTATAGATTCTATGAATTCCTTGCTCTTACGTCTTTTAAGCGCATATTCTCTTTTCATGGTACTTGATCGATTTGGATGTTCCTCATAATAGACTAGCTTCCAAGGCCGCTTGGTCTTTGTGTATTTGCTCTGCCCCTGATTGTGACGCAAAATTCGGTCATCCAAATTTTGCGTAGTTCCAATATAAAAACTGTCGTCTATCTCCGATTGGATTATATAAAGATAATAGGCCATAAAATGGGAAAAAGGCCTGTCACTCATTTGAGACGACAAGCCTTATTTAAAAGTGGCGGGAGCGACGAGACTCGAACTCGCGACCTCCGGCGTGACAGGCCGGCGTTCTAACCAACTGAACTACGCCCCCGTTTTCTATATTTGTATTAATGTGAGAGGGACTCGAGCTGGCGATCTTCCCGCAGGAACATGCGGGACGTTCTAACCAACTGAACTACGCCCCCGTTTTC
>Ga0210064_1001068_pt1 | contig 12229 bp, 8 predicted proteins | sample Muzzi_CordC_D2_FD_185531 | JGI IMG/M metagenome (GOLD analysis project Ga0210064, IMG submission 185531) | Wetland microbial communities from San Francisco Bay, California, USA, that impact long-term carbon sequestration - Muzzi_CordC_D2 (SPAdes) | ecosystem: Environmental > Aquatic > Marine >...
CCGCTCACGACCGCCGAGACCGCCAGCGTGTTCGGCGAGATGCTGGTGTTCCGGCGCCTGATGAAGCAGGAGAGCGACCCGAAGGTCCGCCTCGCCCTGCTGTGCGGCAAGCTGGAAGACGCCTTCGCGACCGTCTTCCGCCAGGTCGCGATGACGCGCTTCGAGCAGAGCCTGCACGCGGCGCGACGCAGTGAAGGCGAGCTTCCGATCGAGCGCGTCAATTCGCTCTGGATGGAGGCCAACGAGCCGATGTTCGGCGATTCGGTGAAGCTCTCCGAAGACTACGGCTGGTGGTGGCTCTACATCCCGCACTTCGTGCACTCGCCGTTCTACTGCTACGCCTACGCGTACGGCGAGCTGCTCGTGCTGGCGTTGTTGCGCCGGTACGACGAGGAAGGCGCCGCGTTCGTGCCGCGCTATCTCGATCTGCTGCGCGCAGGCGGCTCCGACACCCCATTGGTCCTGCTCGGTCGCATGGGGATCGACGTCGGCGACCCGGACTTCTGGGACGGCGGGCTCGCGCTGCTCGAAGAAATGGTCGCGGAAGCCGAAGCGCTCGCGGGCTGAACGGCGATCAGACGCCGAGCCCGAAGGTCGTCTCCAGCCACTGCCAGTAGCGGCGCGATTCCTCGTCGTCGGGCAGCCAATCGCGGTTTCGCCGCGCGAGTTCGCGCGCGTCGTCGCTGCGCCCCGCCATCGCGAGCACGTAGACCCGGAAGAAGAGCAGGTCGCGGTCCCTGGGGCGGCGGACCTGCTCGAGCAGTCGTGCCGCGAGCGCATAGTCGCGCTCGGCGACCGCGCGCCGCGCGAGCACTTCGTCGTAGCGCTGCGCGGGCATGCCGCGCCGAATCAGCGCGTCGATCGCACGCGTGCGATCGGACGTGACACCGAGCCGCCACAGCGGCGCGGTGCGGAGCTCCGTATCGACGAGCAGGTGATGCAGATCGCGCAGCCGTTCCGCAATTCCGACCGGCCTGCCGGCGAGGCTGCGGTCGAGCACCCGCTGCACCTCGAAGTAGGCGGCGCTGCGCTCGCGCAGCCCGGGCGGCCAGGCGCGCGCGATGAATTCGCTGGCGAGGAAGCGCTCGCGATTCTTCTCCGCGTCCATCCAGTCGCGAAATTCCCGGCGTGCCGCCTGCGGCGATTGGCGCCGGTTCGCGAGCCGCTTCGGGCGATCGTCGACGAGCGGCTCCGCGTCCCCGACGCGCGCGCGCAGCTGCGCGGCATCCGCCATGAAGAGCGCGCCGAGTTGCTCGGGCCGTTCGAAGCCGAGCGCCACGAGCTCCGGCGCCAGCTCGGGGTCGTTCCACAGCTTTGCGAACGAATCCTCCGAGCGGGTCCAGCGTGCTCCGCGCGAACCGACCAGCATCCAGTCGAGGTTCTGGCCCGACCACAGGCTGCAGTCGTCGAATACGTCGCAGAAGGCCCGAATGATCGCCCGGGTGTCGGACTCGAGCGTGTTGTGGACCGGCAACCAGTAGGTCGTGATGCCGCCGTCGACCAGGCGATCGTGAATCAGCTGGAAGTACTCCCGGGTATAGAGGTTGACGACACCGGCATTCTTCGGCGGCGGCGGCTCGCCCGTGATCAGGTCGTAGCGTCGCTCCGTGGTCTGCAGGAAGAAGCGGCCGTCCTCGATGTGAACGCGAACGCGGGGGTCGTGCAGCGGGTGATCGGCCGGATCGGGATAGACGATCTCGGAGAGATCGAGGATGGCGCGCGAGATGTCGACGACGTCGATGTGTTCGAGGCTGCGGGTGTCGACCAGTGCCTTCGCGGTCGAGCCGACGCCGTAGCTGATCACGAGCGCCTGCCTGGGGTCGGGCTGCAGCGCGACCGGCCAGTACACGTAGAGCTTCTGGTAACGGCGGCCGTGCACCGACGTGCCCGACATCGCGAAGCCGTCGGTCAGCAGGCGGTAATGGAGCGTCTCGCCGTCGAGCGCCGCGCGCAGATAGACGGCGGTTTCGATGCGACCCTCGCGAATCGCCGCGACTTCGTCCTGGTGGCGTGAATCCCAGCGAGAGATCGAAGTCCACAGGTAGACGCGTTCCATCTTGCCGAACGGGAACAACGCAAACGCGAGCGCGAAGCCCGCGAGCGCGAGGACCTGCGCGATCCGAAGCCCCCGGCCTCCGGTTCGCGAGCCGGCCACCCGCGACGCCGGGGTACCGAAGACCAGCGCCGCGACGAGCAGGTAGGCGGCACCGAGCGCGACGAAGGAATCCTCCATGCCGAGCACCGGCAACAGCGCGAAGCCGGCGACGCCCGACCCAATCGCGGCACCGAGCGTGTTTGCGAGCGTGAGCAGACCGGCCGCGCGGGTCTCGGTCGGAACGACGCGGTGCAGCAGCGTCCCCATGAAGATGAACAGCACGCCGGAAATCGCTGCCACCGGAAAGACCAGCACGAAGGACAGCGCGAGCACGACCGGCGGGTCCCCGAGCAGCTCGTTCGTCTGCGGTGCGAGCGCGAACGAGAACGTCGAGTACAACGTGACCGCGACCGCACCTGCAGCGAGGGCGAGCGTCGCGGTGTGGCGGTCGGCCTCCGGATCGCGGCGCAACCAGTGCCCGCCGACGAATCCGCCGAGCGCGATCCCGGACAGCACCACCGCGAGCATCAGCGCGAACGTCAGGCTCCCGGAGTGCACGAACAGATGCATGAAGCGAAACCAGACCACCTCGAACGCGAGCAGCAACGCGCCGGCGCTGAACGCGGCGGCGACGACCCGCCGAGCGCGCGGCCCGAGCCGCGCCCGGGTCGTCGCCGTGGGCGCCGTCGCCGCGCCGGCAAGGCGCCTGGACAACCAGAGGGCCACGACCGCGGCGACGGCGTCGAAGCCGCCCGCGACCACCGCGGTGCCGCGAATTCCGAACCACTCGATCAGGAATCCTTCGCCCGCGACCGCGCCCGCGACCGCGCCGAGCGTGTTCCAGCCGTAGAGCCGCCCGAGCGCCGAGCCGAAGCTCGGGTCGCGCGCGAGCAGCGCCTTCACGAGCACCGGCAGCGTCGCCCCCATCGCGGTCGCGGGCAGCAGCAGCAGCACGAAGGCCGAGCCCAGCCGCAGCGCGTTCAGCGCGAAGGGCTGCTCCTGCAGCCGCCGGAAGACCGGAGCGAGCAGATGCCCGAGCTCCGGCAGCCCCAGGACCAGCGAGATGCCCGCGATCGCGATCACCGCCTCGAAGAACGCGTAGGCGCGCACCGGGCGGCGAATCCGGTCGCCGTGGCGTGCCGTCAGCCCGTTGCCGAGCGCGAGCCCGGCCATGAAGCTCGACAGCACCAGGCTCGACGCCCAGACGCTGTTGCCGAACGCCAGCCCGGCCTGGCGGAACCACAGCGTCTCGAACAGCAGCGCGGCGGCGCCGGACAGGAAGAACAGCGCGCAGAGAATCGGCGTCATCGCAGCGTGGACGAGATCATGATCACGCGGAGGGTAGGCGGACGACTAGCGGCGTGCGAGACGCGGGGCGCCGCCGTCACTCCGCGGAGTGCGACGTCTTGGAAGCTCCGGCCGCGCAGCGGCCGACGCGCAGCTAGAGCGGCCCCGGCTCCCGCTTCAGCTTGGCCGCGCGATCCGATTCTCCGGCGGGAGGAACGTTGCGCCGGCGCCAGCCGTGCAGCCACTTGTAGCGGCGCTGCTTCTGCAAGCGCGTCTGCACGATCTCCCACAGGCGGCCCTGCAGCTTTTGCTTGAACTCGGGATCGGCGGAAGCGCCGAGCGCATCGGCGGCGAGGAACTCGCGCAGCTCCGATTCGGAAATCGCGTCGGATTCGCCTTCGATTCCGGCACTCGAGCCGCCCGATACCACCGGCCCCCCGAGCGGCTTGGAGAATTCGTCCACCCCACGTCTCCTTTCGCCTAGGGTGATACTCTCATATTTCCTCGCGGAATCGCCACAGATTTCACCGAAAAGGGGCAATCAGCCGCAAGTTGCTGATCCGAAATGAATTTGCAGCCCGCAGCGTGTCGCGCATTTCGCCCGCGACCGCGGACGCGCGGCTGCGACTCCGACTACGACGACGACGACGACGACCCGTCGCCTGCGATCGCGCGCACCAGCGCGGCTCCGGGAAACGGCTTGTGGAGGAAGACGCCGCGTCGTTGCTCGACCAGTTCGCGCAGCAACGCTAGCGGCGCATCGCCGCCCGTGAAGATCGCGCGCAGATCGCCGCGAACCCGGGTCATCTCTTCGAAGACTGCAGCCGCACCGGCCGGCTCGATGGTCGCGTCGAGCACGACGCTGCCGATGCTGCTGCTGTGTTCGCGAAAGACGCGCAGCGCTTCGTCGCCGTCGCGTGCGGTCAGCACCGCATAGCCCGCGCGCGTGAGCAGGCGGCTGCACAACCGCAGCAGCTGGTCGTCGTCGTCGGCCACGAGGACGGCGGTGGGCGTCGAGTCGTCCGGCACTCCGGCAGCATAGCCGCGGCGACGCACGAATTGGCTTGACCAGGGGCGAACAAAAGACGAAAATCCACCGGTGAGTTGTGAAGATTACGTCGAGCTGCGCTGCCGGAGCGCCTTCTCGTTCCTCGAAGGGGCCTCCAACCCCGAGGATCTGGTCGATTGCGCGGCGCGGCTCGGCTATCCCGCGCTCGCGCTCGCCGATCGCCACGGGGTCTACGGCAGCCCACGCTTCCACCGGGCTGCCGCGGCAGCGGGGCTGCAGGCAATCGTCGGTGCCCAGCTCGACATCGCGCGCGAAGCCGAAGCCGCCCTCCCCACCCCGGCCGGCTCGCTGCTGCTGCTGGCCGAGTCGTCCGCGGGCTACCGCAACCTCTGCCGACTGCTCACGCAGGGCCACCGGCGCGGCGGAAAGGGCGAAGCGGTCGTCCGCTGGAGCGAGGTCGAGCGGCACGCCACCGGGCTGACGGCCCTCGTGCACGGCAACGAGCCGATCGCGCCGGCGTTCCTCGGCCGCGCGCTCGCGAGCTTCGGCGCCGGACACGTCTTCGTCGACGTCTCGCGGCCGCTCGAGCGCGCGGCCTGCGCGGCCGAGCGGCGCGCGGTCGACCTCGCGAACGCGATCGGCGTACCGATCGTCGCGACCGGCGACGTCCGCCATGCCCGGCCCGAGGGGCGTCGACTGCTCGATGCGATGACTTGCTTGAAATTCAAGACCTCGCTCGACCGCGCCGGTCGCAAGCTCGCCACGAACGCCGAACGCCACCTGCGCGCGCGGTCCGCGATGGACGCCCGCTTCGCCGACCGCCCCGACTGGATTCGCACAACGCGCGCAATCGCCGAGCGCTGCGAATTCAGCCTGGACGACCTCGGCTACCGCTTTCCGGAGTTCCCCGTGCCGCCCGGCGAGACCCAGGCCTCCTACCTCCGCCACCTCGCCCTCGACGGCGCCGGGCACCGTTACGGCCGGCCGCTGCCGAAGCGCGCCCGCGCCCAGATCGAGCGCGAGCTCGCCCTGATCGAAAAGCTCGACCTGCCCGGCTACTTCCTGATCGTCCACGACATCGCGCGCTTCACGCTCGAGCAGGGCATCCTCGCGCAGGGGCGCGGCTCGGCGGCGAATAGCGCGGTCTGCTACGCGCTCGGCATCACCGCGGTCGATCCGATCGCGATGCAATTGCTGTTCGAGCGATTCCTGTCGGAGGAGCGCGGCGAGTGGCCCGACATCGACCTCGACCTGCCTTCCGGCGAGCCGCGCGAGCGCGTCATCCAGTACGTGTTCGAGAAATACGGCGCGAGCGGCGCGGCGATGACCGCGGTCGTGATCAGCTACCGAACGCGCATGGCGGTGCGCGAGATGAGCAAGGTGCTCGGCATGGCGACCGAGACGGTCGATCGACTCGCGCGCGCGATCTCGGGCCTCGCACACCGCGACGACCTGGACGAGCTCCGCGGCACGCTGCGCCAGGCCGGCGTCGACCCCGGTGCCCCGCGCGTCACCGCACTGCTCGACCTCGTCGAGGCCGTGCAGGGGCTGCCGCGCCACCTCGGCCAGCACACCGGCGGCATCGTGATCGCCGCGGGTCGACTCGACGAAGTCGTGCCGATCGAGCCCGCCGCGATGGCCGACCGCCGCGTGGTGCAGTGGGACAAGGACGACTGCGCGGACCTCGGCATCATCAAGATCGACCTGCTCGGCCTCGGCATGTTGACCGCGCTCGAGAACACCCTCGAGCTCCTGCACCGCGAGGAAGGCGTCGACGTCGACCTCGCGCACCTGCCGCCCGACGATCCCGCCACCTATGCGATGATCCGCCGCGCCGATACCGTCGGCGTGTTCCAGATCGAGAGCCGCGCGCAGATGGCCACGCTGCCGCGCATGAAGCCCGAGCGCTTCTACGACCTCGTGGTCGAGATCGCCATCATCCGCCCGGGCCCGATCACCGGGCAGATGGTGAACCCCTACCTGAACCGGCGCGCGGGCCGCGAACCCGTTCGCTACCCCCACCCGTCGCTCGAGCCGATCCTCGAGCGCACCCTCGGAGTTCCGCTGTTCCAGGAACAGCTGCTGCGCATTGCAATGACGGCGGCGGGCATGAACGGCGGCGAAGCCGAGGAGCTGCGACGCGCGATGGGATTCAAGCGCTCGGTCGAACGCATGGAGCGGCTCGAGCAGAGGCTGCGCAGCGGCATGCGCGAGCGGGGGATCGTCGGCGAGGACCAGGAGACGATCATTCGCGGAATCCACTCGTTCGCACTCTACGGCTTCCCGGAGTCGCACTCGGCCTCGTTCGCGCTGATCGCGTACGCGTCCGCGTATCTCAAGTGCCACCACCCGGCCGCATTCCTGGCCGGGCTGTTGAACGCGTACCCGATGGGCTTCTACAGCCCGGCCACCCTCGTCAAGGACGCGCAGCGCCACGGTGTGTGCGTGCGCCCGATCGACGTCGCTCACTCCGACTGGCGCTGCACGCTCGAAGCGATCCCCGCTCCTCCGACGCCGGACACGCCGCGCCCCTCCGCGGTGCGGCTCGGGCTGCGCTACGTGAACGGCCTGCGCCGCGAGTCCGGCGAGGCGATCGCCGCTGCGCGCGCCGAAGCGGCGTTTCGCGACGCCGCCGACCTCGCCCGGCGCGCTCCACTGTGCCGCGACGAGCTCGACGCGATAGCCGAGCTCGGTGCGCTCGCATCCATCGATCCCGCGGCCCGCAGCCGGCGTGCCGCGCAGTGGCAGGTGGCCGCGCTCGAGCGCGATCCCGACTCGCTGTTCGCGGGCCGGCCGCCGCCCGAAAGCGACTCACCGCTGCCGGAGATGACGCCGCAGGACGCGACGCTGGCCGACTACCGACGCAGTGGCGTCACCACCGGCCCGCACCTGCTCGCGAGTCTGCGCACGGAGCTGCAGGCGCGCGGTGCGGTCACCGCGGCGGCGCTGCGCGAACTCCCCGATGGCCGTTTCGTACGCATCGCGGGCCACGTGATCGTCCGCCAGCGCCCCGGAACCGCCAAGGGCTTCTGTTTCCTCACGCTCGAGGACGAGACCGGCACCGCGAACGCGATTCTCACGCCGAAGCAATTCCAGCGTTTCCGCGTTCCGCTGCACGCTTCGAAGCTCCTGCTTCTCGCGGGCCCGCTCCAGAATGTCGACGGCGTGATCCATGTACGGGTGCGGCAGCTCGAACCGCTCATGTCCGGGCAGGCGCTGCCCCGCTCGCACGACTACCGCTGATCACTCTTCGGGCAGGTAGCCGAGCGCACGCAGCTGCTGCTTCACTGCATCCGGTACCGGGATCTCGACGCGCTCGCCCGGATCGTCGACATCGTGGAGCGCGTCGAGACGGGCCGTGAGCTGCGCGAGAATCTCCGGATATTCGCCCGCGACGTTCTCGGGCTGCTCGCGCCCCCCGACGCGGCGGTACAGACGCCGCTCGGGCTCATCGCCTTCACGCCGCGGCGCACGATCGCGCACCAGCAACCAATCGCGGGTCCGCAGCGAGTGCACGGGGAAGTACTCGAGCTGCTCCGTGTAGGCGTCCAGGACCCGCACCCGCTCCCCGCCGATCAGCCCCGTGAGGTCGACGCCGTCGAGGCCATCCGGCGGATCGATGCCGAGCCACGCGAGCAGCGTCGGCACGAGGTCGACCGTCCGGACGAGCTCGTGCACGATCGTGCCCGCGTGGCGCCCATCGGGGTGCGCGAGAACCATCGGAACCCGCGCGTTCTCCTGGAACACCCCCCAATGCCCGAAGTAGTAGTCGTGCTCTCCGAGCGACTCGCCGTGATCGGCCACCACCGCAACCACGGCGTCGTCGAGCAGGCCGGCCCGCTCGAGCAGCGTGAACAGCTCCGCCAGCGCGTCGTCGGTGTAGCGAAGCTCGGCGTCGTAGAGCTTGCGCATGGTCTCGACCGCGGCGGGCGCGGGCGCGAGCGTGCCGGGTTCCTGCGTGGTGCGCGGATCCGCGTTGCGCGGGTACGGAAGGTCCTGCTGCATCACCTCTCCGCCCGTGAACTCCCGCACGTAGAACGGCGGCGGACGGTAGGGATGGTGGGGATCGAAGTAGTGGACCCACAGGAACACACGGCCCTCGGGCGGATCGGAGAGCCACTCCTGCACGGCACGGTTGGTGCGCCGCGCACGCCGCTCGATCATGCCGGCGGGAAACGATTGATCGTAGACGTCGAACCCCTGGTCGAGGCCGCGGTTGGCGAGCAGGGGGATCGCGCCGACGAACGCGGCGGTCGTGAAGCCCTGCTCGCGCAGCCGTTCGGCCAGCGTGACCTCGCTCGCGGCGAGCGCCTCGTTCGAGAGCTCGCGCAGGCCGTGCCGCGGCGGGTTCTTGCCGGTCAGGATCGAAGCATGGCTGGGAGGCGTTGTGACCGCCTGCGCGATCGCGTCGTCGAAGCGCACGCCGCGCCTCGCGAGCGCGGCGAGCGCGGGTGAAGTCGCGACGGGGTGCCCGTAGGCGCTCAGGTGGTCGGCGCGTGCGGTGTCGAGGGTCACGAGCACGAGGTGCTGTGGCGGCCTCTCGCAGCCGAGCGCGAGGGTCGCGAGGGTCGCGAGGCCGACGACCGCACGGACGGGGAAACGCACGCAGCTCATCGCGGCACCGGCGCTAGCCAGATCTCCGGGCCGATCGGCTGCCCCGTCCCCTCCGCGAGCAATTCCAGGATCACCTCGTCCTCGGAAAGACCGCTCTGCGCCGCGATCGCGGCGATCAGTCCCGCCGAAGATTTCATCGCGAACTCGAGGTCGAACTTCCAGCGATCGCCTTCGAGCACGAACTGCAGGACTCCCTGCGTGGCTTTTCCTTCGACGAGGATCCAGCCGCGTGCCAGCTCACCCTCTCTTCGGATCTCGCCGAGCTCCGTCCGGGCGACGCCGGTGTCCGTGATCGCGTCCGTCGCGACCGCGTGCGCGACCAGCTCTTCGGGCGTTCCGTTCAGAAGCAGCTCGAGCGGCGCCTGCTGACGCAGCGCGAGCACCAGCATGCGCTCGGTGCCTTCGAGACGCGCGAGCTCCTCGCGCGGCGCGGACAAGGCCAGCGCGCGCATGCGATCGTAGAAGCGGAAGGAATTACCGCTCACCGCGGCGGCGGCACGGGGGCCGTCGCGCTGTTCGAGCGCGGCCTTGTACTCCGCGAAGCCGCGTTTGACCGCCGCTGCGTCGGGCGATTCCGGAATCGCGATCGGCGCCGCTGAAGTCGACGCGGCCGCGAGCATCGACGCCAGCACCAGACGAAGGGCGCAGCGCCACGGCAGCTGAATTCGGCAGGGTCGCTCAGTTCGTCGCACTGGCCCCAGAGTCACCACCGCCCCGCATCGCCGCGACGGCGCGGTACAACGTCACGACCAGCCCCATTGCGAAGATCACTCCCAGGAAGCCGAATGCCATCAGCGCAAAGTGGTTGCTCTGTTCTCGCGCCTGCTGGATCAAGTTGACGAACAGGGTGATCAGCAGCCCGTACAGCGCGGCGGCCGACAGCCACTCCAGCGACTCCCGCCTCGGGGAGGGCGGAGTGAACGAGACGATCAGCCAACCGACCACCAGCACCGCGAGAGCGCCTCCGGCAACGAGGTTCACGCTTCCGGGCTCCAATCCCTTCGCAGCTGCTCGATCACCGTTCCCGCGAGCTGATCCGGCGTGAAGCCGAACTCCTCGGCGAGATCGGCGGCCGGCGCCGATGCACCGAAGCGATCGATCCCGTAGACGATTCCGCGCGCGCCGACCAGCCGCCGCAGGCTCTCGCCCACACCGGCTTCGACCACAACCACCGGCGTGTCGCCGTCGCCTAGCAGCGAACGCCGATAGGCTTCGGGCTGCGCGAGGAAGACCTCGAGGCACGGCAGCGACACCACGCGCACTCCGATGCCCTCCGCCCGGAGCTTCTCTTCGGCCTCGCAGGCGAGTCCCACCTCGGAACCGGTCGCGACGAGCACCACCTGGACGTTTTGGCCCGGATCCTTCACCGTGTAGCCGCCGCGCAGCACGTCGTCGTGAGTGAAGTCACTCGTTCGCTCGAGCGCCTTCACCGTCTGACGCGTGAGCGAGAACACGGTCGGTCCGTCGCGGTGCTCGGCCGCCCAGGCCCACGCAATCGCCGTCTCGACGCCGTCGGCGGGACGCCAGAGCGTGAGCCCGGGCATCGCGCGCAGCGAGTCGATCTGTTCGATCGGTTGATGGGTCGGTCCGTCCTCGCCGAGGAATATCGAGTCGTGGGTGAACACGAAGAGCGTCGGCAGGCCCATCAGCGAAGCCAGCCGAATCGACGGCCGCATGTAGTCGCTGAAGATCAGGAAGGTGCCGCAGTACGGACGCAACGTGCCGTCGAGCGCGATGCCGTTCGCAATCGCAGCCATTGCGTGTTCGCGCACGCCGAAGTGGATGTTGTTTCCGATGAACGGGTCCGAGCCCGGCTCCGCCCCGGAACCGACGATGCCGCGGCCCTTGACGATCGGCGGTGCCGCCGAGCCCGCGAGGTCGGCCGAGCCGCCGACCGTATAGGGGGCGGCGTCGACCAGCCGTTGGAGCGCTACCGCGCCGTGCTTGCGCGTCGGTGCGTCGACCCCGTCCATCCCCGCTACGAGCTGCTCGCAGATGTCCGCGGGCAATGCCCCCGCTCGCGCCGCATCCCAGGCGGCGGCGTGTTCGGGATGATTTTCGCGCCAGGCGTCGAGTTTCGCGTCGGCCAGCTGGCGATCGCGCCGCGCCACTTCGATCCGCTCCGCGAAGTATTCGCGCACGTCGTCCGGCACCAGGAACTCGGAGTCGACCGGCCAGCCCAGGGCCTCCTTGGTGAGCCGCACTTCCTCGCTGCCGAGCTTTTCACCGTGCGCCTTCGACGTGCCGGCGCGATTGGGGCTGCCGTAACCGATCGTCGTCTTCGTGATGATGATCGAAGGCCGCTCGACTTCCGCGCGCGCCGCCACGATCGCCGCGTGCTGCCCGTCGGCATCCTCGCCGTCGACGGCCTGCACGTGCCAGCGCTGCGCCTCGAAACGCTTCGCGACGTCTTCGCTGAAGGAAATCGAAGTCGGACCGTCGATCGTGATGGAGTTGTCGTCGTAGACGTAGACGAGATTGCCGAGGCCGAGGTGGCCCGCGAACGAGCCGGCTTCGGAGGAAATGCCCTCCATCAGATCGCCGTCGCTCACGATGCCGTAGACGATGTGGTGCCCGGGGCCGTTCCCATCGACGCCGAAGCGCGCGGCGGCCATCTTGCCCGCCAGCGCCATGCCGACCCCATGCGCGAAGCCCTGGCCGAGCGGCCCGGTCGTGACCTCGATGCCGGGAGCGTGGCCGTACTCGGGGTGCCCCGGCGTCCGCGAACCGAGCACGCGGAAGTTCTTCAAGTCGTCGAGCGAGAGGTCGTAGCCGAACAGGTGCAGCAGGCTGTAGAGCAGCATCGACGCGTGACCGTTCGACAGGATGAAGCGGTCGCGCAGCGGCCAGCTCGGATCGCCGGGATCGAAGCGCAGGTGGCGGTCCCAGATTTCGAAGGCCACCGGGGCCAGACCCATGGGTGCACCGGGGTGTCCACAGCCCGCCCGTTCGACGGCGTCGACGGCCAGGAAGCGGATGGTGTTCTCGATGCGATTGCGAAGTTCGGGGGTCATCGTCGCTCCGACGAGGATGGGGAGTCAGGGGGGTGCCGCCAGTGTACAACCGATGCGACGGAGACGGAACCGCCGGGCGATTCGCGCCGACAGGAATCCCGCATTCGAACGCCGGTTGATCCGACGCCGACCGGGCCGCAAACGGCGCGACGGCGGATTCAGCCCGTGCCGGGAGCGACTCGGTAGGCGCGGAACGGCCCGACCCGATGA
>Ga0210064_1001069_pt1 | contig 12221 bp, 8 predicted proteins | sample Muzzi_CordC_D2_FD_185531 | JGI IMG/M metagenome (GOLD analysis project Ga0210064, IMG submission 185531) | Wetland microbial communities from San Francisco Bay, California, USA, that impact long-term carbon sequestration - Muzzi_CordC_D2 (SPAdes) | ecosystem: Environmental > Aquatic > Marine >...
TTTCTACCACATGGCCGTATTTTTTAAACCAGTGGAAAAGAGATTCCCTGACGATTGCCTCATCATCCACGACCATGATACTCATTTTTTTATCCATGCTATTCCTCCGTCGCATATAGCCCGCTCGAATTTCTAATTAGTGTCCATCCATAAATGGCCCTTTTTGTTCTGATCGGCGTTCTCCGCGGGTTTCCGGTTGCGGCGTACAGACGTACGCCTCACCGCAAACCCTTGTGCGGCCTTGATCAGAACAAAAATTGCTCATTTCTGAATTGGACACGTAATCGGGTCCATTACACTTAGTGGATGGACACTAATTATGAAGATACTCATCAATTTTCATAAAAGATCCAGGTATAAATATTGACGATAAATTCAGTAAAACGCATAATTCGCAATAAAAGGACTCGTAAACAGTTACAGCGCGGGAAATTCCAGGACAAAGGAACTCCCTTCTCCCACTTTGCTGTTTATCTTAATGTTTCCTTTATGATTTTTGGTGACGCCATAGACAATGGATAATCCAAGCCCGGTCCCTTTTCCTTGTCCCTTTGTGGTAAAAAAAGGATCAAAAATGTGCTCAAGATTTTCCTTGGAGATCCCATAGCCGGTGTCATGGACCTCTATTCGAACATTATTTTTGTCTCGTTTCAGGTCTGAAATTATGCTTAATTGTCCACCGTTTGGCATGGCTTCGATTGAATTGAAAATCAGGTTGAGAAAACACTGCTGCAACTCCCGCTCATCACCTTGTATCATTAAAAGCCCCGGATACAGACGGGTAGTCAGATCGACATTTCGAAGCTGCATTTTATGTTTCGTCAGGGCAAGGACGGCCTCAAGGACTTCGTTAAGATCTATTTCCTTGTATTCCCTTGGACTTTCACGGGCAAAAGAAAGAAGACCCGAAATAATGTTACCGCAACGCTCCAGTTCTTTAGACATAAAAGAAAGGTGTTTCTTGAACTGTTCCAGGTCTCTTGAGCTCGGTCTGCCTTCGGCAAGCATCTCCTGCATTAAATCGCTGAACGTCAATAACCCTTGAATGGGATTGTTGATTTCGTGAGAACAACTGGCGGCCAGTTTTCCCAAAGAGATCATGCGGTCTTCCTGTACCAGTTTTTGAAGGTCGGATTTCAATTCTTTAACCCGCTTATCCCAACGGTATGACAGTTGCTCTGAGATATCTCTCCAAACTTCAATGATTCGGTAAATTTCCCCGTTTTGATTCTTTAAAGGATAAGTGACCAAATTGCAAAATTTGAAATGACCTCCTGGCTCGGGATGTTCGTGAATAACATGAGCGGATCTCCCGGTTCTCAAGGTTTCTACTAAGGGGCATTTCATATCAGGACGCGAACTCGAACATGGAACACCATAGCCATGGGAAGTTTCGTAACAGTATCTTCCAATGACGTCTTCTTTTGACTTATTTACGGCTTTCAAATATGGATCATTTGTTTCAACGATTTCAAAATCCGTATTTAAAATCACAATGGCAGCAGTGCTTTGCTGGATAAGAAAGTCGGAAAAATTTTTTTCAAAGACCAGCTGTTCTTCTGCAGATGTTAGACGCTGATCTACCTCAAAGAGTTTCCGCATCAATCTTCCGATGTTATGCTCTATAACCCCGACCCCAGTAGGCCTGAGGCGGATGATCTCCAGCAGGACATCTTTTTTGCCGGTCAGCTCAATGATGCTGTCCAGGTTTTTTAATTTAAAAATATCCTGAAAGTTACCGGTAGTATAGATTCCCAGCTCTTTGGCCAGGACAAGACCTTCAGCCTCCGGATTTATATCACAAACGCCGACGATATTGATCTTTAGATAGGTGAAGGATTCAATGTGGAGAAGATTCAGGAAGTATTTACAGGCTCGGCCGCCGCCGACGATGGCCAAATTAATGGTATGGGCAATTTCATTCGTTGAGACATTCGAGTTGCCCATGTTTTTTTTTGCAGGTTGATGCTTTTCGTTCATGATTCATCACCTCCGATCTGTTCAGGGCCGATTCACAGGCCGAAATTTCAATGGAACATTATCGTCAGACGGAATACGCAAAAGAATCGAATAAGCAAAGCAGCCTTTACAATACGTCCGGGCAGCATGGCTATATTATTTTTAAAATAGTTGAAAACTAATCGAAAATCAAGGTCGGATTCGGTTATTGAAAATTTTGGGTTAATTATCATCTTTCGGAATAGGGTAAAATTTGATAATAGCATTAGAAAAGAAACACTCGACCCCTTGAATCCTTTCTCTCGACTCATCGGGAGAAGGTCCAAAAATGACAAATATCCAAGAAAATATGATAAGGCTAATTTAATAGGTGAGCATGATGAGCAACAACTACGCCAAGATTGTTCAGGATAATCTTAAAAAACTATTCGAAAATCTCCCGACGGATCTTGCCGATGCGTTGCCCGCACAGCAGAATGGTGATGTCTTTTGTTTTGAAGCTTTTGGAGAAATCTGTGAGATTCGATCCGATGGTATCTTTTTAGGCGACGTTCAGCAGACCGGCGTGATCGGGATTTTGATTTCCCTTTATGCGCTGAATACCAAACTCGAAACATGTTTGGTAGAACCGCTGAGAGCCTTTAAAGATTTTCCCAACAGCATGCCGTATGCCGGTGCTTTTGTTACCCATACCCAGCAGATTTTAGTCCCATATGTTGAAAAGATCCAAGTATCGACCCATCGAATCATTGAAACGCTGAATGGTTGCGAATCGCCTTACAATGTGGGCGGAGATTTTTCATTTATGGTTTACCCGCTTCCGAAAGTCGCACTTTCTTATATCTTCTATGAGGCTGATGAAGACTTTCCGGCTTCCGTTACCTGCCTTTATTCAAACAACGCCCTTTCATTTTTACCCATTGACGGACTGGCGGATGTAGGGGAATATACCTCAAAAAAGATCCTTGACCTTATAGTCTAACCCTAAGAAGGTGCATTTATAATACGGTGACATATTTATATTTTGATTTAGTCATTATCGTATTTATGAATAAGCGAACTAAGATATCGATAAACTGTCTTCCGAAAGGGAAGCGTCCGGAACAATTTTGAGGGATCTGATTTGAAATTTTCTTTTTAATGTCTCTACGTTACTGCTTTTCATGCCCCTCATTTTTGAAATGCTGCGTGGATGAACTCTTAATTCGACAGCATCACGGGAAATTCCTTCAACTTTAATGATTTCTGTGGCCATATCCAAAAAGATTTTTGAATGGACCATGTGGCCGAATGCCGGATGATACGGCCCGGCCAAAACAGTGGCACCGCTGTCGAGATCTTTAGCGGCCTGAAGTCCCATGCGGATCACGGGAATATTCTTTTTTTTGAAAAACAGGTAAAGTGTTTTTACATGAGCAATGGATCGTTCAAGAGACCAGGGACGATAGGTTCCATTTTCATACCACTTGGCCAGCAAACTGTTTTTAAGGACAATCGTTGGATATATCCTGACGAAATCAGGTTCGAATTCGCCAATTCGGTGTGCTGTGGATAGAGAGCTGACCTCATCTTCTTCCGGCAATCCCACCATCATTTGCAGGCCGATTTGATATCGCCGATCTTTTAACAGTGCTACCGCCCGTTGTGTGTCAAAAGCAGAATGCCCCCGCCTGGCCATGGCCAGCACCCGATCATCCATGGACTGGGCACCGATCTCAATGGTGGAAACCGGATAATCTTTTATGATATCAATCCGATCATGATCAATGGTATCCGGCCGCGTTGAAAATCGAATGGCATCAATTTCTTTGTTTATTACGAATTTTGCGGAGACATTCAAAAGGCGCTTGATATAATCTTTTTTGAGGCCTAGAAAATTTCCACCGTAAAATGCGACCTGAACCGACCGACGATCATTCCCCTTATATTCGAGAAATTCAAGGATCTGTTGTTCCACTTTTTCGGGAGAAACAGTGTTAGGCTCAACGCCGGTTATGGATGTTTGATTGCAGAAGACGCATTGGTGCGGACACCCGGCATGGGGTAAAAAAACAGGAATGATAAAAGGACGGCGGATGGATACGGGGTTATTCATCAGCTTTCAAAAGTTCAAGCCCTATTCTGGCGGCATCCTGTTCGGCAGCCTTCTTGCTTTTTCCTTCACCTTCGGCTTGAATTTTTGCAACTGTCAACTGTACACGAAAGGTTTTGTCATGATCCGGTCCGCTTTCATGAATAACGGTGTAAATCGGCATTTGTTGTTGTTTCATCTGGACAAGCTCTTGAACCCGACTTTTGTAATCATGATTCGTTGTCGACGTGACAACGGCGTCGAGCAAAAAAGAGAAATGACCATCAATAATTCTAAATGCCGCATCAAAACCGCCATCCAGATAAACAGCTGCTATCACCGCTTCAAGGGCATCTGCCAGGATCGACTGTTTATCCCATCCTTCTGTCTGGATCTCACCCTTGCCGAGCTGTAAATACGAACCAAGATTCATTTGTCGGGCAATGGAAGCCAGCTGAGACTCGTTGACCAAGTTGGCCCGCATTTTGGACAAATCACCTTCTTTTAAATCAGGATACCGATGCATGAGCATGTGTCCGACAATAAGATTTAAAACCGCATCCCCTAAAAATTCAAGCCGCTCATTATCCTGAATGTCCAGTTCGAGGTTCTCGTTTACAAAGGAACTATGTCTGAGGGATTCAACAAGAATATCGATATGTTTAAATTCATAACAAAGTGTTTGCTGTAATTCAGAAAGATCCGGTGATGCCATGGTGATTCCTGTTTATAAACTCGAAATGAGTTTTTCGTACAATTCATAAGGGACAAGGAAATCTCCTTTGCCGACCCCCATTTTTATTTCGGGTTTTATATCCCCGTGAAAATCCGTGCCGCCGGTTATCAATAGGTTAAAGTGACTGGCGAGCCGGGAGTAATATGCAATAAGATTCTTCGTGTGTTCCGGATAATAGACCTCAATTCCTCTCAAACCCATTTCTGTCAATGCGGCAATCAGATCTTTGAGAATGTCATCTTTTTTAATGCCCAAAAGAAGCGGATGAGCCAGAACAGGAATTCCTCCTGCGTTCAATATGGCTTTTATAGTTTTTTCACATTCAAAACGAAATCGATCAACATAGGCTGGTTTGCCGTTTCCCAGATATTCGTCAAATGCCGCATCAATTGACGGAACATAGCCTTTTTCAACCATAAATTGAGCAATGTGAGGTCTTCCCAGTTGACTGTCTCCAGCCAAATTCCGGACCTCCTCCAATGTAATTTCAATTCCCAGGCGAGAAAGCAGTTCAAGAATTTGAGGGTTTCGACGCTTTCTTGAGTCTCTCAACATTGAAAGCGTATGATTCAGCTCAGGATGATCCACATCCACGGCATAGCCTAAAATATGGAAACTTCCAGCACATGAAAAAGACGGTGGGGGTTCGGAACTGATTTCAACACCGGTTAAAAATTTGACTGAAGGGGGAATTCCAAATGAAAGAACGTCTTTTGAACCGTCCAGTGTATCGTGATCTGTTATCGAAATTGCAGCGATGTTTAGGTCTTGAGCCAGGGTAAGTATTTCTAACGGCGAAAGCGTCCCGTCTGATGCTGTTGAATGGATATGAAGATCGATTCTCACATGCTTATTTATAATCCAAGGGCTTTTTCGAAAGCTTCTTCCTTGGTTTTGCAATCAATACAATGCGTCGTAACCGGTCTGGCTTTAAGCCGCTTGACAGAAATGTCTTCACCGCATTTTTCACAAATTCCAAAGGTGCCTTTTTCAATCCGATCCAATGCCTTTTTAATCTTTTTGATAAGTTTGTTTTCCCTATCCCTGATACGAAGCATGAAATTACGGTCTGATTCAAGGGAAGCACGGTCGGTCGGATCCGGAAAATTTTCCTTGGGTGCTGTCATGCCTGAAACCGTGTTATCTGCGTGGCTTAACAGCTCTTGGAGCCGATCGTTTAAAAATTCTTTAAAATATTCAATATCTTTCTTTTTCATAATGTAACCTTTGAACAAAAAGACAACGTATTTTTTCGTAAATCGGCAGGATACATTATGAAAAATATTATGTAAAGCATAAATTTGTTTTTTTCACTATTTTTTAAAATTATGAATTTATCTTATTGAAAAAACTAGATTTCTTTAATAATTTGTTCCAGCGCCTTCATGTCGTTGACATTAAATATCTGACATGGATAATCTTTGGGCAGAATTTTTTTCAAGAGTCCTGTAAGGACCTTCCCGGGTCCTACTTCTACAAAAATTTCAATGTTTTCAGCCATGAGCTTGCATATGGAGTCGTACCACTTAACCGGGCTGCAAAGCTGCCGGGCCATGATCGATTTAATGTCAGCGGGTTTTTTTTCAAAATCCGCCGTGACATTAAATATTGTGGGCCTTTGGGGCGTATTGAAAGGTATTGAATCGATAAAGTTTTTGAATTCATCCTGGGCACCCTGTATCAACTGGCTGTGCCACGCACCGCTGACTTTAAGCGGGATGGCCCTCGCTCCATGGGACGATGCGATGGATGAGGCCTTTTTAACAGGATCAGGGGCGCCGGTGATGACAATCTGCTTTTCAGCATTATGATTTGCAACCGCCACAACACCCGCTGTCTTTGCCTCTGAAACGATTTCTTCGACCATATCTATGGAGAGCCCGATAATTGCATGCATGGCGCCTTTGTTTTTTTCAGCCTCCCGGTGCATGAGCTCCCCCCGTTTGAAAACCAACCTGAAGGTGTCTTCCCGGGAGACAATCTCTGATGCACATATGGCGCTGTATTCACCGAGGCTGTGACCTGCACAGATATCCGGTGTGATGCCTTCTTTTTCGATGACAGTGAGACATGCCAGATTCACCGCGGTGACTGCCGGCTGGAGATTGACGGTTTGGGTGAGATCTTCCATGGGACCCTTAAAGCAGAGTTTTGATAGTTTTATTTTGGAGATTTCCTCTGCCATATCAAAAAGTTCTCTCACAACATCATATTCCTGATAAAAATCAAGCCCCATACCAACGGTCTGTGAACCTTGACCGGGGAAAAGAAATGCTGTTTTTTTCAAAACGTCCTCCTTTCATTTATCGTAACACTATTGCCTTTTGAAAACATTGCCGCTTCAGATATAATTAAATTTTTTCTGAAAGAACTCATGAATAAGGGCTCGTAATGAAAGAACCTGCCCGGACTATTAATAAAGGTCTCAGCTTTAGCGGAGGTTTTCATCAATAACGTTAAATCAGCTATGGTTCTTTCAAAACGATCCCTAATTCACTCAGACAGCTTCCATTCAAAAATTTAATCATATCTGAAGCTCTTTTGAATCGATTTGTTCCAAAAAACTTAACCATCATGAATTTTTAAGTATTTCACTCGAATCCTTGAACCCTTTATGTTTCACCACCTCACCCCCAGCATCAAACAGTTCAGGCCGCTGCCGATGCCGAAAAAACCCACCAGATCGTTTTTAACCAAAAACTCCCGTTCTTTTGCGATGGCCGCTGTGATGGGAAGAGACACCGTACCGATGTTTCCCAGAAACTTGAACGTCGTAAAGTCTTTTTCCTTTGGAATCCCGATGGATCCGAGGATATTTTTTTGATGGGTGGCCCCCACCTGATGACAAATGACCTTGTCCGGCTTATCCTCCGGCCACAAGAGTTCTTTCTTGAATGCCGTGTATGTTTCGATGCCAAGGGCCACGCCGTGCTGCAAAACCCCCACGGAATCTGTCTGCATGACATGAAGGCTGCTGGCCGGAATTCCGGTATCCGGTCCCCAGCGGCACAGTTGGTGATGCACGGTGTCAGACCTGATGACACCGCCCAAAAGCTGATGGCCGGTATCGGATATGGATGCCTCCGTTAATAATACGGCCACTGCCCCTGAGCCGCCGGTGAGTGTGGCGATGGTTTGTTTAAAATGATCCATGCTTTTGGTTTCAAGAAGACGATCAATGGTAAAATCGACAATTTGTCTTGCAGATTCACAGGACACCACAAGACCTGCTTTGATCTGACCCAGTTCTATGGCATTTGCCACCTGAATCATCCCGTTTAATACCCCCAGACAGGCATTTGAAACGTCATAAATCTGAGTATTGGAACCCAATCCAAGGCCGTTGGATACGGCACAGGCGGTTGCGGGTTCCAGGTTGTCCCTGCAAACCCCACCGTAAATCAGCATTCCGATATGCTCAGGAGAAACCGAAGAAGCATCCATGGCTTTTTGCCCGGCCTTTACGGCCCCTTCATGCATGGCGTAGCCAGGGTCCCAGAATCTGCGCTCCCGAATTCCGGTGAGGGCTTCGAGCTGACCTTTCTGAAAATGAAGTGCCTCATACACCGGTTCAAGACGGCGTTCAATATCATCGGAGGTCACCACATTGGGGGCCAGTTCGTATCCGAAGGCATCGATATACACATTTGAATACAGCATAACCTTCTTCTTTTGAGCGGCAAAGCCGCGTTGTAAAAAATCGCGAAGCGATGTTATTTAGGAATCAAGCGAAAACCGAAATTTTCCATTTGATAAATATAGAGTCCGTCCACTTTTAAAAAACCATTTGCGTACAGGGTCGGGGCCGGTGTGTCAACCATTTTGGTGATCACGGCGTCAACTTCAATGGTTTTATTTTCAGGAACGATCTGTCCCCGATAGGACCAGGTATGAGGTTCGTCCATGATCCATTCAAATCGATGGGTTTCAGCGAGATGCGGCCATTGACTCATGGCCGCAAACTTAATGAGCTGCAGAAACGATTCTATTCCTAAAGATCCCGGACAAACAGGGTCCTGAAAAAAATGCGCTTTGAAAAACCATTCGTCAGGATCGACCTTTTTGACACCCCGGATATAACCGAGACCCTGGGGACCGCCGTTTGGAACATAGGCGTCGATCCGGTCGATCATGCGAAGGGCTTTTGCCGGCAGGGTCAAAGAAGACGCAAAATCCCCATTCGGATCTTCGGGGAAAAGCGGCGCTACATCGTTAAAAATTAAAGACCGGCTGCGTTGAAGTTCATCGGTCGAGGGGGTGTATGCTGATTTTTCAGCGTTCCGGATGCCCACCTGCTGGGCCAGGGTCTGTTTTGTGAAGAATCCAAAGTAGGTATCCCCGGAGTAGATCGTTTCAGTATCCTGAAGAACCCTAAAGTCAAAATGCTCGATAATCATTTCAGCAGCTTCAGATACTTTGGTCATCCTGGCGCGCATGGTCAATGTTTTTTCTTGTGGAAAAATCATGCGGTGCAGCACGGCATTTCCCCCAAGATTTCTGAATTTTAAATCATTTTCGCTTTTAAGGGCAGATCCCAGATAAGCTGCCAGCCATCCGCACGGCTGAAGGGCTACTTCCAGCAAAACACAAAAAGGCATGGACGATGAGCGGTCCGCTCTAAAGTACCATGCATCGGGCAATATGTCGTATTCGGCTTCGATCCATCCATCCGGCTTTAAAATCCATGCGTTCGGTTCAACGGCAACAATCCTGTCCAAAAAGGAATATGGCGGTCCGGGAAGTCGGGCGATGACACGGTTGTTGTCAAACATCTTGTAAGGTTCGCCAAATGCTTCGGAAGGCTTTCCAACTGAAAAGGAAAGTATCTTATCCCTGTCATAAAGGACTGTTTTCCGGCCTCCGACCTCTGACTTCTGATCTCTGACCTCCGACCCCTGACTTCCGACCCCTGACCCCTGACCCCTTGTCCCTGTCCTTTCCCAGAGCGATTCAATGTCATCCCGGGTGATGCCGGTCATTTTCATGGACATGTCTTTGAACAACACGATACGATGCCCGTCGGCAAGCATCAGGGCATCGGCAACGACATACGGTTCCGGTGTATAACCGATTTCTTTTATTTCAATGTCGTACCAAACGTTGCGGGTTCCCGGGGTTACGGGGCCCCTGCACTTGAGGACGCTTTGAACGCCGACCACCGGTTCATAGCAGACATTGGGTTTTGCCGTCACCCATCCCATGCGCTGAATAAAAACCCTGAGTGTGTGGGCACAGCATTCATACATCAGTGTTCCGGGCATGACCATGTCATCCATAAAATGGCAGGTCAGAAACCAGTCCTCGGGATGGATGTCCGCTTCAGCCCGGATTCGGCCGAGCCCGTATCGTCCGCCCTTGGGATCGAGTTTCAGAATTCGGTGGATCAGTTTCATTCGGCCGCCCGGCAGCCGGAGCGATTCGGCGAGTTGGATGCCCATAAAGTCGGACCCAAAGCATCTGGCAAGATTACCCTGTCTTAAGGATTCAAGGGCTGCATCATCATAACTTTCCGTCTTAAGAGGGAGCAGATCTTTCCAATCCGAGGGTTTTCGACCGGGCAGGCGTTGGGTGTCTTCTTCGGTCAGAATGATTCCGCCTGAGTTTCGCACCTCTTCTTCTGTAAAGAAACCCGCGCATCCGTCGGTCATCGTGATCAGGTGAGAATCTCCGATATACCCTTCGAAACTGAAGAAAAAAAGATAGGTGTCTCCCTGACGGGAAAAATGATCAATTTCAATCTCATAACGAATCACGTCGCCGGGTTGTGGAAGGCCCCGATGGAATTTGACCCTGGCATCTAAAAGCCGGTAGCTTCGCTTTCCTTTTACCGCATGATCGATGCCCAGATAAGAACATAGAAAAAGATCTGCCTGGCCCGCTTCAACCGAGATGCATACCGGCGCCCGGCCGCCGTCGAGATACCAGCCATCCAAAAGAACATCATGCTCTGTCACTACCCGACCGGCGCCCATGGATCTTTTCTCGCCCTGAACGGATAGGATCCGGTCCACCAGCATCAGGGGCTCATCCGGCAGGCGAACCCTGACGTCGTGGGTGTCCACCACGGCAAACTCAGGACCCAGAACCTTTGCAACTGAGCCCACGGCGAACTCCATGCACATGTCCCGGTCAAAGACCGGTTCAATGGGGTGTGGTGTGGTTTTTCTTTGTGTGGGTCCTGCCAGGCCATCTTGATTTTGCAAATGGTCATCTGCCAACAGGGTCTCGAGAAGTTTTGTTTGTGTGTCAAAAGTTTTTTCAAAACTTTGGGTGAGCGTATTTGAAAACTCCAGAAACTTTTGATGGGCATCGGCTGTGGCCTGGGTGGTTTCGGTCAAAGTGTTCATGAGATTTTGATATTGGATACCCACTTTCGATCTCCGACTTTCGCCAACGGCGGCATTAGGTTTGAGGATCGCTTCGCTAGAGGTTTGAGGTGAAACCGATGGAAGAAGGGAGACCGCTTCGCTAGGATGAGGGACGACAGGACGCATCGGCTTTTCATCCATCTTCCCTCGTCCATCTTCCCTCGTCCTTCCTCCAACCTCCAACCTTAACCCTCCAACAGCCGCAGGCTCTTCCTCTGTCCCCTGGTCCCTGACTTCAGACCTCTGATCTCTACCCTCTGTTTTCGACAGAAAAGGTGAAGGCATCTTACCGCCCACGGGCAGTTTCAGCAGACGCTCGGGTTGCCGGGCGTGGACCTCATGGACAGCCGGGGCAAATGCATGGGTGCCGTAAAGAGGATCAAGGTCGACGGGAATCCTATGGGTCGCCAGTGTCCCCAAAAATTTAAGCATGGTCAGCGCGTCGTCTTCACCCCGGGAACACGCTGAAAGGGCCAGATGGGGCTTTTCTTTAAGGATTGTTTTGATCATTCCCGTGCAGGAGGCGTGCGGACCCATTTCAAGAAAGATTCGGACGCCGTCAGCATAAGCCTGCTCGATCAAGGTCGTGAAATTGAACCCTGATAGGGCTTGTTCTAAAATTGAATTTGCCGCTTTCTCTCGGTCCGGTAGGTACGAACGTCCCAACGCACAACTGTAAAATCGAATATCTTCAGGCGGCGTGGTTTCAAACAAATGAAGATTCTTGTAGTCTTCGGCAACAGGAGCTGCGGCGTCACAATGAACCGTGACCACACCGTCCAAAAAAATTGCCTCACATCCCAGTTTTTGAATGATGGCCTCGACATGAGGTTTTCTGCCGCCGATGACACATTGATCCGGGGTGTTGATGATAAGAAGCCTTACAAAAGGCTGATTGTCGATCTTCTTGCGAACTTTGTCTGCCGGGCGGTTGACAACAGCGACACACCAGTTCATATCTTCGTCAGCCGGTATGTTCCAGGCCATTCGTGCGGCATTGCACGGACCCGCCAACTCGGTGCGAAACAGGTCGGTGTTAAGCATCCGTTTTAGCATTTGGCCGCGGTCCGGCCACACACCCGTGGCG
>Ga0210064_1001070_pt1 | contig 12220 bp, 9 predicted proteins | sample Muzzi_CordC_D2_FD_185531 | JGI IMG/M metagenome (GOLD analysis project Ga0210064, IMG submission 185531) | Wetland microbial communities from San Francisco Bay, California, USA, that impact long-term carbon sequestration - Muzzi_CordC_D2 (SPAdes) | ecosystem: Environmental > Aquatic > Marine >...
CATGAAGGCCCGACTGTGGACCAGCATCATCGCGGTCAGTCGCAGGGCGTGCGGCAGCAGGCCGAGCCCGGGCCGCCAATGGCGCCAGAACCGCCAGTCGCCGAAAAAGTACCAGGTCATCAGCGGGGCCGTGAGAAAACCGCCCACCAGGCTAACCACAGAAAAAACGATGTAAACGATGAACGTCAGGCGGGCCAGGGCCCAACGAACCGGGTATTGTTGTTCGTGCATGCTCGGTACCGTCCCAAGTACATGTATTTAAATAATTAATTATCTTTACGCCGTGCGAGCACCATGCCGCCGGCAACTGCACAAGTCAAGCTGAACACGAGTTTACCCTGTCTAAAAGGCTGAGACCAGCGCGCGCCGGGCACGGGGGCCGGGCCGGCGCGGAACGCGTCCGGTCAACCGGCTTTAACACAGAGGAGCAAAAACAGGTTGCGTTTCCTCAAAAAACAACACACCAGTGAGATCACAGGATCTGTTCGTCCTGTGTTGCTACTTTGCTGTCGTTAAGACATCAGTCCATCACTTACCGTTCACTCAACGCAAAATCGGTATGGCAGATTCACTTTATTGAGGCCAAAAAACAACGGCGACCCGAAGGTCGCCGAAGTCACGTATATCTAATGAAGCCCCCCAACAGAAGGCCTTTTGGGCCTGATCCAGGAATGATCAGTTACACAGGCCCTAACAACTGCGCATGAACATCTTGTGCGGCAACGGTTCTCAGGACATCCTGCGAGGTAAATACATCCGTGTCATATCTCACCAGCATGAGGTGGTAACGCAATGGGCAAAATTCCGCACCTGTGATTCCGTCGGTGTTTTTCAATGCAGAAGCCAGATGATCGCGTTGGTCCTCATTAAGTCCTTCAGTAATATGCACCACAATTTCAACAGTTGCCCGGGTATCTTTGTTAACAGGTTGAACGACTTGATTCATTACCCACCTCCTTTACTGGTTGTTCATGCCGCATGGCCGAGCATGAGATTTTTCAGTGTAGTAAAGACTCAGGAATTTGCCACACTGTTCAGATCCCCGCAGGCTTTGCAGGTCGCATGTAATCCGCCAGCCTTACGCAGCTAGGAGATGCCGGGTTTTTCACAATGAGGGCAGTTGAACATGGTGCCAGCGCCTTAAAGAAAACTGCTCGCATCCAGTCATACCGATCAAGGCGCTCAGACCAGAGACACAAAAAAAAATGGCCCGTAGGCCAAATCGGAGGAGTCACCAACCATCCTTGATTCTTTATTTTAGAATTGCATATTCCTGTAAAATGAATGCAGCCACAATACGGGGAACTACGTACCCCGCTTGGCACAGAGTGCATATTTACGCCTGTAAAGCCGTCGAAAGCACTTGTTTTCGACCAATGGACGGGGCGGGTTTCACCCCGATCACGGCGAAAGCCAGCTATGCCATTCCTCAAGTACGACGCAAGAGTTGATGCAGGAGACTGTTCTGGCGCCAGAATGGCGTGAATGTCGTACACAGTCCGGCGGGTAGAGGTTGCCGTTTCACTGGTCTGCTGAAGCCCTCCCGAAGACCACGCAGATAAGCAGCGGGCTCGGCAAACTGCAGCGCTCGCAACAGCCCGATAATAACCCGGGAGGTCAGCAGATAGGCCCTGCCCGGCCAGCTGTAGTAGGTACGGATCAGCCACAATGAGTTGCGGGTAGCATAGAACACCTGCCGTTTTCTGCACCGGTTCGCAGGCGCAACCCTGTGTACCACCCGGCAGGCGGGGTCGTAGATAATGGAGAAGCCCCTGAGATAGACCTGGAACGCCACGTCAATATCGTTCTGGTAGAGAAAGAAATGTTCCGCATACCAGCCGATCTCCTCGAAGAGACGTCTGCGGATCGCAAACCCGCAGCCGACAAAGGCCATGCAGGGTCCTGGCTCGTCTTCCCCGGGGAGATGCCAGGCGGGTATCCGATTTCCGTTGCGGTCCTCAATCCGGCAGGCGACTGCGCCGATATCTGGAATGGTATCCAGAAGGTGGATCAATCTATCCAGGGTAGTGCCGTCGCTGATATGTGAATCATCATCCAGCACGAGTATGTAATCCCCCCTCGCCTGTTCAAAACCCGCGGCGCAACCACCGACACCGCAATTGTCCGGCAGAATTACCGGTGTCAGAAAATCCGACTGTGAATTCAGGTAGGCACCGGTGCCATCTGAGGAACCGTTGTCGATTGCAATTATCTCGGTGTCGGTCCGGTCCACTGTCAGCTCCCGGAGGCATTCCACGGTATAGCGCGTTTCCTCAAGACGGTTGTAATTAAGGATTACTATGCTGATTCTGACCTGTGAATCCGCCATCAGGGTGGTGTACCAATGCACGAGAGCGCGGCTGCGACAACCTGATCCATATTGTAATACCGATAGTTAGCCAGACGACCTACGAATGCAGTTCTCTTTTCCCGTTCGGCGAGTTCCTTATAACGTTTATACAGTTGCTCATTCTCACTGCACGGAATGGGATAATAGGGGTCCCCCTCGCTGCAGGGATATTCGTGCAGGATGGCCGTGTGCGGATGCTGCTGTCCACTGAGATGCTTGAACTCGGTGATGCGGGTGTAGTCATGGTCGTTGGGGTAGTTAACCGTGCCGACTGACTGATAGCGTTGCTGTGGCAAATTGCTGTGTATGAATTTCAGGCTGCGGTACGGCAGTTTTCCGTAGCGGCAATCGAAATACGCATCGATGGGACCGGTGTAGTAAACGTGTTGCGCCTGTATTTTATCTTTTACATCGAAGAAATCCACACCCGTCTGGACTTCAATATTGGCATGATCCAGCATGCGTTGGAAAAGAACGGTGTATCCATCCAGCGGCATGGCCTGATAGGTATCCTGAAAATAGCGGTCGTCCCGGCTGACGAGGACCGGCACTCGCGCGGTTACCGAAGGCGAAATCTCCTCGGGTTTCAGATTCCACTGTTTTATGGTATAGCCCAGAAAAATGTTGCGATAGACATAATCTGCCAGCTCCTGAAGATCGTCATTAGCACTACCCCTCAATTTCAGAATCGGGACTCTGGCGCCCTCACCATATTGCTCAATCAACAGTCGTTCCATCCTGTCCGCCTCTCTTGCTGGAAACAGTGCATGCAGCGAGTTCAGGTTAAACGGGACCGGTACCAGCCTGCCAGCGACCTGTGCCAGAACCTTGTGCTCATACGACCTCCAGTCGGTAAAGCGTGACAAATACTCCCAAATTCTGGTGCTATTGGTGTGAAAGATATGTGGCCCGTATTTATGGACGAGGACGCCATCCTTGTCTGGACAATCGTAGGCGTTACCGCCAATGTGGTTACGCTGTTCGAGAACGAGAACCTTCTTGTTCAGGCCCGCCGCAAATCGTTCAGCGACCGTGGCGCCACTGAACCCGGCACCGATAACCAGGCAGTCAACCTTGATCAAGACAACACCTCGGAGTCACGTCAATACGCCATACGTGGATCATACTGCAACCCTTCTGGAATTAAGGGACAGCACACGCGTCAACAAACGCCTGGCAGATGAAGGTTAGCCGAATAATGGAAAATGAGACAGAATACCCGGGTGGAGGGCGCATTGCCGTTAAACCAGGTGCAATGCCGGTGGCCGATGGACCTTTCCTTGGCCATCCTTGATGTCCCAATCGTATAATTTCTGTTCATCACGGGGCGATCATCATGAATAGTGAACCATCATACAATGTAAACAAGGTTGGCATCTCATTTGGAACGCCCGGCGGGAAGCGCAGAACCTACATCATCGCAGGTATCGAAAGAGGGGGAACATCTCCAGTGGCAGGTGCGGCGCGGGGTCTCGGGCTCTATCTGGGGGAAGATTTACATCGAAATAATGAAGACCATCTTTTCGTACACCGAGGCTACCACGAAACGATCGAGGCCATTAAACTGCGCAACTCAAGCCATTCCGTGTGGGGCTGGAAGTTCCCAAAAGCATTCCTTGATCTGCCTTTATACTTTGAGCATTTGCGGAATCCACATCTCATCGTGGTATTCAGGGACCCTGTCGCGACAGCAATGGGACATCACAAGTGGAGCGGGGTCGGGATTGTGAAGCCGACACAATTTCAACTCAGTGAAGCGCAGGCATACAATTCAATGAATCTAAACCATGCCCTGACATCGGGAGTGCCCGTGTTGCTGATAAGTTATGAAAAATGGCTTGCCAATACGGCGGAGGGCATTGATGAGCTGGCACACTTTTTACGCCTGAAACCGCCGGCGAAAGCGCAGAAAACACGTTTGCTGGAGTATTTGCAAGGCGGCACCTATAAGGATTTCGAGGATTTCTTTGCACCTTAAGCCACAGACCCGGCAACCCCACAACAGTCCCGACACTCGTTATCGCTATTTAACTGTTATAAGTTCTTTGCAGTTGTTTCAGGTGCTCGTCAAAGGTAACCGGTTTCATCGCATTATCCCAAAATGCTGAAAGTAGTATTTCCCTGTTAAGCAGCCGTCCCAGTTTATGCAGAAAATCATCAACATCATTATTATTAAAGATGAATTGAGCATTGTTGCCGATTTCTGAAGCTCCACCCAGGTCGCTGGTTAAAATCGGCACACCGCGACTAACCATTTCTATTGCTACCTGGGGTAAGTTATCCTCCCACAACACCGGGACGACACCCAGATCAGCGTTGCGCAGAATATCATCCAGTTGCTCATGCGTGTAGCCACCGGAAAAAAAGATTTTGTTGAACCTTTTACCGAGCATCTGAATTCTGTCGTATGCCGCAGCATCGGTATTTTTTGCGGCAAAGATGACATTGATACGCTTTGCCATTTCAGCTGACATCTGCTCCAGGCTATCCAGAAAAAAATAAAAGCCTTTATCCCTTCTCATATAACCCATGTAACACAGGGTCAAACATTGCTGGAAATCCCGTCTTTTCGGATAGTTCCACTCGCCTTCAGCGTGGTTTGTGCCGATGTAAGCAATCTCGATATTATCGCTCTCGATCCCGTAGTTTGCCGCGATTTCCGACACGCGCCTTGAAACCGCCAATACCTTATCGACCTTGTTATTAATCAGGGATACAAAGGTTTTTCTTCTGTTCACGAAATATTCTGCCTTCTGCGTCAGCTCCACAAGCACCGGGGCATCCCTGTCAAGTGCGGCCCTCGCGTTGCCGTTTTCCACTAGCCTGCCAATGAAGCGGTATGCAGCATAGAACGGCCTGGCCATCGCGAATGCCCGTTTGAAAAGCCTGGAATTCGGGTGCACCCCCAAATACTTCAGATGAAACGCCAGACAATGAGCCGCCAAAACGATTTCGCTGCTGACCCGATGCGGCAGGCAATTGATGCAGTCAAACCCGTCGTGGTAGTCATGGCACTTTTCCCTTTCTCTTTTCCAGAAATTGACCTGAGGGCAAAACGGATAATAATTATGGAGCATCAAAAACACCTTTGTGTTCGGATAGAACTCCTTTATTTTCAGAACTTCTGCCGGTACGCCTTCCAGGTTGTTCAGGTGGATAACATCGAACGGTCCGTGTCTGTTGATGAACTCCATGAACACCCTGCTTGTCTGAGCGTCTTTCAGTACCGATTCCGAGTCATAACAAAAATGCCCGGGGGACAAAACGGCTGAATTGACAAGTTCAAAGGACCTGCATCTGTCATGAAATATGTTGTTTGTGCGCCGGCAATAGGTTTTCCGTTTGAAGAAATTGTAGGCGATGCCAGAGGACAAAAAGTAAATTTTCTTTTCTCTGTCTGTCGACAGCTTTTCGATTAGATGTTTTTGATAGATAGAGACCCCTCCCCCGCGTTTCTCAGGATCATCGAACTGCACCCAGTTGTAAAAAAGTATTTTCATGAATACGAGTGTTCACGCATTATAAACGGATCCCCGACCTCCGCGGAGGATGGATCATCTGGATGCGGCGTAAAATACGCTTGATTCTGCCAGCCGGCAATGCAACCATTTCTGAAACATTAACCCGGACAGACACTATGACCCAGACCTACAACACGCCCCAGGAAGCTGAAGACGCTTTTTACGATGCGCTGGAAGAAGGCGACCTGAACCAGCTGCTTTCGGTCTGGGCGGACAGCGATGACATATGTTGCCTGTTACCCATGTACCCCATGATCCAGGGTCACAAGGACATAGAGGACGTATTCTCGCACCTGTTCTCTCAAGGTCATGGCGTGGAACTATCGGTCGCCCACCTGAACTGGATTCAAACCGATGACATCGCCATCCATCAGGTCGAGGAAACCGTCCAGAAAGTGCCACCCGGCACGCCGCCACCGCCGCCGTTTTATGGCACCAATATTTACCGGAAAGACAACCATGGCTGGCGTCTGATCATTCACCAGAATGCACCGACACCACAACCACCAACTGAGCTGGAGATGCCCGAGTAGGGTATCAGGAATAAAAGCGGCATAAAGCTGGATGAAACACCTGTCCTGAACAGGCCGCTGCCCCTCCCGATTTTCAGTGCTGAACCTGAAAAGAACAAGCATCATTTGCTGAACACATCCAGTGGACGGTAATCCGAAATCCTGACATTCCACAACCGGAATCAACGGCAGTCTTTCAGACGCTGCCGTCATTACCATTAAATGCATGTGCGACAATATGACTCATTCAACATTGATAAAAATTGGTCTAGCTTTAACCATCCAATAACAAACAAGAACTGGAGGAAGAGCATGGTTCGATACAGCCTGCTGCTTATGGCGGCAGCATTGAGTCTGCCAGGCATTCCGCGCCAGGCCCTTGCCGATCACCCGACCATCGCCTTCGGTTCGGAGGCGGCCGGCCCGATTGGCACTATCCCGACAGATCCCCTGCCGGCCAACGCCTGGAGCGCCGGCTTGCGGTCCGAAATCGTGAATTTCGACCGCTACAGTGACAGCGAACTGGCCGAATTCGCAGCGGCTGGTGAAGAGCACGTTCACAGCGTAGACCGGCTTATGACTGTATCGGCGTCACTGGCTTATGGGGTGACCGATGACCTGACCCTCAGCGCAAGACTGCCCTACGTGGACCGTCAGAATATTCGCGAGGGCGAGATCGAAGATGGCGAAGCGGAAGCACATGATCACGGCGATTCCAACGGGATCGGTGATCTGTCGCTGCTCGCCCAATACCGGTTTTTTGAGCGCCAGGCCCTCGATGCCTCGCTTATCGGTGGTGTCAAGACACCAACGGGCAGGACCGACGTCAGGGACGGCGGGCAGAAACTGGATACCGAGTTTCAGCCAGGCACCGGATCCTGGGACTGGCTGTTTGGTGGCTCAGTCAGCGTAAATACCGGCAGCCTTGGACTACACGCTAATGTGCTCTATAACCTGACCACAGAAGGTTCCCAGGATACCGAGATCGGCGATGCTTTTTTCTACAACCTCGGGCTTGTCTACAGGGTGTCCGCCGGTGAGGGGGGAGCCCACCACGGACATGATCATTCCCACCTGAAATGGGATGTCATGCTGGAACTCAACGGCGAGTACAGGGAGAAAAACGATGTCGATGGTGAACAGGATGAAAACACCGGTGGCGATGTGCTCTTCCTGTCACCGGGTGTACGGGTTTCATCATCCGACAGTTGGAGCCTGTTTGTCTCGGTGGGCAAATCTGTCTACGACGACTTCAATGGCCGGCAAACAGACGTGGATTATCGCCTGGTCGGCGGACTCGGCTTCGCCTTTTAGTCCGGATTTACATTCAGGGGCTTTTGTTTCAGCATATAATGGTTACAGCAAGGCTGAAATAAACAGGAGCAGCACAATGGCGGCAACCCTGACTCATTCCCGACAGCTGCGAAATGTCAGGCGGGCATCCGCCTGGATGGCCGCCGTACCGCTGCTGAGCCTGCTGTGGCCGGCGCCGCCTGGGTTGGCCAGCGAACTGGAGCCCGTCCCCGGCTCACCCGCTGCGCGAGCACTCGGACTCAAGGATCTCGGTGACCGGGTCCACCAGCTCGACGACTACGTCGGACAGGTCATTCTGGTCAACTTCTGGGGGACCTGGTGCCCACCCTGCGTGGCCGAAATGCCGAGCCTGCAAAGCCTGAAGACGGCTTTCGCGGGCCGGCCATTCGCGCTGTTGGCTGTGAACATGGGCGAGGGCAAGCGACGGGTGCAGCAGTTCAGGAAAACAGCCGGCATCGACTTTACGCTGCTGCTTGACCCGTCATCAGAAGTGTCGCAGCGCTGGGCAGTCAACTTTGTCCCCGCGAATTTCCTTATCGATGCGCAAGGCCGGGTGCGTTACCAGGCCTTTGGTGAAGTGGCCTGGGATGACGATGACGTCCGCGCGACTGTTGGAAAGCTCATCAACGAGGCAGGTCCGGCATCGGCTGACTGATCACAGGCACGCGCAGCGAATCCGCAGCGAATCATTCTATAACTGAAACTTCAGCGGCATGATGCTTGCCGGATAGCCACCCTCAGTAGTCACCCTGTGCGCCAAAAAACCCCTTCGGCGGGAGGCGAATTCGAGAGGCAGCGGTCACCTGCTGTGCAAAAAAAAGACCCCGCCGGATTGCCCGGCAGGGTCAGTTGCGAGAGACGGCATCCGTACCGTCTGGAGGTTCAAGTAAGGCCGGTCAGCGGCAATTGCTGCCACTGACCGGCGTCAGCCGTTACAGCTCGTTGCCGTGGCACATGTTGCAGCGGATCGGCGTGCCCTTGGCCACGAAACCAACATCCGGCAGGTTGCGATCGGCCGCAGTGCGCGACAGCACCGAACCTTCACCGTTCTGACCATGGCAGGTACGGCAGGCGTTGCGGTTGAGGCTCTGCCGGTGGCCACCGTTGGCGAAGCTGGTGTTGCCCACCACGTGCATGCCGTGCGGTCCCCTCAGGCTGTTTGTGGAGCCGTTGGTGCCCAGAGCGTTGAGATCGGTATGACAGCTGGAACACTCGGTAATAGCACCAGTATGACCCTGCAACTGCTCCGCCGTGACGTTGTCGTTAGACAGAGGATTGGCGTTCGGCCATTCCGCATGGGTCGCCCCGTGACAGCCCTCACACATCACACCACCGTGGCCCGTGCTCACCCGGTACAGTTGCGGATTGCCCGCGCCGGGGTTGGCGAACGTCGACCCGTCAGCGTTTGCAAACGTGGCCGGCACCGCCGGCTCGGCGAAACGCTTGTTGGTCGGCACGATCGGCGTGGCTTTGGCATCCCCGCTGCGGTAGGCCTGGCGCAGACGCAGATTGTCCACGTTGCCGTCCACATCCCGCGTGTTGGTGATGGTGTTGGCCGTACCCGCCAGGTTGCTGCTGGTATCACCGGTGTGGCAGGAACCACAACCCGGCTCATTGGCCCAGGGCACGCGCGGCTGGTTGCTGTTGGGGTCGTAGAAGTTGCCCTGATTCAGCACGAAGCCCCCCGGGTTCTGCGGCGAGACTCCCGCCGAGAAGTCGTTACCCACCTGCTCCATGCTGCCGTGGCAGTCGTTGCACAGCATATCGCCGTTGAACATGGCGCCACGCAGGCACTGCACGTTGGTGCCCGGGTGGCACTGGTAGCAGGTATCCTCCAGCACCGCCAGACGCGCGGCCTGGTTGGTGATGGTGCCGTTGGCGGCCTGGACCGGCGCCGGCATCGGCGGGAACAGGTTGCCGAGGCTGCCGTGGTGACTGTGCATCACGTTGGAGTTGCTTGGATGCGCCACCTGGTTACGCCCGTTGGCGTCCGTGCCCGGAGGTCCGGCTACCGGGCCGACGTGCGCCAGGTCCAGTGCCGGGGTGTAGTGACACACCTGGCAGACCGCCGGCTTGCCCTGCACCAGCGCTATGTTGATCAGGCAGGTGGCGTCGCCGTCTCCGCCGTTGGCGGTGACATCGCAAGGTGTCGAGGCGCCTGCGGTGTTGACATAGTTGGCACCGTGCTTGAGGTCATGCAGTCGCAGGATGTTGATGTCCGCCGCATACTCGACACTCACGTCGTTCGGCAGGGTCGGGTCCGGGTCGTCCAGACTGGTCGCCACCGGCAGACCGGCGTTCGAGAGCGTGTCGGTCGGCTGACTGGTACGACTGTTCTGCACATCGGCCGGGTCGGAGTGGCAGTTGGTGCAGCTCGCCTCACCCGAGATCGGCAGCACGGTGTCTATGGTGGCTACAGTGTTGTTACCCTGCTTGGCCTCGACGCGCACCAGCGGATAGGCGTTCTCACGGCCGAAGTCGTCGTAAGCCGCGAACGGGATGCCGGCACCCTCGTACCAGTTCACGTTCTCAGCCACGTAGCCGAACGGGAAGTTGACGAAGAACGGCTTGTCGCCGTAGTGCTCGTTGACCGTCTGTGGGTCGTTGAGCAGGTACGGCGCGGCCAGCCCCGGCATCGCGTGCTGCACCGCAGTCAAAGTGCCGTCGCTGCTGCCGCCAGGTTGGTCAACGACACCATCGGCACCGATGTACAGCTCTTCCACGTTCGGTACCGGCAGGCCGATGTCGGCGGTGACCGGGAACGGCCCCGTGAGCAACGGCGTGACGATGGACGGGTAGAACGCGTCATACGCGCCACCGGCAACCGCATCCCAGAAGTTGGTCTTGTAGGTGCTGCCGTCGTCCTTCAGGCCGCGCTGGACCAAGCTATCCGGCTGACCCAGGATCGGATCATTGGGATTCGACGCCGCGGAGTACTCAAGGGCCACGCCCGCCGGGTTCAGCGTCGGGGTGGAGCCCCGCTGGATCACCTGTCCGAGCAGCACCTGGAATGGCGGAAGGATACTGGAGATACGCGTATCCAGGTCGCCGCAGTGCATGCCGAGATCGTTGATGGCCACTACGCGGTAGGCGCCATTCAGCAGTGTGTTCACCTCGGACACCGTTTGTTCCGGGCAACCGTCCTGGCTGGTGGAGTTGATGGAGAGGTTCTGGGTAGCGGGGTTGCAGACCACCGCGACAGCGTCATTAACGGTGATGACCACTGTATCCGGTACACTGCTGTCACCGTTGTTGTCGGTCACGACCAGTGTGAAGGTGAAGCTACCCACGCCCAGGTCGACCGTCGGGCTGACCACGTTGACCGGATCGGGGTTGCCGGTCCAGTTGTAGGTGGCGATGGTGCCATCCGGGTCACTGGAGCCACTGCCGTTCAGGGTCACCGGGATCGTGGTCTGGCCGCTGGCCAGGGTCACAGTCTGGTTCGGACCCGCATTCGCGGTCGGCGCCTGGTTACCCGGCGCTGCAGGGTTAACGGTGATGACCACCGTATCCCCGGCACTGCTGTCACCGTCGTTGTCGGTCACGACCAGGGTAAAGGTGTGGCTACCCGCAGCCAGGTTGACCGTCGGGCTGACCACGTTGGCCGGATCGGGGGTGCCGGTCCAGTTGTAGCTGGCGATGGTGCCGTCCGAGTCACTGGAGCCACTGCCGTTCAGGGTCACCGCGATGGTAGTCTGGCCGCTGGCCAGGGTTACGGTCTGGTCCGGACCCGCATTGGCCGTCGGTGGTACGTTCGGAATCCCGCCACCACCGTCGTTGCTGCAGTTGTTCGGCGCGCGGCTTACTTCCCTGTCGTCGTCGCGGACACCGGCCGCCTGTGCGGTGACATCGCACGGCACCGTACCCAGGTCGTCACCGCTGATGCGGAAGCTCCAATCGCCGTCGCCGTCGGACTGGGTGGTGCCGATCACGGCACCATTGTCGCCTCTATTGCCGTACCTGATGGTCACGGTAGTCCTATCCGGCGCTTTATCACCGCGCACCGACAGCCGGTCACGGTCGTTGCTCCAGCTCGCGCGGTCAATGTCTATTCGATCATCATCATCATCCGCCCAGGCGGTCGTGGTGGCGACCAGCCCGAGCAGGACGCTCAGTAAAATGAAAAGGCTCAGAATCGGCCTGTTGTTTTCGTTGCCTGCAATTGGAATAAAGCAGCTGGCTCGTGATCCGGGGGTCATCGTCTCTCTCTCCCTACGTTTAAAGAATCTGTCAAAAAATTCTGGTACGTTCGAACAATGGGTGTAGGTGTCAAATAAGCAGTTACCCTACTAGTGTTTTTACTACAGTACATTCCATAAAGTACTTCTACGCTTGCAATAGTTGCACCAGAATGATGACGAGGCATAACTCATTCATTTAAATTCTGTTTAAGGATTTTTTTAACTTAGCGGGATATGACAGATCTGCCAGTTACGTCATGACAACACCGGCCAAACATGTCATTTATGTCATGTCTGACGGAAATGCCGGGCGTGAGAGGGTCGGTCAGCAATATCGTTACC
>Ga0210064_1001072_pt1 | contig 12194 bp, 8 predicted proteins | sample Muzzi_CordC_D2_FD_185531 | JGI IMG/M metagenome (GOLD analysis project Ga0210064, IMG submission 185531) | Wetland microbial communities from San Francisco Bay, California, USA, that impact long-term carbon sequestration - Muzzi_CordC_D2 (SPAdes) | ecosystem: Environmental > Aquatic > Marine >...
ATTGCCTGGGCACCGCGCATCGCGGAGGATTACGGGATTGGCAACGCCATGGAAATGGGCATCGCCTGCGCGACCTTCGGGTTGATCCTGGCGAGCCTCATGGGCGGCCCGATCGCGAAATTCCTGATTACCCGCCATCAGCTGAAGCCGGCACACGTCGAACCACTGGATGTCGGTGTATCTGACATGCAGAAAAAAGCCGGCATCGACCACCTCGACCTGCTGGATGCGATCCTGGCCATCCACATCAGCGCCATCATCGGCTTCATGCTCAACGAGGCGCTGGAAGACCTGGGACTCAAGCTGCCGCTGTTCGTCACCTGCCTGTTTGCCGGCATCCTGATAACCAACCTGGTCCCGAAATCCTTTCCGCGCATCAGCGGCACCGCCTGGCCCACCCGCAAGCCGGCCATGGCGCTGATTGCCGACGTATCGCTGGGCACCTTCCTGGCGATGTCGCTGATGAGCATGCAGCTGTGGACGCTGGTGGATCTGGCCGTGCCGATCTTCACCATCCTCGCCGCCCAGTTCCTGATCGCGGTCTGCCTCGCCCTGTTCGTGGTGTTTCCCGCGCTGGGCCGTAACTATGACGCCGCCGTGGTGTGTGCCGGCTTCGGCGGCATCTCGCTGGGTTCGACCCCGACCGCCATGGCCAACATGTCGGCGGTCGCGCAGCGTTACGGCGCCTCGCACCTGGCATTCATCATCGTGCCGCTGGTCTGCGCCTTTTTCATCGACATCATCAATGCCCTGCTGATCCCCTTTTTCCTCAGTCACTTCTGAAGGCAGGCCGCGGCCGGTCATTGCCCGGCACCGGGCAGGCACAATCTTCCGTGCAGCGGCAAAATCACATATAAAGCCTGTGGATTGACGTGTCACGCCATGCGTGTAAAATACGCGCACCCGGGTATTTCAGGCGCTCGACGAGGACGCGGAAAACCCGGCGCGACCCCTGAGCGGGGTTTTTTTATTCCCCGGACCGGAGGGTTCACGGCGGTACGCAGGGGAGGAATTGGGCTCAGCGCGATAATTCCAAGAATAAATTTCGGAGTTCATGGAGTGGGCCTTTGGCCCATTTTTTGTTTCCGGGGAGCAGGATGAGGCAGGACCCGCTACATATTGGTGACATGCTGGAACCGGGGATTCGTTCGCTGGGATATGAACTGGTGGGTGTGGAATACCAGAGCGGTGGGCGGGGTGGTGGCCTGTTGCGGGTCTATATCGACAGCGACGACGGTATCACCGCCGATGACTGCCAGAAAGTGAGTTACCAGGTCAGCGGCGTGCTGGACGTCGAGGACCCGATACCGGGGCACTATACCCTGGAGATATCCTCCCCGGGCCTGGACCGCTTGCTGTTCCGGCCGGAGGATTTCGAGCGTTTCGCCGGGCAGCAGGTGAAGCTGCGGGCGGCCAGTCCCGTTGAGGGGAGGCGCAATTTCAAGGGTCGTCTTGTCGGTATGCGGGACGGTCAGGTGGTTATCGAGCAGGATGACGAGGAAGTCAGCCTGGCGTATGAACAGGTAGATCAGGCGCGCCTGGTGCCGGAATACTAACAAGCGTGTTTGGAGGTTTCGGGAATGGACAGTAAAGAGATACTGATGGTCGTGGACGCGGTATCGAATGAAAAAGGCATCGAGAAGGAAATCATTTTCGAGGCCATTGAGGCTGCGCTGGCGACGGCAACCCGCAAGCGCGGCAGCGGTGAAAACGATGCGCGCGTCGCCATTGACCGCAAGACAGGTGAATACGAAACCTTTCGCCGCTGGCAGGTGGTGGACGAGACCCTGGCGGAAGCCGCGGGCGAGGATGACGAGGAGGTGCTGAGATTCGAGTTTCCCGAACGCCAGATCACGCTGGCCGCGGCCAGGGAACTGGAAGCGGACATCCAGCACGGCGACTACATCGAGGAGCCGATGGAATCGGTCCCCTTCGGGCGTATCGGGGCACAGACCGCCAAGCAGGTCATCGTCCAGAAAGTGCGCGAGGCCGAGCGTGCCATGGTGGTCGATGCCTACAAGGACCGGGTCGGCGAGCTGGTGACCGGTGTCGTCAAGCGCGTCGAGCGCGGCAATGTCTACCTGGACCTCGGCAGCAACGCGGAGGCGATCATCCTGCGCGAGGAAATGATTCCACGGGAGGCCGTACGCCCGGGCGACCGGCTGCGCGGCTACCTGCGCGAGGTCAGCGCCGAGCAGCGCGGCCCGCAGCTGTTCGTGACCCGGGTCGCATCCGAATTCCTGCTGGAGCTGTTCAAGCTGGAAGTGCCGGAAGTCGGGCAGGACCTGATCGATATCCTGGCCGCCGCCCGTGATCCGGGACTGCGCGCCAAGATCGCCGTGAAGAGCAATGACCCGCGCATCGATCCCGTCGGCGCCTGCGTGGGCATGCGCGGTTCGCGGGTGCAGACGGTGTCTACCGAGTTGTCGGGGGAACGCGTCGATATCATTCTCTGGGATGAAAACCCGGCACAGTTCGTGATCAATGCCATGTCGCCCGCCGAAGTGGCGTCCATCGTGGTGGACGAGGAAACGCACACCATGGATCTCGCGGTCAGCGAGGACCAGCTGTCGCAGGCGATTGGACGCGCCGGCCAGAACGTCCGGCTCGCCAGTCAGCTGACCGGCTGGACCCTGAATGTCATGGACGAGGCCGAGGCCGAGAAAAAGAGCGAGGCGGAGGCGACAACCCTGCAGAAAATGTTTGCGGAGCAGCTCGATGTCGACGAGGAAATCGCGGCGATCCTGGTACAGGAAGGTTTCTCCACGATCGAGGAAATTGTCTATGTACCGAACAGCGAACTGCTGGCCATCGAGGAGTTCGACGATGACATCGTCGAGGAACTCCGCGGCCGCGCGCGGGATGTGCTGCTGACCCAGGCCATCATGAAGGAAGAGAAGCTCGGTGAAGCCGAGCCGGCCGAAGACCTGCTGAACATGGAAGGCATGGATGAGCCGCTGGCCTTTGAACTGGCCAGCCGCGGCGTAATCACCATGGAGGATCTGGCGGAGCAGGCGGTTGACGATTTGCTGGACATAGACGGGATGGATGCGGAGCGGGCAGGCGCCTTGATCATGACGGCCAGGGCACCCTGGTTCGAGGAAGAGGCGGCTGACTGACGCCCGCAGAGGAGCGAGACAGGTAATGACCGAAGTTACAGTAAAGCAATTCGCCGAAGTTGTTGGTGTTCCCACTGACAGGTTGTTGACTCAACTGGGCGAGGCTGGCGTGGATATTTCCGATGAGAATGCCACGATATCCGACAGCGAGAAGACCCGCCTGCTGGAATTTCTGCGCCAGAGCCATGGCAAGCGCAGTGCACTCTCGGCCGGTGGAGCCAGCAAGATCACCCTGAAGCGCAAGACCCAGAGCGAGTTGCGCGCCACGGTTCCGGCGGGGCGCGGCCCGGCCGGCAGGGGCGCGTTGCGCTCTGCCAGGCCCGAGACCAAAACCGTCTCCGTGGAAGTGCGCAAGAAGCGTACCTACGTGAAACGCGCCGACCTGGTTGCGGAAGAGCAGGAGCGGCTGGAGCAGGAGGCCGAGGAGAAGGCCCGGCTGCGCGCCGAAGAGGAAGCGCGCAACGAGGCGCTGCGCCTCGAGCGCGAAGCCGCCCGGAAAAAGCTGGAAGAGGAACAGGCCGCCGAGGAGGCGCGGCTCAAGTCGGAACGCGAGGCACGCCAGAAGGCCGCGGAAGAGGCTCGCCAGCAGGCGCTTGCCAGCGCCGATTCCCGCAAGGCTGCCGCGGAGGAGCCGCGCAAGAAGAAGTCCGCTGACGCCGACCGCAAGTCACGCGAAGACCGTGATACCAAGTACGGCCGCAAGCAGCTGCACGTGACCGCCGGGAAGGGCGGCCGCCGCAAGGCAAAGGCCAGGCCGTCACGCCGCATCACGATTGAAACGACCGGCGAGCACGGCTTTGAAAGGCCGACGGCGAGCGTGGTGCACGAGGTCGAGATACCCGAAAACATCGTGGTGTCGGAGCTTGCCCGGAAGATGTCGGTGAAGGCGGCCGAAATCATCAAGGTGCTGATGCAGATGGGCGTGATGGCTACCATCAACCAGATGCTTGACCAGGACACGGCGACCCTCGTGGTAGAGGAAATGGGTCACGTCGCCAAGCCCATGCAGGAAAACATCCTGGAAGAGGAACTGAAGCAGCAGGTCGAGGAAGTTTCCGGGGAGCGCCTGCCGCGGCCACCGGTCGTGACCATCATGGGCCACGTCGACCATGGCAAGACTTCTCTGCTGGACTACATTCGCCGCACCAAGGTCGCGGATGCCGAGGCCGGCGGCATTACCCAGCACATCGGCGCCTATCACGTGGAAACCCCGAAAGGCATGATCAGCTTCCTGGATACCCCGGGCCACGCGGCGTTTACCGCGATGCGCGCCCGCGGCGCCGGCGTTACCGATATCGTGATCCTGGTGGTTGCCGCCGACGATGGCGTCAAGCCGCAGACCAAGGAAGCCGTGCAGCATGCGCGGGCGGCCGGTGTCCCGCTGATCATTGCCGTCAACAAGATCGACAAGCCGGATGCCGACCCGGAGCGGGTCAAGAACGAGATGTCGGCGCTCGAGGTCATCCCGGAGGACTGGGGCGGCGACACCATGTTCGTGCCGGTGTCGGCAAAGACCGGCGACGGCGTTGACGACCTGCTGGATGCCGTGTTGCTGCAGGCGGAAGTCCTGGAACTGACGGCGGTGCGCGAGTGTCCGGCGACGGGCATCGTGGTCGAATCCAGTCTCGACAAGGGCCGCGGCGCGGTCGCGACCGTGCTGGTGCAGAACGGTGTGCTGCGCAAGGGCGACCTGGTGCTGACCGGTACGGAGTACGGCCGGGTGCGCGCCATGTTCGACGAGAGCGGCAAGCAGATCGCCGAGGCCGGCCCGTCGATGCCGGCCCTGGTGCTGGGCCTCTCTGCGGTCCCCAACGCCGGTGACGACGTCATCGTGGTGGCGGATGAGCGCAAGGCGCGGGAACTGGCGCAGTTGCGCCAGGAAAAGTCCCGCGAAACACGGCTGGCGAAGCAGCAGCAGGCGCGTCTCGAGGACGTGTTCTCCTCGGTTACCGAGGGCAAGACCCCAACGCTGCACATCGTGCTCAAGGCTGACGTGCAGGGCAGCGCCGAGGCGCTCGGCGACGCGCTGACCAAGCTCACGTCCGAGGAAGAGGACGTCAAGGTCAAGGTGGTCTCCAGCGGCGTCGGCGGTATCAACGAGTCGGACGTCAACCTGGCGATTGCTTCCAACGCCATCATGATCGGCTTCAACGTGCGCGCCGATGCGTCCGCCAGGCGCATGATCGAAGAGAACAACGTCGAGCTCAAGTACTACAGCGTGATCTATAACGCCATCGATGACGTCAAGGCGGCCGCCAGCGGCATGATGGCGCCGGAGATGCGCGAACAGATTATCGGCCTGGCCGAGGTCAAGGAAGTGTTCCGCTCCCGCAAGCTGGGCGACATCGCCGGCTGTATCGTGGTCGACGGCGTGGTGAAGCGCAGTTCGCCGATTCGCGTGCTGCGCGACAATGTCGTTATCTACGAAGGCGAGCTGGAATCCCTGCGGCGCTTCAAGGACGACGTCAACGAGGTCAAGGCAGGCACGGAGTGCGGCATTGGCGTGAAGAACTACAGCGTCAAGGAAGGCGACCAGATCGAGGTGTTCGACCGTTTCGAGGTGCAGCGTACGCTGTAGCCGGCCGCGGCCGGCTGCCGCAGGCCGGCACTTCCTGTAGCCGTCGCAGTGACGACTTGAACAGGCTTCCCTGAACCATTCTGTCCGCAGGTCCGTTTGTCATGCCCAGAGAGTTTCCCAGGACGCGTCGCGTCGGTGAGCAGTTGCAGCGAGAGCTGGCCGCACTGATACGCGAAGAGCTGAAGGACCCGCGCCTGGGCATGGTCAGCGTCTCCGCAGTGCAGGTGTCGCGCGACCTGTCACACGCGAAGGTCTATATTTCCGTGCTCGGCACCGCGGAGCAGACGGAGGAGTCGATCCGGGTGCTGAAGCATGCGGCCGGCTACCTGCGGCACAAGCTGGGCAAGCTGCTGCACATCCGGGTGATCCCCGAGCTGCATTTCTTCCACGATCGCTCGCTGGAAGAAGGCGCCCGCATGGGCGCCCTGATCAACAAGGCCATTGCCAGCGACCGGGGCAATGACGGAAGTGATGATGAATCACAGTGATATCGAAATGAGGTGGTCAGACCAACATGGGTCGTAGACACAGCAACCTGCGCCGGGTAAACGGCATCCTGCTGCTGGACAAGCCGTCCGGCATGACATCCAATGCCGCGCTGCAGATCGTGAAACGGCTGTACCGTGCGCGCAAGGCCGGGCATACCGGCAGCCTGGACCCGCTGGCAACCGGCCTGCTGCCACTGTGCTTCGGCGAGGCCACCAAGGTCTCCGGCTTCCTGCTGGATGCCGACAAGCGCTACCGGGTGGTCTGCAAGCTGGGGGAGCGCACCACCACCGCGGATGCCGAGGGCGAGGTGCTGCAACAGCGGCCGGTGGAGGGCGTCACCGGGGCGCGCCTGCGCCAGGTACTGGAAGGCTTTGTGGGCGAGATCGAGCAGATCCCGCCGATGTACTCGGCGGTCAAGCACAAGGGCGAGCGGCTCTACAAGCTGGCACGCCAGGGGGTCGAGGTGGAGCGCGAGGCCCGCAAGGTGGTGATTCACTCGCTGGAATTGCGGGATTTGGGCGTGCCCCTTTTCGAGATCGATGTGCACTGTTCCAAGGGGACCTACGTGCGTACCCTGGTCGAGGATATCGGCGAGCTGCTGGGCTGCGGTGCCCACGTGACCGCCCTGCGCAGGCTTGCCGTGGGTCCCTTTGATGATTCGCAAATGATTGATATGGAAACGCTTGAGGCCACGGCGGCGGAAAGCATGGCGGCCCTGGACCGGCTGCTGCTGCCGATGGAAAGTGGCCTGGCGCAGTGGCCGGGCGTTCGCCTCAGCGGCGACGCCGCCTTTTACCTGCGCCAGGGACAACCGGTGCTGGTGCCGCAGGCCCCGACCGAGGGCTGGGTGCGCCTCTACGAGGGCGAGTCGCGGTTCCTGGGCATGGGCGAGATTCTCGACGACGGCCGGGTGGCGCCGCGGCGCCTGATGACCGCATCGTGATCCGGGGGTGGAAAGTCTTGTGGCAGGCGGTGGCCGCGGTTAGAATACGCAGCTCACTAAATTTTGCAGAAATTATCAAGTAAATTCCGGGAGTTCTTACATGGCTCTAAGTGCCGAACAAAAAGGGCAGATCGTCAAGCAGCATCAGCGCGGTGAAGCGGATACCGGTTCACCCGAAGTCCAGGTCGCCCTGTTAACCGCCAACATCACACACCTGACCGACCACTTCGCGAAGCACAAGGGTGATCATCATTCCCGCCAGGGTCTGCTGCGCATGGTGAACAAGCGCCGCAAACTGCTCGACTACCTGAAAGGCAAGGACGTCAAGCGTTATCAGGACATCATCGGCAATCTCGGCCTGCGTCGCTAGCAAGCGCGCCGTGACCTGCCTGCAGTCAACCCTTCCCCTTTTCAAGATCAAGGAACTACGCCCGTGAGTGCTATCAAGAAGACCTTTCAGTATGGAGACCAGACGGTCACGCTAGAAACCGGGGAAATCGCCCGCCAGTGCAGTGCCGTTATCGTCAGCATGGGCCAAACGATGGTGCTGGCTACGGTGGTCGGTGACAAGCACCCGATGGAAGGTCGCGACTTCTTCCCGCTCACGGTGGACTACCAGGAAAAGGGGTATGCCGCCGGCCAGATTCCGGGCAACTTCTTCCGCCGCGAGGGACGCCCGAGCGAGGCGGAAACCCTGCTGTGCCGGCTGGTCGACAGACCGTTGCGGCCGCTGTTTCCAAAGGGCTTTACCAATGAAGTCCAGGTCATCCTGACAGTCATTTCCTACGACCCGCAGATCAACCCGGATATCCCGGCCATGATCGGCGCGTCGGCGGCAATGTCGATTTCCGGCCTGCCGTTCAACGGCCCCATCGGTGCGGCCCGCGTGGGTTATGTCGACGGCAACTACGTGCTCAATCCCACCACGGACCAGATGGCCGAGTCAAAGCTCGACCTCGTGGTCGCCGGTACGGCGAGCGCCGTGCTGATGGTGGAATCGGAGGCGAAGGAACTGCCGGAAGATGTGATGCTGGGTTCGGTGGTGTTCGGCCATGAACAGCAGCAGGTGGTCATCAATGCCATTCGGGAGCTGGCTGCCGAAGTGAACACCCCGGCGCTGGAGTGGACGGCGCCAGAACCCAACCTGTCAGTTGCCGAGGCGGTCGAGAAGGAAGGCAGCGAGGCGATTACCGCAGCCTACAAGATCGCCGACAAGCTGGACCGCTACACCCTGCTGGGCAAGGTGCGCGAGGAGATCGTCGACAAGCTGGCCAGTGATGATGAAGGCGGCTTTTCCAGCGACGAGGTCAAGGCCGCGATCGGCAAGCTGGAGAAGAAGATCGTGCGCAGCCGCATTATCGCCGGCGAGGCGCGCATCGATGGTCGCGACACGAAGACCGTGCGCCCGATTACCATTCGTACCGGCGTGCTGCCGCGCGCGCATGGTTCCGCGCTGTTTACGCGCGGCGAGACCCAGGCGCTGGTCGTGACGACCCTGGGTACCGAGCGGGATGCGCAGCTGATCGATTCACTCTCCGGCACCAGACGCGAACAGTTCATGCTGCACTACAACTTCCCGCCGTACTGCGTTGGTGAGACCGGCCGCATCGGCGGCACCAAGCGCCGCGAGGTCGGTCATGGCAAGCTGGCCAAGCGCGGTGTCAGCGCCGTGATGCCGAGTACCGAGAGTTTTCCCTACACCATCCGTATTGTCTCCGAGATTACCGAGTCCAACGGTTCCAGCTCCATGGCAAGCGTCTGCGGCAGCAGCCTCTCCATGATGGATGCCGGCGTGCCCATCAGCGCCCCGGTGGCCGGCGTGGCCATGGGACTCATCAAGGAGGACAACGGCTTTGCGGTTCTGACCGATATCCTCGGTGACGAAGACCACCTGGGCGACATGGACTTCAAGGTTGCCGGTACCGCGAATGGCGTGACCGCCCTGCAGATGGATATCAAGATCGAGGGGATCACGCAGGAGATCATGGAGCAGGCGCTGTCGCAGGCGAACGCAGGCCGGTTACATATCCTGGGCGAAATGAACAAGGCGATCTCCGTGCCGCGCGAGGAGGTGTCCGACTTCGCACCGCGTTACATCACCATCAAGATCAACCCGGACAAGATCCGCGATGTTATCGGCAAGGGCGGCGCCACCATCCGTTCCATCACCGAGGAAACCGGCGCCAGCATCGACATCGATGACGACGGCAACGTGAAGATCGCCTCGGTCGACCTGGAGGCGGGCAACGAGGCACGCCGCCGCGTCGAGCAGATCACCGCAGACGTCGAGGTTGGCAGCATCTACAACGGCAAGGTCGCCAAGCTCATGGACTTCGGCGCCTTCGTGACCATCCTGCCCGGCAAGGACGGCCTCGTGCACATCTCCCAGATCAGCGATGAGCGTGTACAGAACGTCAGCGACAAACTTGCCGAAGGGGACATCGTCAAGGTCAAGGTCCTCGAGGTCGACAAGCAGGGACGTATCCGCCTCAGTATGAAGGCGGTCGGCCAGGACTGAAGGCTGCATGCATGTGTTGCGGGAAAGGGGCTGCGAGGCCCCTTTTTTGTGCCTGCCGTAAGGTTATCTGCCTGCAGGAACGCTCCGGTTGATCAGTGAGACTCGGGCTGATGTGGGTTGACTCAGACAGGTTCTGGCTCGCGGCACGGGCACTGCTGCTTGCCCTGGTTGCAGCTCTCGGCGGCTGTTCCTTCGCGCCTGCGCCGGTCGAGGCGCCGCCGGCACCGGTCTACCACGTTCAACCCGGAACGTGGCGGGCCATAGACGAGCAGATATACAGCGCCTCCGTGCACGCAAGACACGAGTCCGGGGCCTATGTCCGGGTTGCCATGGACGAGTGGCTGTGGCGGGTGCGGCAGCGCATCGAGGCGGTGTTCATCCCCTGGTATTCCGATTACTGGACGCAGCAGTGGATTGCCATCAAGGTGTCCTGGTACCAGCTGCAGGAAGATGAAGGGGAGCCCTCTCCGGAAGAGCGCCTGGCCAGCTACCTGCAGGAGCAGTTCAATACGCAGGTGCTGGAGCCGGTCAGCAGTTTTGTGGATCCGAACACGGTCATGGAGCAGGCGACCATCCGTTACCTGCGTGAGCTGAAAGCTGCACTTGATCCGCTGCCGGCGCGCTACCATGTCCCGGCTGCGGCCTTCAGCCGGCATCTGCAAGCCATCCCTGCCATTGCCGGGACCGCGGTGCCACCGCAGGATGCCTCCCTGTACGAGGTCCTGCAGGACATTGACCTGCCTGATGCGGCTGCCTACGAATTGCTGTTCGGGAAGATAGCCGCAGCCAACAGCAGCTTCATACCGCTGCCGTCAGCGGAGAGGCTCGAGGCGGTGGCCAGGAGGGCGATCAATAAACTGCTGGGCTCGCTGCCGGTACGCGGTGGTGCGTCTGCTGCGTCCACCCTTGTGGGCGGGGTCTGGGGACTGCTGATCTCCACGGGTGCTGCAGCCTGGAGCGTGGTGGAGCATGAAAATGACAAGCCCGTCATGGAGGTGCAACTGCGGGAGAACCTGGACGCGGCGCTGCAGGTGATGTGGCAGGACCTGGTGGAGGACGAGAATGGCGGCGTTACGGCACTGGTGCATCACATGAGTATGCAGATTGAAGCCGCGGTGTTTCAGCCCGTGCAGGCGCCCCTGAGTCCGTTTGTCCTGGACCCGGCGGCCATTTTCTGATCGACGCGCCTCCGGCGCGCGGTCCCTGTCCGTTTCCCTCAGGGTGCCTCGCAACCGGTGTCTGAGCGGTGCTATGCCGGCTTCTTCTTTTTTGCCTTGTGACTGTCACGCGGTTTTTTCACGGGCGCTTCCAGGCGCGAGATGTTGAGCGGCCTGCCGCATACCCGGGTCTTCCTGAGATCCTGAAATACCGCTTTAGGCATGCCCATGGGCAGGTCGACCAGGCTGTATTCCGCCTGAATTTCGATATGACCGATGTGCTCGCCATCCAGTCCCGCCTCGTTTGCGATGGCGCCGACGATGTTGCCGGGCTTGACGTCATGCTGGTGTCCCACCTCGATACGAAACCGCTCCATGCCACTGGCGGGGCGGGCCTGCGATTTACGCTGCCGCGGCGCGGGCCGGCCAGACTCGTCCCGTTCCCTGCGCTGCCGCGGCGCAGGCTGGCGCGGTTCGCCGCGTGCCTTGTGCTGTCCTGCTTCGACCTTGCTGCGGGCGGGCTTCTCTTTTTCCGGTTTCACCAGCAACTGGCGATCACCGATGGACATCCTGGCCAGCGCCGCGGCAATCTCGATCGCCGGCACGTCGTGCTCCTGCTGATACTGTTCCAGCAGGCTCTGCATGAAATCCAGTTCACCGGCAGCCAGGGTGTCGCTGATGCTCTGCTTGAAGTCGGCAATCCGCTTGTTGTTGACCATCTCGGTCGAGGGCAGCTCCAGGCGCTCGATTTTCTGCCGTGTCGCCTTTTCGATGGCACTGAGCATGCGCTGTTCCCGGGGCGCGACGAACAGAATGGCATCGCCCTGGCGGCCGGCACGGCCGGTGCGGCCGATGCGGTGAATATAGGCCTCGGTGTCGTAGGGGATGTCGTAGTTGAGCACATGGCTGATCCTGTCCACGTCCAGTCCCCTGGCGGCGACATCGGTGGCGACCAGGATGTCCAGCGAGCCCTGTTTCAGGCGATCCACCATCTGTTCCCGCTGTTTTTGCGGCATGTCGCCGTTCAGCGCCTCGGCCGCATAACCCCGTGCCTGCAGCCGCACGGCCAGCTCCGTCGTGGCGATCTTGGTCCGAACAAACATGAGCATCGCTTCGAAGGGCTCCACCTCCAGGATGCGGGTCAGCGCATCCAGCTTGTGCAGGCCGCTGACCAGCCAGTAGCGCTGGCGAATGGTTTCTGCCGTGGCGGTGCGTGCCCTGATGGCGACCTCCTGCGGGTCGCGCAGATGGCGCCGGGCAATGCGCTGGATCTCTTTCGGCATGGTTGCCGAGAACAGCGCCATCTGGCGCTCTGCCGGTGTCTGTTCCAGGATCCATTCCACGGCATCGATGAATCCCATGCGCAGCATCTCGTCCGCCTCGTCCAGCA
>Ga0210064_1001073_pt1 | contig 12183 bp, 5 predicted proteins | sample Muzzi_CordC_D2_FD_185531 | JGI IMG/M metagenome (GOLD analysis project Ga0210064, IMG submission 185531) | Wetland microbial communities from San Francisco Bay, California, USA, that impact long-term carbon sequestration - Muzzi_CordC_D2 (SPAdes) | ecosystem: Environmental > Aquatic > Marine >...
CCGGGCCGCGGGAGATCCGCAGACCTTCTGCTGGCGGAATTCGACTCGTGCTATCCCGGCTCGCAGATCACGCCCGTGTCGTTCGGCGCCGCCGCCGGCATCGCGGCTTCCGGCCCCGAGTCCCTGGCCGAGCGGCTGGGAAGGCCGGATGAGACGCTCTTGCTCACCGGGCGGCGCGAGGGCCATGCTCGCTTCCAGTCCGGCCACCTGATCAATCGCGGCAGCCTCGTGCTCACGGGTGGGCCGAGCGAGATCGAGGGCGCGCTCACGAATCGCGGCTCGATCGAGGTGAAGGAAGCGCGCGCGGACGTGCGGGGCCCCGTCACGAACAGCGGGATCTTTCGCGTGACGAATGCGGAGGTGCACTTCGAGGCTACCTACGCGCTGCACGGCGGCCACGTCAGCGACCCCTCGGACAACTACTTCACGGATCTCATCATCGGTACGAGCGGCTACCTGGTCGGTGGTGCCGGCGACCGCTTCTTCGTCTCGGGGGATCTCGTGAGCTCGAGCACGAACGACACCGATTGGAGTACCGGGCAGGCCGAGCTGATCTTTCGCACCGGCGTCGACGGCGAGCACGCGCTCTCGCTCACCGGCTATGACTTCGGCCCGCTCGACAGCGGCTACACGCAGAACTTCGCCTGGGGGCGGCTCGAGATCGACTCGGGAAACAGCCTGACGCTGGTCGACGGCAACGCGACGCCGGGCGGCGCCCTCTATGCGGGCGAGGTGGCGGGTGCGCAGCTCGCGGGCAGCGCCGTCGTGAACATCACGGGCGCGGCCGGACTCAGGATCTACTACGACCCGACCTTCCCGGCGAACGCGTATCTGGCGGGCGCGACCTATGCGCTCGCGGTGGCGGGCAGCCTGACGCCTGTCGGTACGCCGGCCGTGCCCGCGATGGGAGCGCTGTATCGCCTCGCCCTGATCGCCGGGCTGCTGTGGCTGACCCGCTGCGCGCTGCATCCGCGTCTGGGTGGCGTGGAGGCGGTGCCCGGCCGGGTCCGGGCCCCGGCAATCAAGAGCACGGAAGACATCGGAAGGGAGACCCCATGACCGCCGAAACCTCCTCGCTCCTTTCGTCGCAGTGCGCGCAGTCGGCAACGACTCGCCCGCACGGCCGGCGCCGTCTGGCACTGGCGTGCATCTCGCTGCTGGCTCTCCTCTTCGCCCATCCCCAGAGTGCGGGTGCGACGAGCAAGTACTGGGTCTGGGGAACCGGTTGGTGGGATTATGACTACTGGAGTCTGACCCCCGGAGGCGCGACCGGTGCCGGCCAGCCGCAGAACGGCGATGACGCCTACCTCATCCAGAGCGATGCCACGAATCGAACCGTCTGGTACTGGAACACGGCATACCCGAGCGCCGTCCTCAACAGCCTCACGATCGACGCGACGGGTGCGGGCACGATGACGCTGCAACAGGACCGCCACGGTATGGCGGCGACCGACGAGATCGTGGGGCTCGGAGGCGTCGGCGTCTACAACCAGACCGCCGGTACGAACACCGTGACGAGTACGCTCACGCTCGGGCAGAACGCCGGCTCGAACGGGAGCTACGACTTGAGCGGGACCGGGCTCGTGTCGGCGAGCATCGAGGCCGTGGGCTCCAGCGGTACCGGTAGCTTCACGCAGTCGGGCGGCACCAACAGCGTGACGAACCTTCTCTACCTCGCGCGTTACTCCGGCTCGAGCGGGAGCTACGAGCTGAGCGGAACGGGAAGTGTGTCGGCGTCGTACGAGCACGTGGGCCACATCGGCGCGGGCAGCTTCACGCAGTCGGGCGGCACCAACAACGTGACCAGCGATCTCTACCTCGGGACGATCGCGGGCTCGAGCGGGAGCTACGACCTGAGCGGAACGGGGAGCCTGTCGATCGGCATCAACGAGGTCGTAGGCATCTCCGGCGCCGGCACCTTCACCCAGTCCGGCGGAACGCACTGGATCACCGGCGACCTCACCTTCGCAGATAATTCCGGTGCGAGCGGCAGCTACACGCTCTCGGGCGGCACACTGGCCGTCGGCGGCGAGATCACGACCGGCGCGGGCGCGGGAACTCTGAACCTCGACGGGGGCGCGCTCTTGGTCGGAACCGGCCGGATCGACGTGACGACGCTCCAGCTCGGCTCCACCGTCGGATCGAACGGAAGCTACGCGCTGAGCGGCACGGGAAGCGTATCGGCCAGCGGCGAGTACGTGGGCTACGACGGCACGGGCGACTTCACTCAGTCCGGCGGTACGAATTCCGTCGGGGGCTTGCGTCTGGGGCAACACACCGGCGCGAGCGGCAGCTACGACCTGAGCGGCAGCGGGATCTTGTCGGTGAGCAGTTCGACGACCGTGGGCTGGGATGGTACGGGAAGCTTCGTTCAATCCGGCGGTACGCACAATGCCAACTCAATTAGCCTGGGCACCGGAATCGGCGGGCAAGGAAGCTATGACCTGAGCGGGACCGGAAGCCTGCAGGCGTCGTCGGAGTTGGTCGGCGGCGCCAGCACCGGCCACTTCACCCAGTCCGGTGGAACGAACACCGTGGGGGGTTGGCTCCAAATCGGGGTGGACGCCGGATCGAGCGGCAGCTACGAGCTGAGCGGTACCGGGAGCCTGTCGGCGGCCTACGAGTTCGTGGGCAACCTCGGCACCGGTCACTTCACCCAGACCGGGGGCACGAACTCCGTCACGAACGATCTCATCGTGGGGAACATCGGACCCGGCAGCTTCATCCAGTCCGCCGGAGTGACTGCGATCGGGAATGAGCTCAAGATCGACGGGGACGGCGGTGCGGGCGGAAGCTACCTGTTGAGCGGTACGGGCGATCTCTCGGCGTCGCATGAACGCGTCGGTGATTTCGGTACCGGGAGCTTCACACAATCCGGCGGCACGAACGCCGTGACGAACTCCCTGACCATCGGCTACCAGGCCGGCTCGAACGGGAGCTACGACCTGAACGGAAGCGGGAGCCTGTCTGCGGCCAACGAGTTCGTGGGCAACCTCGGCACCGGTCACTTCACCCAATCCGCGGGAACGAACAGCGTGGCGGCCTCGCTCTACCTCGGCTTGAACGCGGGCGGGAGCGGAAGCTACGAGCTGAGCGGCACGGGCGGCTTGTCGGCGAGCAACGAGCACGTGGGCTACGTCGCCGCGGGAAGCATCACTCAGTCCGGCGGGACGAATTCCGTGACGAGCACGCTGACCCTCGGTGAGCAGTCGAACTCGAGCGGAAGCTACGACCTGGGCGGTACGGGGAGCCTGTCGGCGAATGTCGAGGTCGTGGGCGAAGCCGGCACGGGGAGCTTCACCCAGTCTGGAGGCACGAACGAGTCGACGACGACCCTCACCCTCGGGCAGAGCGCCGGCTCGAGCGGGTCCTACCACCTCGATGGCGCCGGGAGCCTGTCGGCAGCCTCCGAGATCGTCGGCAGCTCCGGCGTGGCCTACTTCGACCAATCCGGCGGTACGAACTCCGTGACGAACGACCTCTCCCTGGCGGTGAGTGCCGGGTCGAGCGCCCTCTACATCCTCTCGGGTGGGTGGCTGGACGTCGGCGGCAACGTCACCGACGGATCGGGCTCGAGCACGCTCAACCTCGACGGGGGCACGCTCACGGTGGCGGGCGGACTGCTCGATGTGGACGGCCTGCGACTCGGGGCCGCGGCGAGCTCGAACGGGAGCTACGACCTGAGCGGGGCGAACAGTGTGTCCGCAGTCTTCGAAACCCTGGGCCTCAACGGCACGGGCACGTTCACCCAGTCCGGCGGAACGAACTCCGTGGGGAGCGATCTCAGCCTCGGATGGACCGCCACGTCCGGCGGGAGCTATCTGCTGAGCGGAGCGGGGAGCTTGTGGGCCCTCTACGAGCGTGTGGGCTACTCGGGCACGGGCAGCTTCAGCCAGTCGGGTGGCACGAACCACGTGACGAACGAGCTCTTTCTCGGGCAGAACTCCGGCGCGAGCGGGAGCTACGACCTGAGCGGCACCGGGAGTCTGTCGGCGTATAGCGCGAGCGTGGGCTTCGACGGTACGGGCAGCTTCACCCAGTCGGGCGGAACGCACTCGGTGACGACGACTCTCGATCTGGGTCTGAACGCCGGCTCGCTCGGGAGCTACGCGCTCAGCGGGACGGGAAGTCTTTCGGCGAGCAGCGAGACGGTGGGATCGAACGGCGCGGGCAGCTTCGTCCAGATCGGCGGCACCCACTCCGTCGCGAACGACCTTCAGTTCGGCGAGAGCTCGACTGCGAGCGGGAGCTACGACCTGAGCGGTCCCGGAAGTCTGTCGATCGGCGGCGACGAGATCGTTGCTGTCGCGGGCGTCGGCAGCATCAGCCAGTCCGACGGCACGCACGTCGTTACGAACGCTCTCCGGCTCGGACTGAATTCCGCTTCGAACGGCAGCTACGACCTGAGCGGCACGGGAAGTCTGTCGGCCTGGTCGGAGCAGGTGGGCTCGTCGGGCACGGGCAGCTTCAGCCAGTCCGGCGGGACGCATTCGGTTTCGAACAACCTCGACCTGGGCCTGAACGCCGGCTCGCTCGGCAGCTACACCCTGAGCGGGACGGGAAGCCTGTCGGCGAGCAACGAGACAGTGGGATCGAACGGCACGGGCAGCTTCAGCCAGTCCGGCGGCACGAACGCGGTGACGAACGATCTCGAGCTCGGGCTGTCCTCCGGCTCGAACGGCAGCTACACCCTGAGCGGGCCTGGAAGCCTGACGGTGAGCGCCGGGGAGACCGTGGGCGTCTACGGCACGGGCAGCTTCATCCACTCCAGCGGTACGCACTCGGTTGCCACCGATCTCGTCCTCGGGGAACTCTTCGGGTCGAGCGGAAGCTATTCACTGAATGGTCCGGGGACCCTGTCGGCCTTCGTCGAGAGTGTGGGCTTCTTCGGAACGGGCGAGTTCACGCAGTCCGCCGGCACGAATTCCGTGACGAGCGATCTCTTCGTCGGGCAGCAATACGGTTCGGACGGCAGCTATGCGCTGAGCGGAACGGGAATGCTGTCCGCGGCCAATGAATTCGTCGGCGACCTGGGTGTAGGTAGCTTCGCGCAGTCTGGCGGCAGTCACGCCGTCGTAGACACGCTCACGATCGGAGGCACTTCGGGGGTCTATCTGCTCTTGGGTGGTGTTCTCACCGCGAGCGCCGTGCAGCTCGATGCGAACGGTCTCTTCGACCAGACGGGCGGCACCCTCGACGCGATCACCTTCACGCAGTCGGGCGGCACCGTGACCGGCACGTTGCAGAATCAGAACACCTTCGTCTACGACTCCGGCCTCTTCGGCGGGCGGCTGCTCAATCAGGGGGCGGTGGTGCTGAACGCGGACTGGACGGCGGGCGACGGACTGGAGAACGAGAGCGGCTTCACGGTGGGCATTGGGCGCACCGTAACACTCGATGGCTCGGGGCTCACCAACTGGAGCGACTTCACCGTCGACGGCGTGCTCGCAGGCGACGGCCCGCTCGTGAATTACGGCAGCCTGCACGGTGGCGGCGAGATCGCCGGAAGTGGCGGGATCGTGAACGTTGGGCTCTTCTCGCCGGACTCGGGTTTGCGGATCAGCAACACGGGCACCAACACCAACCTCGGGAATCTCGAACTCGCCAGTGGCGGTCAGCTTCGTCTCGACGCCGACCTGCACAACGCCGGCAGTCTCGACCTCGGCGGCGGCCTCATCCTCGGAGCCGGGAACCTCGTCAACACCTACGGCGGAACGGTTCACGGCAGGGGCACGATCACCACCGGCTTCGACAATGCGGGTGGCGTGCTCGCGATGGACGACGGCATCACGAACGTGACGCAGGCCTTCTCGAACAGCGGCCTGATCCAGCTCACCTCGGCGACGGCGTCCCTCGGCGGCGCCGTCATTTCGAATCTCGGCAACGGTTCGATCACCGGGAACGGCCAGATCTCCAACACGATCGGCAACTCCGGCCGGATCGAAGCGCAGGGCGGCACCCTGGCGCTGAGCGGCAGCGTCACGAATGCGCTCGGAGGTCTGCTGCGCGCGAACAGCGGCGGCGAGCTCTTCTTCAGCTCCGGGCTGTCGAGCAACGAAGGAGCCGTCAACCTGGCGGGCGGCAGCTTCAACAACAACGGCTACGCGATCACGAACAACGGGCAGATCAGCGGCTACGGCGTCTTCGACAGCAGCCAGCTCACGAATGCGGGCGACGTGGTCCTGACCGGCGGGACCACGACGGTGGCCGGCAATGTGATCAATCAGGCGGGCCACCAGATCGAGACCCGATACTCGACCGTGCTGTTCACGGGCGATGTCACGAACTTCGGTGTCTTCAAGACGACGGGCGCCAATACGACGTTCGCCGGGACCTACACGGAGAACGGGAGCTACGTGAGCGATCCCTCGGACAACTTCTTCGAGGACATCGTGCTGGGCGAAAGCGGCTACCTGGTCGGCGGCGTCGGTGACCGCTTCTTCGTGAGCGGCGACCTGCTGAGCAGCTCCGTCTTGAGCGACACCTGGGAGACCCGCGCGGCCGAGCTGATCTTCCAGGGAGGCGCTGCGCATACGCTCGAGTACACGGGCGCCGATCTCGGCGCCGACCCGGCCGGCTACTTCGAGAACTTCGCGTGGGGCGTGCTCGCACTCGGCGCGGGTGACTCGCTCGTGCTCGGCGACGGCGACGCGGTACCGGGCGGCGCTGTCTACGTCGGCGTGCTCGATCTCGCGGGCGGTCTCGATCAGATCGCTTCGATCATCGGCAACGGCATGAGCCTCTACTACGACCCGCTCGCGGCCGGCAACGAGTATCTCGACGGCGGAACCTACGCGCTCTCGGGCGGCGGCGTGCTGTCGGCGGCACCGGTGCCCGAGCCGAGCACGGCGGTGCTGCTGGGGTTGGGGATGATGAGCCTGGCCGTGGCGGGACGGCGCCGCCCACGCTAGCGATTCGTGGATGACGCGACGCGTTCTCCCGCAGCAGGTCGACCGATGAGGCGGCTCGGCCGCGGATGTCGCCGGCCTTCATGGTGGCTGCTCGCGAGCGGTCTCGCGTTGGTCGTCGTGCTCCTCTACTGGCGTGTCGGGAGCTTCGAATTCCTCTACTGCGACGACGACACCTATGTCTTCCACAATCAAGTCGTACGAGAGGGCCTCACGCTGCGGGGTGTCGCCTGGGCCTTCGACGGCGCGCACGTGGCGAACTGGCACCCGCTCACCTGGATCTCCCACATGCTCGACGTGCAGCTCTTCGGGTTGCATGCGGGTCGGCATCACCAGCTGAACGTCCTCCTCCACGCTGCGAACGCGGCGCTGCTTTTCGTGCTGCTGCTGCGGATGACCGGGCTCCCGTGGCGCGCGGCTGCTGCGGCGGCCTTCTTCGCGTGGCATCCGCTGCGCGTCGAGTCGGTGGCCTGGGTGGCGGAGCGCAAGGATGTGTTGAGCCTCTTCTTCGGATTGCTCAGCCTGCTCGCTTACCTCCACTACGCCCACCGTCCGGGCTGGCGTCGCTACCTCCCGGTGGTGCTGCTCTTTGCTCTCGGGCTGATGGCGAAGCCGATGTTGGTGACGCTGCCCCTGGTGATGCTGCTGATCGACACCTGGCCGCTGCGACGCTTCACCTTCTCGGAAAGCACCGAAAATGTGGCGGAGCCGGACGGAGTACCGCGATTCGCGTCCGCGTCCGCGCGGCGCCTGCTGCTGGAGAAGCTTCCGCTGCTCGCGCTCGCGGCGGCGAGCTCGACCGTCACCTTACTGGCACAGGGCGCGGGCGGCGCATTGGGCGACCTGACGACGCTTCCGCTGGGCTCGCGGATCGCCAACGCCTTCACCTCGTATGCGATCTATCTCCGCAAGACCGGCTGGCCGCTCGATCTGGGGCCCTTCTACACACACCCGGCATTGCTCTCGCCGGAGACCTACTCGCCCTGGAATACGGTTGCGATTTCATCCGCTGTCCTGGTGCTGGGCATCGCGTCGGTTGCGATCGCACAGTGGCGCAGTCGCCCCTATCTGGCCGTGGGCTGTCTCTGGTTCCTGGGTACGCTCGTTCCGATGATCGGGCTGGTGCAGGTTTCCGATCAGGGGCTGGCCGATCGCTACAGCTATCTGCCCTCGATCGGACTCTCGATCGCGTGCGTGTGGCTGGTTGCGGACTGGGCGGAGGCGGGCGGCGCGTGGCGGCGCCGCGCCTGTGGCGCGCTGTCCGTGGGACTGCTGGTGGCGTGTGTCGGAGTCAGCTGGCGGCAGGTCGGCTTCTGGCGAGACGGTGTGACGGTCTTCGAGCGGGCGGTGGCGATCTCTCCAGACAGCCATTTCGCGCAGAATCATCTCGGGCGCGCGTACGAGAACCGGGGCGACTTCGACGCGGCGGAAGTCGCGTACCAGCGCGCGGTAGAGCTCCGTCCGTTCTATGCGGGCGCGCACAGCAACCTGGGCAGCGTGCTCTCCAAGGCGGGCCGCTACCGCGAGGCCATCGCGCACCTCGAGCAGGCGATTGCGCTGCGCCCCCGAAGGGCGAGCTTTCACAGCAATCTAGGCCTGGTCTACGCGCAGCAGGGAGAGTGGCAGCGCGCCTTCGACGCCTACCAACGGGCGTTGACCTTGAGCCCGGACTATCCCACGGCCCACTTCAATCTCGGTCTGGCCCTTTCGACCACCGGGCATCCGAAGGAGGCGGCCGGCCATCTGCAGCGCGCCGTCGAGCTCGATCCCGACGAAGCCAACTACGCGAACGCATTGGGCGTGGTTCTCGCGCAGCTCGGCCAGCTCGATGCCGCCGAGCGCGCCTACGTGATGGCGCTGCGGGCGGCACCGGGACACCCGGTCGCAGTCTGCAACCTCGGCGAGCTGTCCGAGCGGCGCGGCGAGCTGGCGCGCGCCGAATCGCTCTACGGCCAGGCCGTTCGCGGACCTGTCGACTGCGCCCACGCGCGGCGCTTCTTCGGCCGGCGGCTGCTCGCCCAGGGGAATCCGGCCGACGCCGTGATGCAATTCGAGAAGCTAGTGGTCTTGCTTCCAGAGAACGCCGACGCGCACAACGATCTCGGCGTCGCCTATGTGAGGCACGGCCGGATCGAGGCCGCGCGTCGGCAGTGGCGGCGGGCGCTCGAGCTCGATCCGAATCATCCCTCGGCGCGAAGCAATCTCGAGCAATCGCTGCGCGAGGCGGGTTGATTTCGCTCGCTCGAACCCGGCGCAGCACTCCGGAAATTCGTCGAAAGACGCGACCCTTCCGCTGTCGGCCGGCCGCGGAGCTTCGGCTCGACGGCTACTCGGCGCGAACACGGGGCACGCGATCCGCTGGTTGACCTACCGTAGCGGGGTGGGAGGCACGGAACTCGAAGGGAGACGGCCATGATCGAGCTCGAAGAGCAGGTGGCGTTGGTGACGGGTGCGTCGCGGGGAATCGGCCGGGCGTGCGGCAGGCTGTTGGCGCAGGCCGGCGCCCGAGTTGCAATCAACTACCGCGAAGCGGAAGCCGAGGCCCGGTCGCTGATGGACGAAATCCGCCGGGAGGGCGGCGATGCGCGCGCCTATCGGGCCGATGTCTCCATGCGCTCCGAGGTCGAGAGCATGGTCGCGAAGGTGCGCGAGGAATTCGGCCCGATCGACATTCTGGTGGCGAATGCGGGGATCTACCCGCCGGAGTCGAAGCCGGCCGAAGCGCTCAGCGACGAGCACTGGGGCCGCACCCTGGACGTGAACCTGACCGGGATGTGGCACTGCTGCCGGAGCGTGATTCCCGAGATGAAAGGGCGCCGGAGCGGTCGTATCGTGCTGATCTCCTCCACGTCGGCCCTGAGCGGCGAGCCCGTCGGAGCGGGCTACGCGGCTTCCAAAGGCGGCGTGATCAGCCTCGGCGCCTCGCTCGCGCGCGATCTCGGAGCCTACGGAGTGACGGTGAATTGCGTATCCCCGGGCTGGGTGGACACCGACATGACGGCCGAAGACCTCGTTGGCGACGAACGGGAAGCGATCGAGCGCCAGCTGCCGCTCGGTCGAATCGGAACGCCCGAGGAAATCGCCGGACCGGTTCTGTTCCTGGCGTCCGGCCTGGCGTCGTACATGACCGGTCAGAACCTGGTCGTCGACGGCGGCGACTGGCCGCCCTGGACCTGAAGCCGATTCGCCGCCGAGGCCTGTCGTCGGTCCGACTTTCATCGGGACGAGTGGATCGTCACCTCGCGGATCTTCCGCTCGGAGGCGGGCGTCCTCCTCGGAGAGAAGAGGAAGTGCCGGTCGACCTCGTACCTCGGAGCATGTCCGCCGAGACACGCGAAGACCAGCCGTTGCGTGTCGATCGGAGCCGAGTCCGGCTCGAAACGTCCGCGACACTCGGCCGGCAGACGGATCGCGTTCAATATCGAGAGGTGTTCGCGGATCTGTGCGGGCGAATAATCGAAGATCGTCTGGGATGCTTCGGCGCTGAGCCGTGGTCCGTGCGGGGAGTAGACGTGGGCGTAGACGAAGTGCGGCCGCTCGCGCGGCAGATGCGCGATGCCCTGCGCGAGTTCGGGGATGCCGGTTCCCGAGACACTCCCAACCCGCTGTTTCGAGTCGGTGGCACGATCCGACTCGCGGCCCGCGTCGAGTGCGAGTCGGCGTAGTGGAGTCGTGGAAAGGAGCACCGACCGACCAGGCGAATTTCGTCGCGGCGCTCGAAGCGAAGTCGAGCGGGGGAGTCGTCCGAGAGGGACCTGCGTCGAAGTTGCATGCGCTCAGGTTCAGACGCTCGGCGACCGAAGCGGAGGTGACGTCCAACGACTTCCGAAGGTCTCGACATGTCCAGGCGAATCGCGTTGCTCGCAATTCTATCCATCACCGTGGCCGCACCTTCGTTGACGTTGGCGGATCCGCCCAGCCACGCGCCGGCTCACGGCTATCGCAACAAGACGAAGCATCAGGAACCCGAACAGGTCGAAATCGAATTCGACTCGGAACGGGGCGTGCGTGTGGTCGTCGGAATGCCCGGCATCTTCTTCGAAGCGGGTAAGTACTACCGTCATGTCGACGGCCATTGGCACGTGAGCGCCACGGTCGACGGTGGTTGGTCGCTGGCCGCCACAGGCACGGTTCCGGGCGCCATCGCGAAGACGCGCCCGAATCGTGGCCCCGCAAAGGTCAAACGCCGCAAGTAGCGCGTCGTCTCCAGCGTACCTCCAACGCGCAGCGTGAAGGGTTGGATCCAGTTCGGTCCGAGAACAGGCAATCCAAGCCACGGGTTTTCCCAGGTCCGATGACGCCCTGTTCTGGTAACTGGCAAGCGAAGAGTCCGAGAGGGGGGATGGCGCGTTCGGTGCCGGAGCGTGGGGTGGGGAAGCCCGCCGCCGAAGCTCCTAGGCGTCCTGCATCGAGCGAAGCCGCGCGATCGCGGCGATTCCGACCAGGCCCGCGGCGACGAAGTGGAGCCAGCGCGGCAGCGGTACGGGGGGCGGCAGTACCAGGCCGAGGGTCGGAGTGGGTGAGTCGAAGTCGAGCACGAGCAATCTGAAGGGAGCGGATCGGAAGGGCACGTCGAAGCCGGACAGAGCGGAGAGGTCGCCGCTGCCGAACAGGTAGTTGGTGCCGAGGATCCCGTCGAAGGTGAAGGTGTCGAGCGTGACCGGGTCCATCAATTCGATGTCGTGCACGTAGACCGGAGCGTTCTGGAAGTCGAGGTGCTTCGGGTCGCCGTCGACGAGCGGGTTCCCTTCCATCGTCCGCACCAGGAGCGAATCCAGATGGAAACCGGCAATCGTCGTCGTGCCGGCGATGCCGCTGATGTCCACGGTGAATTGATTCGCAATCAGCGAACCGTCGGAATCGTTCACCAGGGTAGCCGGGGATGCGGGGTCGTATCCGGGGTCTCCCGGCTCCCAATAACGCACGCCCAACGTCGCGGCCATTGCTCCCGAGATGGACGTGATCTGGCTACCGGTATCGAGCAGGAAGGTGCCCGTCGCCTGACTGCCGCCACGGCTCAGCGTAATTCCCGGAGGCATCGTTGGCAGCGGAGACACTCCTTCGAGCGCCGCCAACGGGTCCGGCCCGATGAAGGGATTCGCATTCAGCGTCGGCCCGGTAGCACCGCCCGGCGCCGTCTGCGTGAAGCGATCGAAGGACTTCATGCTGAGCTCGACGTGCAGGCTCGGCGTGGGTATGCCGGGACCGCTCTCCGGCGGAACGCCGGCTGCGTAGACGTAGGTATGGATGGTGTCGGCGGGTGTCAGCTCGGAAA
>Ga0210064_1001076_pt1 | contig 12162 bp, 11 predicted proteins | sample Muzzi_CordC_D2_FD_185531 | JGI IMG/M metagenome (GOLD analysis project Ga0210064, IMG submission 185531) | Wetland microbial communities from San Francisco Bay, California, USA, that impact long-term carbon sequestration - Muzzi_CordC_D2 (SPAdes) | ecosystem: Environmental > Aquatic > Marine >...
CCCAATCGGCAGCGACTTTACTCGCGGTGTATGGGCCGCGCTACGCGAAATCCCCATGGGCGAAACACGAAGCTATAGTGACATCGCAAGAACCGTCGGCAATCCGTCCGCGAGCCGGGCAGTTGCCCGAGCCAATGGCGCAAATCAAATCGCTATCGTGGTTCCCTGTCATAGGGTCATTGGCGCCGATGGGTCATTAACGGGTTATGGCGGTGGCCGTTGGCGCAAACAATGGTTAATCGATCACGAACGTAGAACCACCGGCGGCAACTGACTTAAGAGAACAATACGCAGGTTCCGCAAACCCAGCGATCCCAGCTCCAGCATATTGGAACGGTCGATTCCAATGCCGCCATCCCCATGCCTGCCTGTGAAATTTCGGACTTACGCCATTCAGCGCTGAATTGAATATACTGTCCCCGAAATTTTCCGAAATTTCGTGGATGCTCGGTGCTTTATGCAAAAGACTTACGAAAACCCGGCGCAAGCCCTGAAGCGTAGCTGGGACAAGAACGCGGAGTCCTGGACGAAAATAGTACGCGGAGATCGGATTCCGAGCAGAGCCGCCGGAACCGATCAAGCCATCGTCGATGCAGTGGCGGACTTGAGACCTGGGCGAGTAATGGACGTCGGGTGCGGCGAGGGCTGGCTTGTTCGTCGCCTGGTCAAGGAACTGGAATGCGACGTCGTCGGTGTCGACGGTAGTGCAGCGCTTATCGCCAACGCCAGGACGGTTCATAGAGACGGAAAGTATTCCGTACTCACCTACGAGGCCTTCTCTGCGAAACCGGACCTGCTGCAGGGGCCCTTTGATGTAGCGATCTGCAATTTTGCGCTGCTGGGACGAGAGCTGGCACCTATTCTGCGTGCTCTTAAAGGCTGCCTCACCCCCAATGGAACATTACTCGTTCAAACGCTCCACCCGTGGTTTTCCTGTGGTGAGAATTCCTATGCGGATGCTTGGCGAGAAGAATCCTTCTCCACTTTCACTCATGGCGTTTGGGAGCCAATGCCATGGTATTTTCGAACCCTCGAGTCGTGGCACCGGGAAATTCGATCCGCGGGCCTGAGACTCACGGATTGCCGCGAACCCGTGGGCGCTGAAACGCATCAACCACTTTCACTGTTACTGAGCTGCAGCGCAGCGGGGTAATCCACGGATATTCGGCTGGACGCGTGCCAGGCCGCGGGCATGCTTTCAGTAGCATGCACTTAAACATTCACCATTTGGCAGTTAGAATCAGTTGACCAGAAAATCGGCATTCGGAAAAGACTAAAACGTTCACGGGGAGAAATAGATCATGCCCGATGTCTACGAGAAACGTAGCATGCTCAGGTTCCCATCGGATTCGGCGAAAAACCAGGCATCGTTGTCGTCGACTATCAGGTGGGTTTCACCGATTCCAATTACGCGCTCGGCGGTGCGCCCTTGATTCTGCGCGGCGTCGAGAATACCCAGCGGTTGCTCGACAAGGCCCGCCAATGCGGCGTGCCCGTTGCCAATTGTTACACCGCTTATCTCAACGAGCGGGAAATGCCTTACTGGAAGGTAAAGGCTGTGCACGAGACCTTCATCCACGGGCATCCGAGCACCGAACTCGACCCTCGCATCTACGACCCGGATTACGACGTCAAGATCTGCAAAACCGGCGCCTCCATCTTCTTCGACACCACCGTTGCGTCTTACTTTACCAAGGAGCGCGTTGACACGGTCATCGTCACCGGATGCGTAACAAGCGGCTGCATCCGCGCATCGGTGATCGACTCCTTCAGTCACCGCTTTCGCACCATTGTTCCGGAAGATTGCGTCGGAGACCACGATGAGAGGCCACATCAAGACAACTTGCGCGACGTTTCACGCCGCTACGCGGACATCTCCACCGCCGATGAATGTATCGAGTACATCGAGGACTGGCGGCGGCGCAATAGCAGCTAGTGTTAGGGCTGCAGGACATACTTAAGGAGTGTATTTTTTATATCCTAATGTGAGGAATACTACCGCAATCGCCAACAATTCCGTGCTTTACTGAATCGATAATGGAGGGTCGTCAGATGTACGTTGTCACCAATCGCAGCATCAAGAAAAACAAGAAAGGACTCGATATGTTCGGCGAGACACCGAGCGAAAAAGGCCCCAATGAGCTTCGCTTGCTCAAAATCGACAAGGCTGGAAAAACCTGGACGGTGGACCTGCTCGATGATGCGTTAACCAAGACGGAAGTTAACAAGATTGCTTCGGAATTCTCTCTCAAGGATTTTGACCCCACGAAGCCACAATACGCGAGTTTTCGCGTGGCAGCAGAAGTTTTTCGCGCGGCACGCAATCAAAAACGCAATGTGCTCTTCTTCGTTCATGGCTTCAACAATAATATGCAAGCGGTGCTCGAACGCGCCGTTAATCTGGAGAAGCGTTTCGGTCTTCAGGTCATACCGTTCAGCTGGCCCGCCAACGGCGGTGGGATCTCCGGCGCCCTGAGCTACAAAAGTGATAAACGTGACGCCAAAGCCTCGGTTGGTGCACTTGACCGAGCTCTAGCCAAAGTGCGTGGGTTCTTACGGCTGTTTACCGAATCGACCCGGGAGAGCTGCTGGGCCAAGGCGACCAAGGAGTTTCCGGATAACCTGGAACTGCGTGACGCGCGCTACGCGGAGCTTCTCGAGAAGAGCTGCCCCTTTACCGTCAACTTCATGGCGCACAGCATGGGCAACTATCTGTACAAGAACTTACTGATGTCCAGTGCGTCCGAAGGCACCGAGCTGTGCTTCGACAATGTGGTCCTGGTCGCGGCAGACGCCAACAATAAAGAACACCAGACTTGGGTGGATAGAATCGAATGCCGGGTCCGTACCTACGTTACCATCAACGAAAACGACACCGCGCTGGCGGCGTCGCGGGCGAAATCGGGGCAAGACCAACTGGCGAGATTGGGGCACTATCTGGGTAATCTCGGTTCCCAACGCGCTCACTACATTAACGTCACCGACGCCCCGTGGGTGCGCACCTCTCACGCCTACTTCGAGGGCATGGCACTGAAGAACAAGCCATTGGAACAGTTTTTCAACGACGCCTTGAACGGAAAACGCGCCGAGAGTGCTCTCAATCACGACACGGCTGGGAATTACTACGATTTCTCTTAGGCAATAGAATCCGAGGGGTACTCGAAGCGGATTCAATGTTCGAAAACGGTGCGTGGCGCAAATATCCTTTGGTCAAGGCGCGGCAAATAGCGTCTGTACATTCATTGGTGCCTGCACTTCCTCCAAGGTCACGCGCCAGCCCTTGGCCGCAGGCAAGCATGTCGCTCACGGCCTGACATCCGGATACGCATCGAGGACTGACTCCGCCACGGGCCGGGAAAAGGCAAAGCTGCGCAGCACCTTGAATTTATCGGCGATGGTAACGCGCCGCTTCCCATCCCTGGGTGCGCCCTTTCGCCGCCGAGCGAGCTCAGCGGCAAAGCGTACGACACGCTCGATGCCCTTTCGGGTGATCACCCTCGTATCGGTGGCAAAGGGGCCGCTTGCGCTTACCTTCACAGCCCTGTTGTTTTGGCGCCGCCATCTGTAACAACCGGCGTTCTTGAATTGGATACACTGTCCCCGGTACTCTTCGCATTTAAATGACTAGAAGGAAATATGAGCATGCCCCACCGAACTACCTTTTTCATGTCACTGGTCGCAGGCGCTCTGCTCGCACTCGGTATTGGCGGCGCCAGCGCCCAGCAACGCAGCAGCGACCTCGGCAAGGGCGCCCTCGCCCAGTGCTGGACGACCACGGTGAAAGTCATGACGCTCATGGAGTCTGGCGGTCTCAGCCAACCGCTGAGCGGAAAGCAGGAGCAGAGCCTTTATGCCGCCATCGAAGCGCGCGACGGCGAGAACTACGGCGTGTGCGTCGAGAAAATCAAGGACCTGCCCTCAGTGTATCAATGAGGCTCGGTCCGTGGCCGCGCCTGAATCTTGTGAGAAACGGTGTAGTGGCCGGGCTGATGGCGATCGTGCTTTGCCTCGGTTCGGTGGCGGCTGTCTCGGCCTCGCTTGATTTCAAGCTGATGGCGGCGAGCGCCGAGAATCTCGGCGAACCCCACGACATCGTGCTTTCTCCAGACGGCAAGCGGCTGATGGTCGCGGACAATGAAAACAACCGCATCGCGGTGCTCGAGGCGGCCTCGCTCACCGAAATGGGGGCCTTCGGCAACAATGAGCTATCCGCGCCCCACGATGTGGTATTCGACGCCCAAGGGCACCTGCTCGTCGCGGACACGGGCAATCATCGCATCGCCATCTACGATATCGATGGTGCTGCGGGACGGCTGATCGGCGCGCTGGAAGGGCGGATTCGCTCACCCGAAGGGGTCGGCGTGCATACCGATGGGCGCGTCTTCGCCATCGGCACGGGTTCTGGCAATCTGGTGGTATTCGATGGCGAGAGCATCGTCGCCGAGGTCGGCGGCTTTTCGTCTCCTCACGACGTCGAATTCGATGCTTCAGGGCGCGCCTGGGTAGCGGATGCGTCAAACGATCGGCTGGTTCGATTGAACGAAGCCTTGGAGATCGAATTAGTTCTGTCCGGCGATGCCTATTCTTTCAACGGCCCGCGTTATCTGGACTTCGATGCGGCCGGCCGTCTTTTCGTCGCCGACAAGTATAGTAACCAAGTCAAAATCATCGCCCCCGACGGCCGGCTGCTGCAGGCGCTCGGGCGAGCCCAAGCCGGTAAGGGCGAAGGGGTATTCCGCCGCCCTGAAGGGGTCGAAATCAAGGGATCGGATGTGTGGATTTCCGACACCTATAACGACCGCATCGTCCGCTATCGCGTGACGTCTCGTTGATCGATGGGCGGCGCCGCCAGGCGAAACCTAGGTACCGACCCGTCCATCGGGCCGGCGCGCGTCCTCTCGCGACCAGGTGATTTCGACTACTCAGTCCGGCACCGGCACCGTGTAATTCAGACCCAGGCGCCCGCCATCAGCGTAAATCGTCTCTCCGGTGATATAGCTCGATTCGTCGCTGGCGAGAAACACGGCAACGGAAGCAATTTCCGACGGCTCACCGAGGCGGCCGAGGGGTGTGCGCGACAGTAGCTTTTTGCGCGCCGTCTCATCCACCATCAATTGCTTCACCATGTCGGTGGCAATGCTGCCGGGTCCGATTGCGTTGACGCGCACACCCTTGTCGGCCAGCGCCAGCGCCATGCTGGTGGTCATCGATTTAACGCCGCCTTTGCAAATCGCGTAGGTGAGAATATTCGGTAAGGTAATAACGGCCTGAATCGACGACATGTTGATGATCGAGCCGCCTCCTCCCTGGGCCACCATCTGCCGAGCCGCCGCTTGCCCTGTCAGAAAAAAACCTTTCAGATTGATCCGCAACACGCGGTCATAGTCCTCTTCCTCCAGATCCAGAATATCCGCGATGTGCAGGATCGCCGCATTGGAGATCATCACGTCGAGCCGTCCGAATTTATCGACGGTTTTTTCCACCAGGGAAACGACCTGGGCTTTGTCACCCACATCGCAGCCGATGAATATCGCATCGCCACCATCCGAGCGAATGGTGGCCGCAGCGGCTTCACCTTTCTCTTCATTGATATCGGCGAGCACAACGTGGGCGCCATCGTGGGCAAATCGTTGCCCGCAGGCCAAGCCGATCCCCTGGGCCCCGCCGGTGACTATGGTGACTTTATTCGACACAGACATGATCCGAACCTCCGAGAAAATCAGTTATCAGTCGCCGATGGCCCGCCGGCCTCGCGCACGAGGCTGGCGAGCGCCTGGGCGCCGTCGCGGAACACCGGCCAACCGTCACCGGGCAGCACCGCCTCGATACCTGGCATGGCGGCGAGGCGCCCGAGGGAGGCCAGCGCCGCCGCCTTATCCGAGAGTTTCCCCTCCGGCAGCATGCAGAGTTTACCGCCTTCATGGGCACGGATCAGATCGCCGGTGATCAGCGTGCTGCCTTCGAGCACCAGGGCGAGTTCTCCCGGCGTTTTCGAACCCTGCAGTGCTATGGCCGTGAGCCCCGGTACCACCTCGCCGCCATCGCCGAGCCAGTCGTCACAGTCCATCTGCTCTCGTTCCGCCACCGGACCCAGCAGCCGCGCGCCGGTGACATCGGCCAACCGCCGGGCGGCACGCATATGGTCCGAATTGGTGACGACGATGGTGCCCAGCAGGCCGAACGCCTGTAAATGGACCTGATCATGGGAGCTCAACGGCAATGGATCGATGGCGACGTTGCCACCTTCCCGCACCCACAGGACGCTGTGGAAATCGATATTGCGGCTCTCATCGAATTGAGACCAACCATAGAGATCCGGTCGGTGCAGTCGTTTCATGATTCCATCCTCATCGCTATCCGGCGCCGGCGCGGCTCAGTTAGAATGCGAGGGTTAGCTCGTACCTGAATGTGCGCATCCTTCGCATTTATGCACAGCCATTGAGACGAGTCCAGATTAATGGAAAACAGGAGGCTCCCTGTAACATGAAAACCATTGCCGATGTTTGCGTCGTGCCGATTGGTGTCGGTGTCTCTGTATCCGAATATGTGGTGGTCTGCGAAAAGACCTTCCATGAGGCGGGACTCAATCCACAGCTTCACGCTTATGGAACCAACGTCGAAGGAGAATGGAATGCGGTCATGGATGCTATAAAACAATGCCACGAACGCATCCACGCCATGGGTGCCCCGCGGGTCAGCACCTCGGTGCGTATCGGCACACGCACCGATCGGGAGCAAAGCATGCAGGATAAGATCGACAGCGTCACTTCGAAGATCGGCGACTGATCGCCCAGGAGATAACAAGCATGTTGCCCATTGCCGCCTATGCCGACCGTCTCTCCGTCCGCCCGGGAGAGACCATCGCTTTTCAGGTCGCCAACGCCACGGGAAAACCCGTCACGGCAAGAATGGTTCGCGTGATCTGCTCGGACGCAAACCCGACCGGCCCGGGAATTCAGGTGGAAGACATCGACGCACGGATTCACAAAGTGACCGAGCCGGGGCCATTAACGGTTCCTCAGGGATCCTATGCGGTGGTGGAAGGTGTGAATGCCTGGCTATCCGGGTCCAGTTTCACGGTGAGCTGCTTCGTGTACCCGACTCATCTCGGTGGCTGCCGACAGGCCCTGATGACCCGTTTGGACGACGCGCTCCAATGCGGTTTCGGTCTGATGATCGATGATGATGGGTGCTTACTGGGCTCGATGGGCAATGGCAGCGCCTTTGAAGAAGTGCGCCTCCAGCGGCCGATGAAGGAACGGCGCTGGCAGTTTGTCTGGCTGCGCTTCGACGCTGACATGCTCGAGCTGAAAATTGGTTGCTCCCTGCTGGATACGAACACCAAATCGACCGCGGGCTACACGCTCTCTGCCGGGATATCACCACTGACAGCGGCTCCGTTACTCATGGGTGCAGCCAATCAGCCGCATCCGAACGCGCATTTCAATGGCAAGCTGGAGCGCCCGATGCTCTATGACCGCGCACTGCCTGACGACGAAATCCAAGCAGCGCGGCGCGGCGCCAACACACCCGCCGCCATAGCCTGCTGGGATTTTTCCCAGGCAATATCCGGCAGCCACATCGTCGATGTGGGCCCGAACGGGGTGCACGGAAGGCTGGTTAATACACCGGCGCGGGGTATGACCGGCAGGCTCTGGACTGCCCGCGAAATGTGCTTTCGCCATGCGCCTGATGAATACGGCGCCATCCATTTTCACGAGGACGACCTCGACGACTGTAAATGGCCGACGGCGTTTACCTGGACGGTACCAGATGGCACGCGTTCGTCCGTGTACGCGCTGATATTGAGCGCCGGCGAAGCCGAGGAGAACGTGCCTTTTCATGTGGTGCCGCCGAAAAATCACCCCACGGCCCGCATCGCGGTGCTCGCCTCGACCTTCACCTATACCATTTACGGCAATCACGCCCGCCCCGAGTGGGATACCGATCCCGAGTGGCAGGCGGCCTGGCGGCGACAATCGCAGGACTGGGGCGGCTATCTCCACAACCCCGGGGATCATCACGAATACGGATTGTCGACCTACAACTATCATACCGATGGCAGCGGCATATCCATCGCCTCGTGGCGGCGTCCGATGTTGAACGTCCGCCTCGGTTATCTGACCTATCCCTACGAGGCCATCCGCGCTTCCGGCTTGCGTCATTTCCCGGCGGATTCACATTTGAATGCATGGTTGGAATCAAAGAGTTTCGACTACGACATCATCACCGATTGGGAGCTGCATCGAGAAGGCGTGGATCTATTGAAGCGATACCCAGTGGTACTAACCGGTTCGCATCCCGAGTACCACACCCGCGAGATGATCGACGCGCTGGAAGCCTACCGTGACGGCGGTGGCCGTTTCTGTTACCTGGGCGGTAACGGTTTTTACTGGAAGATTGCGCTTTCATCGGAACAGGACGGTGTCATCGAAATTCGCCGTGGCGAGGGCGGCATCCGTGCCTGGGCCGCGGAGCCGGGTGAATACTACAACCAGTTCGACGGTGAATACGGTGGCTTGTGGCGGCGCAATGGTCGGCCCCCGCAGCATCTGTGCGGCGTCGGTTTCACCGCCCAGGGCAACTTCCTGGGGTCCCACTATCGTAAGCATGCGGAGGCCGCCGACGCGCGGGTCGCCTGGATGTTCGAGGGTGTTGACGACGAGCTGTTCGGCGATCACGGACTATCAGCCCATGGCGCGGCGGGCTTTGAGCTGGATCGCGCCGACAAGCGCCTCGGCACCCCCGAACACGCCGTTGTGGTCGCCAGCTCGGAGGATCACCCGGTCGAAGCACCCTGGATACTGGTGCCCGAGGAAATGCTCACACACCTTGTCACCTGGTCGGGCGAGCCGGCAAAAGACCTGATCCGCGCTGACATGACCTTCTTCGAGTGCCCCAATGGCGGTGCGGTGTTCTCCACCGGCTCCATCACATTTTGCGGCAGCCTGGTGACGAACAATTTCGACAACGACGTGTCCAGGCTTTTTGAAAATGTGCTCACACGCTTCCTGGATCCCAAACCCTTCGAGATGCCGGATTAAATGCCCCGGGCAATGCTTCATCAAACAAAAAGAGCTTCCAATAGATGACAGAACTCGGGAATCTGGACCGTACCCTGCGGGGATTGTCCGGTGACGTGGCGAAAATGCAGCGGCCCGTTGACCGTGCCCACGCGGCGGCAGCTGCGACGAAATCCGTGCTTGCAAAACCCAAGCAGCTTTCGACGTCGATGAAATGGCTGGCATCCAAAGCCAGTACACTGCGTGATTCCGCCCTGTTCCTGATGCCCTTTCCGGTAATCGGCGCCCTCGCCGGCCGAATGGCGAGAATCCTGCGATCATTGAAATCCACCGCAAACAGAACAAAACGTGCCGCCGACAAGCTGGATCGAAAAATCGTGCCGGCGAAAAACGCGGTTGTAAAAGTGCAACCACCGATCATCAAGACAAAGAGTGCGCTGGATCGCGCCCAGGCCCTGCTGCAGGGCTGGCTGGCGATGACCGCGGAAATTGATCGGCGCTATGAAGGATCTCCACCGGAGCATGTGGAGACCGTGTGCGCGACAATTAACTGCGCGCTTGCTGCCGAGATCAAGGCCATCGCGGAAAAACGTGCGCCGCTCAAACAATCCCTCGATTCAACCAGTCAGGCATTTGAAGGTGTGATCAAAGCCAGCAAGGCGGTGACGGATGCCATCGAGGCAGCCGATGATTTGATGCGCAGTCTGCGCCCGCTGGAAGGACCGCTCAATGCGCTGAAAAAGGCCTTACGTCCTGTCAGATGGGCGTTGAATGCCGTCAGCTGGGTTACCGGTAAAGTTATCGACCCCGTTGTCAATGAGATCCTAAAAACCGTCGGATTGAACAAACTCGTTAATCAGCTCGAGCGCACGCTCAATCCACTGACTCGGACCGTGGCACCCGTGGAACGCGCAGTGACGGCAATGGCCAGCGCGGTCGCCAAAATTGGCAACACATCGACGCTCGTGACGTCGCTGAATGCTATACCGAAAATCGAAACCCGTATTGTGGCGGCGATGAGACCGTTGAGCCGCCTGCGGTTGCACTGAGGGCGCCCGCAGCGAGGGTCATTTTTGCCTGAAAGCAAGGCCGATATTTTCAGTCAGGGGCGAGAGCATGTAGCCGAGCGCCGTGCGGGTGCCGGTTTTCACCAACGCCTCCACGGGCATACCGGGTTGCAGGCGAAGATTACCCAGGCCATCGAGTTCCTCCTTACTCACTTCTATGCGCGCCAAGTAGTAAGGCGCCGCGCTTTGCTCATCGATGAGCCGGTCCGCTGACAGGCTGATGAGCGTACCAACGATGATGGGCGTAGAGCGCAACTTGAAGGCCGTCAGGCGCACCGTCGCCTGCTGACCCACTGCAACATCGTCGATGTCGATGGGGTCCACGTGGGCTTCTATGATCAGCCGGTCACCGACGGGCACCACCTGCAGGATCTCGCGACCGGGAGCGATGACGCCGCCGGTGGTGTGTGCCTGCAAGCCCATGACGATACCCTTGGCCGGTGCGCGAATCTCTGTACGGCTGAGCACGTCCCTGGCGGCGATCAGGCGTTCCTCGAGACCGAAGATGCGCTCCTGAACCTGGCGTAGTTCCGCCACGACCTCCTCGCGTGCTGTCTTGCGAAGCTGACCAATGCGCAGCCGTGCTTCCCCGATACCCTGCTCCGCACGCGCCACATCAGCCATGAAACGGCCCTTCTCGCCGCTCAGCTCGGCGAGCTTGCGCTCGTAGGCGAGCACCTCGTTGCGGGGCACGTTGCCCTGCTTGAGCAGCCTTCGCAGTCCTCGCAACTCGTCGTCGAGAATTGCCAGCTGCTGCTCGCGGGCCACTTGTTCAGATTTGAGACCGCCGATCTCGTCGCGAAATTGAGCAATGCTTTTCTCGAGTATGGCGACCTGGCCGTCGAGTGAACTTCGCCGAGCTGCGAACAAATGGCGCTGTCCCTGCACCGCCTTGCCAACTTTGGCGACTTGCGCGCGTTCCAGCAGTTCGCGGGGAAAGACGATGTCGTCCAGGTCATCGCGTTCGGCGATGAGGCGGGATTCTTCGGCCAGGGCGGCGTCGAGTTCACCACGCACAATACCGTGCACGGCTCTGGCATTGGTATCCTCGAGGCGAATGAGCACATCGTTTTTTTCAACCCTGTCACCATCACGCACGAGAATTTCTTTGACGAGTCCGCCTTCCAGATGCTGAACACTCTTGCGATCGGTCTCGACAACTACGACCCCCGGCGCAATGGCCGCGCTGTCGAGGGAAGCCAGCGCGGCCCAGGTGCCGAAACCACCGAAAGCAACAGCAATAATCATCATTCCCGTCACGATCCACGCGCGTGGATTCGACGGCGGCGGCGTTTCGCGATTTTTGGCGCGCCGCGCGGCCGTGGAAGGCAAATTGCTCCTCAAGCCGATCGCCTGCTGTCGGTGATGGATACGATGTGCCCGGTTGCCGGTGGCGGCGGCGGCGGCGGCAGCGTGAATCGGGCAATGACCTCATCACGGGAACCCAACATGTCAACGAACCCCTCGTTCAGGCACAGAATGTGGTCAACGCTGGCGAGAATATTCGGCCGGTGAGCGATGATGACAAGCGTCTTACCCGCCTGCTTGAGGTCGGCGATGGTGGCGAGCAGGGCGCGCTCCCCCGGCTGATCCAGGTTCGTATTGGGCTCATCGAGCACAATCAGCGATGGGTCGCCGTAAAGAGCGCGCGCGAGTCCGATGCGCTGGCGCTGACCGCCTGACAGGGTGTGACCGTAGGCGCCGATGAGCGTGTCGTAACCATTGGGCAGCCTTAAAATCAATTCGTGGGCCGCCGCCTTGCGGGCCGCCGCGACCACAGCCTCCGCATCCAGCTTGGCGAAGCGCGCGATGTTCTCGGCCACCGTGCCGTCGAATAACTTCACCTCCTGGGGTTGATAGCCGATGTGGTGCCCAAGGTCCGCGCGGCTCCATTCATAGACATCTGCCCCATCGAGGCGCACGGTGCCGCGGGTTGCCCGCCATACACCCACCAGAATCCGCGCCAAAGTCGATTTGCCGGCCGCGGTGGGGCCGATCACCCCAAGCGCCCCCCCGGGCGACAGTTGAAAGCTGACGCCCTTGAGAATGGGTGCTGTGGGATCACCACCTGG
>Ga0210064_1001083_pt1 | contig 12112 bp, 10 predicted proteins | sample Muzzi_CordC_D2_FD_185531 | JGI IMG/M metagenome (GOLD analysis project Ga0210064, IMG submission 185531) | Wetland microbial communities from San Francisco Bay, California, USA, that impact long-term carbon sequestration - Muzzi_CordC_D2 (SPAdes) | ecosystem: Environmental > Aquatic > Marine >...
GGTGGAAAGCCTGCAATCGGAAATTTCCGCCGCTGAACAGGACAGGCATCAGCTGCAGGAGTTACTGGGTTCTGCAGAGATGGACCGCGATACTCGCGCTGCCGGGCTCGAAGACGAGATTACCCGGCTGAGGCAGCAGCGGGATGCCCTGCAGACGGAGTTTGAAACGGTCAGGGAGCAAGCAGCCCGCTTCGAAGAGGATCACGCATCATTCGGTAATGAGCAGCGCCAGCTGCAGGAGAATTTACAGAGTGAACTGGCGCAAGCGCGGCTGCGAATCGAGTCGCTACACGCGGAAATGCTGCAGAAAGCGCAACAACATGGCGACTCCGATGCCAGCCTGCAGGAACAGCAGCGTACCGTCGAGACACTGAACAAGGAACTGTCTGTAGCCCGGAAGCAGCTCGCTGAGCTGCAAGCCGAACTCGCCGCAGAACGGAATCTGCGCCATGAGCTGGACGGAGGCGCAAAAGCCGAACTGGCGCAGCGGCTTGAGGAACTGGAGAGTTTGCGCGAAGAACTGTCCCTTGCCCGGCAGCACGGCAGCGAATTGGCCGACAGAATCGCCGGCGAGGAAGGCAAGTCCCGGAATTTCCAGCAGCAACTCGCAGAACTGGAGGCGGAACATGAAGAGGTGAAGGCCGAATTCAGCCGCCGGGCAGAAGAGCTTCAGCAGCAAGCTGATGCCTCACTTGCGGAAAAGCAGGCGCTGGCTGAGCAGCTCGACTCTTTGCAGCAGGATACGGAAACCCTGCGCGGCGAGAGTGAGCAGACGCTGTTGCAGCGCAAGGAGCAGTCTGACCTGATCGAGCAACTGACGGCCGACAGGCAGGCCGCCGATGAGGCGCTCGTTCGCTTGCAGGATGAATGGAATGCCGAGCGCGGCGCCCTGAATGATGAGATCGAGGCGGGCAGCAGGCGGTTTAACGACCTTCAGGCCCGACTCGAGCAGTCTGCCGGGGACGCCGACCGCGAGAAGCTGCAACTGCAGGAGGAATTGCAATCGCGTCTCGATGCCTATCGTGAACAACTGGAGCAGCAGGAGCATCTTCAGACAGAACTGCAGCAGGAACTGGCCCGTACAGCAGAATCCCGGCAGGCGCTGGAAGCCGAGCGTGACGAGCTGCAGACCCGGTTCGATGAACACGTGCAGGAGGGTCTGGCGCAGCAGCAGAAGATCGACGAACTGAATACCATGCTCGAATCGTCTAGAAACACGGTGGATGACCAGTTGCAGGCGCTCGGCGAACAACTTGAGAGCGAGCGCCAGCGGGCGGATGAGGCGGAATCGCGGTTCAGCGAGCAGATATCGCAGCTTGAATCGCTGCGCGCGGAACTGGCAGACCAGAAGGAAAAGGATACCGGGCTGGTTGTTGATATCGAAGTCCTTCAGAAGCAGGGTGAGGAACTGCGGGAGGAGTTGCATCAGGCAGAAGAGCGTTTCAGGGAACGTGATCTGGAGAGTCAGGAATCACTCAGGAAACTCTATGAAGATCTGACCAGAAAGAACGAAACCGAGAGGGAACTGCAGGGCCAGATCGAACGTCTGCGCAAGAAGCTGGATCAATCCGAGGAGTCGCTGCAGGCTGCACGCCATGATGAGCGCGAAAGCGTTGATAACATAAGGAATGAATTGAATGCCGAACGTCGGGCACGCGCCGAGGAGCGCGCCCAGATGGCGGCGCGGCAGCGTGAACTCAAGGAACAGCTGGTTTCCGTCGCCTCGCAACATGAGGAGGTGGTTGCTAACCGGGACGGGGTTCTCGCACAGGCCAGGGATGATGCACGGGAAGAGGAACGCACACGCCTCGGCCAGGTTATTGCCCTGCAGCAACAAACGGAGCAGCAACTCGCGGCATTACAGGATGAACTGCGCCTGGCGCATGAGGAAACAGCATCCGCCGTGCGCAAGGAACGGGCGAGTATCGAGGCGGATCTTGATCTGGCGAGACGGCAGAAGGCGGATGCCGATGCGGCGCTTGGCCAGGTCGAGACACAACTCAAACAACTGATGGAGGAACGCGATGCGGCTCTGGTCGAGCAACAGACAGTACATGACCAGATGAACAGCCTGCGCGCGGAGGTGGAAGTAGCGCGCGGTCTCATGAGTGCGGAACGACAGGGGCAGACGGGAGATCCTATACGGCTGATCTCCGAACTCAAGGAGACCCGCAGGAACATCGAAATCGCCGTGCGCCTGCGTACCGAAGCGGAGGCACAACGTGACCGGGCAGTGGCGGAGCTTGATGATCTGCGTCGCGGGCAGGGCAAGTCGGATTCGAATGAAACACGCTCACCTGCCGACAAGGGTGCTCCCGGGAAGGCGTCCTCCGGAGCTGGTCCTGTTGCCGTGCCGGAGAACAAGACGAGTCGCGCCCGGCCGGGCAAGTCCGTTTTGATCGTACTTGGCATGGGCGTTCTTGCGGCGTTCGCTTTCTGGTTCATGCCTCGGGTGGAAATTCCGCAACTGGTTGTACCTGACGTACCCGTCGCTGGCTCCTCCGCGCCTGCGGATGCCCCGATGAACATCCCGGCAGAGCGGCCGGTGGTGATCAGGAACAATCCGGCCCCCGGGGTTGACTCACCCGATTCGGCCTCGCCTGTTGTCGCCGTTCAGCCGTCGCAGCAGGCGCCGGCTGCCGCTCAGGATCCTGCGGCTGAAAAGCCGGAGACCCCCGCACCTGCGGCCGTCCGCTCCTTCCGGGATGCACTGCCCGGCGGGGGGCATGGCCCACTGATGGTGGAATTGCCTGCCGCCGGTTATCTGATGGGCAGCGCCGGCAATTCGCTGAACTTTGATGAGCGACCGCAGCATCCTGTCAATCTATCCGCTTATGCGATCGGCAAATATGAAGTCAGTTTTGCCGAGTATGACCGCTTCGCGAAGGCGACGGGCCGTCGCCTGCCGTCTGATGAGGGTTGGGGGCGTGATGATCGCCCGGTCATCAATGTGTCCTGGAAGGACGCAGAAGCCTATGCGCGCTGGTTGTCGGAGCAGACCGGCCATCGGTACCGGTTACCGTCGGAATCGGAGTGGGAGTTCGCCGCCAGGGGAAATACGACGAATGCATTCTGGTGGGATGGCGTCATAAGCACGAATCCCGCCAACTGCTTTGATTGCGGCAGCCGCTGGGACGGCACCCGCACGGCACCCGTTGGCAGCTTTCAGGGCAACAGCTTCGGTCTTCACGATACGGCCGGTAATGTGCAGGAGTGGACCGGGGATTGCTACCAGCCGAATTACCAGAACGCACCGTCCGATGGCAGCACCTGGCTATCGCCGGGGTGTACGCAGCGGGCGGTGCGCGGCGGATCCTATAACAGCCCGCTCGACAGTGTGCGCAGTGCGAAACGCGGTGAGTATGATCAGGGTACGCGCCTCGATAATCTCGGTTTTCGTGTGGTCCGTGTCGACTAGCGGGGCTTTACGCGCCCTGCATGTGGCCTGACGCGGACTGGCCTGGCAGAGCGCGGGGTTGACATCATATCGCCACCCCGTAGTCTGCAGGCATGGCAAGAATCCTCGGCACAGGCAATGCCACTCTGGATATCGTGCTCACCGTGGATGGCTATCCACAGGAGAACGATGAGATCCGCTGTACCGACAGATCCGTCCGGCGCGGTGGCAATACCGCCAATACCCTGATCGTCCTCAGTCAGCTCGGACACGCCTGCAGCTGGGCGGGTACGCTGGTCGATAGTGCAGAGGGAAAATTCATTCGGGAGGATCTGGAAACTCGTGGGGTCGATACCGCTGCGAGCCGGCTTGCCGGGTCCGGCAGTGTTCCGGTCTCAACCATCCTGCTGAATGCCGGGACGGGATCACGCACCATCATTCATTTCCGCGACCTGCCGGAATATTCGCTTTCCGATTTCAGCTCGCTTGATCTGCAAACATTCGACTGGCTGCATTTCGAGGGGCGTAACGTGGAATCGCTGAAGGCCATGCTGCACTGGTCCCGCGAGCGGTTTCCGTCCATTCCGTGTTCGCTCGAGATCGAGAAACCACGCGCCGGCATCGAAGATCTGTTCGGGCTGGCGCATGTTCTGCTGTTTTCCCAGACCTATGCCGCAAGCCGGGGGTGCGCGGATCCAGCCGCTTTATTGCAGTCAGTTCACCGGGAATTCCCCGACGCAGACCTCTTTTGTCCCTGGGGTGCGGAGGGGGCTGTCAGTCTGGACAGGGAAGGGCGGTTTGTGCGCGAGGCGGCCCATGCGCCGCGCAGGGTCGTCGATACCCTGGGCGCCGGCGATACCTTCAATGCCGGCGTCATCGACGGTTATCTTGCGCGGCGGGATGCCGTCACGATACTGCGCCAGGCATGTGTGCTGGCGGGTAGGAAATGCGGCCAGACCGGGTTTGACGGACTGGCCGGCGGCGCTTTCAGGAAATCATGACATCCCGTTCTTCCCCGCGCGGCCGACTCTGCCGCCTCGATGATCTGGAGGACCCCGGTAGCCGGGGATTCCCAGTGCTCTTTGCCGGAGAGATGTCGGACATCCTCGTGATTCGCCGGGGGAAGAATGTCTACGGTTACCTCAATACCTGTCCGCATACCGGCGGACCGCTGGATTGGGTGCCTGACCAGTTTCTCGACCTGACTCGTGAATATATCCAGTGCGCTACCCATGGCGCATTGTTCCGCATCGCGGACGGCGTATGCGTGTACGGGCCGTGTGCCGGTGATCGTCTGACGCCGGTGCCAACGGCAGTAGAGGCCGGCGAAGTGGTTCTGTTTGTTACGGATGCTGTTACAGGATTGGCGCGGGACTGATCAGGGATTGCATGCGTAGGTGAAACGACAGGAAGCTTCAGCGACAGGCGTCTTCAATGGCGCCGATCGCTGTCGCCCGGGGAGTATCAACCTTTCCTTAACAAGGCGTGTACCAGATGAATTGAGAAGTCCGCCGACGGCTTGTCTGTTCGGTCGGAAGTCAGTTCCCGTACGGCCAGTTCGGGAATGGGTTCATCAGGTACGGTGGCGATGTTGTTTTCTGCCGGTAGTGGCTCGGTCCAGCCGCTTGCCATGTCATAAATGATATTCATGATATGCCTCCAGTCGTAGCGAAATTTCCTGTCGCGTACAGAAAGGGTAACGGCAAGCGCTTGCCAGGGTTGAGGTCGCGGGGAGGTCGGCGCTGACACGCGCCCGGAAAACCATCCTGGCGTCTGAAACGATGAGCTCTAGTCGATTTCGTCAAGCGGATTGGTGTGATCCTTGCGGGAATTCAGTTCCAGATCCACGCCGTAATCTTCACGCTCGATATCCAGAGAACCCGACCAGTCTTCGGGCGGTTCAATGGGTTCGATCTCCATTTCATGCCAGGAGTCGGAATCGATCTCCTCAACGGCGCCGTCGAAATACTGGATTTCCAGCGTGGCCTCATCTTCATCGATGGCAACAACTTCAAAGTTCTCACCACTGATATCCTGATACCAGTCGCCAATTCGTGGTTGAAATTCGTTTGCCATAGGATGAATCCCCCTTGTGGTCCTGTCTGCGGATCAGGCTGGCAATAGTAGCCCTGCGATGCTGTCATTCCTGGACGGTCAAGCCTATTTATAGAACCAGTTTGCACCGATGGCAAGATGAAAAAGAGGCGGTACCCTTAATGGTGATTTGCCGGCACTGGAAATACGCGTATCAGCGGCGCCGTGCTGCAGGTTTTATTCCCTGAACATATCAGTGCGCTACCTGGTTCCGCGTAACCGGCATGTATGTGTGCGACAGAGGCGTTCGGTGAGTCTGGAGCGATTCCGGATAGAACATTAGAATCAATGTCTTGACATGGCTGTTTCAATCGGGATTCCGGATCTGGTCAGATTGCGGCCATTCATGCGGAGCGGATGCAATGGTGGAATAAAGCTGAAAATCACTTCCCGTTAGGGTAAAGTTTGCGTTTGTTTTTAATCTACGATCATCTGGAATACTGAACGAGGACAACAACATGGCCGATTACAAGATCGCACCTTCCATCCTGTCGGCGGATTTTGCCCGCCTCGGGGAGGAAGTCACCAATGTATTGAGTGCCGGCGCCGACATCGTGCACTTCGATGTCATGGACAATCACTACGTCCCCAATCTTACGATCGGTCCGCTGATCTGCGAGGCATTGCGCAAGCATGGCGTTACCGCCGACATCGATGTCCATCTGATGGTCAAGCCCGTAGATCGTATCATTCCGGATTTTGCCAAGGCCGGTGCGACCTATATCACTTTCCATCCGGAGGCGAGTGAACATATTGATCGTTCACTGCAGCTGATCCGTGATAATGGCTGCAAATCGGGCCTGGTGTTCAACCCGGCCACGCCACTGGATTACCTGAAATACGTCATCGACAAGATCGATATGATCCTGCTGATGTCGGTAAACCCGGGATTTGGCGGTCAGAGTTTTATCCGTGAAGCGCTCGGCAAGCTGCGTGAAGCGCGCCGGATCATCGATGAGAGTGGACATCCCATCCGTCTCGAAATCGACGGCGGTGTGAAGGTTGACAATATCGGCGAGATCGCGGCTGCCGGTGCGGATACCTTCGTGGCGGGTTCCGCTATTTTTGGCGCCAGGGATTACCAGGCGACGATCGCCGCCATGCGCGCCGAGATCGCCAAAGCCGTCGGCTGAGCCGGTGGTTCGGGTAAGGATGAACTAACTATGAGCATCAGAAACCCGGCGATGATCCTGATCGATGTGGACGGGACACTGGTCGACAGCGTCCCGGATCTGGCCTACTGTGTTGACGCCATGATGGAACAGCTCGGGCGATCTCCCTGCGGTGAGATGCGGGTCAGGAACTGGGTCGGTAACGGCGTGGAACGCCTGGTGAAACGCGCCCTGGTTGGGGCTCTCGACGGGGAACCACCGGAGGCGGATTTTGCCCGTGCCTACCCCGTGTTTCTCGATCTTTATGCAAGGAATACTTCAATTCGCTCCTGCCTCTATCCCGGTGTGCGCGAAGGGCTGGATATGCTCAAGGCCGCCGGTTATCCCCTGGGCTGTGTGACCAACAAGGCGGCGCAGTTCACCGAACCCCTGCTCAGGGACCTGGGAGTGCTCGATGATTTTTCCATTGTTATCAGCGGTGACACTCTGCCCAGCAAGAAACCCGATCCCGAACCGCTACTGCATGCCGCCGGCTTTTTTGGCGTCGACCCGCAGTCTTCACTGATGATCGGTGACTCGGTCAGCGATGTACGTGCAGCGCGTGCCGCGGGGTTCCAGATTGTGTGTATGAGTTACGGCTACAATCACGGCATGGATATCCGTGACGCACAACCCGATGCCGTGATCGATAACCTCACCGGGATCATTCCCCTGCTGGACAAGGCGGCCTGAATGTTCATACGGTTCACCGGGAAGCAGTACCGGGTACAGCATTTTCGCAACAGCCGATGGCGCGAGTCCGCGTACTGATGCATAGATGTCCTGTACTCACCGGTATACTCGAAGGTAATCGTAATGACTCCAGAGCAGTTTCAGATCCTGGCCGACCAGGGCTATAACCGTATTCCCGTATCCCGCGAAGTGCTCGCGGATCTGGATACGCCCCTCAGTACCTATCTCAAGCTGGCCAACGGGCCCTATTCCTATCTGCTGGAATCGGTTCATGGCGGCGAGAAGTGGGGGCGTTATTCCATCATTGGCCTGCCGTGTTCGACGGTGCTGCGGATCAGCGGTAATGACCTCACTGTGCTGAGGCAGGGTGAGGTCGACGAGTCACTGACCAGTGAGGATCCGCTCGCCTGGATAGAGGCATTTCAGGGACGTTACCGTGCGCCGGATTTGCCCGGTCTGCCGCGGTTCACCGGTGGTCTGGTTGGTTATTTCGGTTATGATACCGTGCGTTATATCGAGCCGCGCCTTTCCGGCCTGGATCGCTCCGACCTGATCGGCTGCCCGGACATTCTGCTGATGGTGTCCGAGGAGGTGCTGGTGTTCGACAATCTTGCCGGCACGCTGCTCCTGATTGTCCATGTCGACCCGGCGCAGGAGGATGCCTTGCAACATGGCCAGAGGCGGCTGGATGAACTGGCAGGCAAGTTGCGTACGGCAGTGTTCGAATACGGCAAGGAGGCTGTCACGCCGCGCCGGGCGGTGCAGGAAGCCGATTTCATATCAGGGTTCACGCAGGACGGTTTCGAGGCGGCGGTCGATCGCATCAAGGACTACATTCTGGAGGGCGACGCCATGCAGGTCGTGCTGTCGCAGCGCATGTCGATTCCCTACCGGGCGGCGCCGCTGGATCTGTACCGCGCGCTGCGCAGTCTGAACCCCTCACCCTATATGTTTTATCTGGATCTGGGTGATTTCCATGTCGTAGGCTCGTCACCCGAAATCCTCGTGCGCCTCGAGGATGGCATGGTCACGCTCCGGCCGATCGCCGGCACCCGCCCCCGCGGTAAGGATGAGGCAGATGACCTGCGGCTGGAAGCCGAACTGCTGGCGGACCCCAAGGAGCTCGCAGAACACCTGATGCTGATTGATCTCGGTCGTAATGACGCCGGCCGTGTGTGTGAAATCGGCAGTGTTAGGCTGACGGATAAAATGGTGATCGAGCGTTATTCCCATGTTATGCATATCGTGTCCAATGTGACCGGCCATATCCGCCCCGGTATGAGCACTATCGATGTGTTGCGGGCGACCTTCCCGGCCGGCACGGTCAGCGGGGCGCCAAAAATCCGCGCCATGGAAATTATCGACGAGCTGGAGCCGGTAAAGCGCGGTATCTACGCCGGCGCTGTCGGTTACCTGTCATGGTCGGGTAATATGGATACCGCCATCGCGATTCGTACGGCCGTCATCAAGGATGGCACCCTGCATATCCAGGCCGGCGCCGGGATCGTGGCGGATTCGGTGCCGACCAATGAGTGGCATGAGACGCTCAACAAGGGCAGGGCCATCTTTCGCGCGGTTGCGATGGCCTGCCATGGACTGGAATCCGCACGGGCACGGTCCTAGGCAACGTCCACCCGTAAAGAATTCATGCACCGTCAAGAAGTGTACGACTGCATGGAGAAGATGAGACCGGCTACCGGTCGAGAGAACGGCCTGCCCGGATGGATAGCACTATGCTGCTGATGATCGATAATTACGATTCCTTCACCTATAACCTCGTCCAGTATCTGGGCGAGCTGGGCGCCGATGTGCACGTGTATCGCAATGACAAGATCACCTTGCAGGAAATCGAGTCCCTGCAGCCTGAAAAAATCGTTATCTCCCCCGGACCGTGTACGCCGGCCGAGGCAGGCGTCTCCGTCGAGACCATCAGGCAGTTCGCCAGCCGCATCCCCATACTCGGGGTGTGCCTGGGGCATCAAAGTATCGGTCAGGCTTTTGGGGGCCGGATTGTCCATGCGCGTAAAATCATGCATGGCAAGACATCATGGATCCACCATGGCGGCGCAGGGGTGTTTCAGGGGCTGCCGAATCCCTTCGAGGCGACCCGTTATCACTCACTGGTGATCGAGGCCGAAACCCTGCCGCCCTGCCTGGAAGTTACCGCCTGGACGAGCGATGATCGCGGCGGCGTCGACGAGATCATGGGGGTTCGTCACAAGGAGCTGGCGGTTGAAGGGGTGCAGTTTCATCCGGAATCCATATTGACCGGCTGCGGTCACGATCTGCTGCGCAATTTCCTGGATAACTCGAAGTGAGGATCTGATGGACATGCAGTCAGCCATTCGTGCCGTTACCGAGCGTGTTAACCTAGACGGGGATGAGATGCGGTCGGTGATGCACCTCATTATGACCGGACAGGCGACACCGGCGCAGGTCGGTGGATTTCTGGTCGGACTGCGCATGAAGGGCGAAACGGTGGACGAGATCGCGGCCGCGGCAAGCGTCATGCGGGAACTCGCAACCCATGTCGAGGTGGCCGGACCGCACCTTGTGGATACCTGCGGCACCGGCGGTGATGGCGCCAGCACCTTCAATATTTCCACCGCCAGTGCGCTGGTTACCGCGGCGGCGGGTGGCCGGGTAGCCAAGCATGGCAATCGTTCTGTATCCAGCAAATCCGGCAGTGCGGATGTGCTTGAGGCAGCCGGTGTTCGGCTGGATCTGACGCCGTCACAGGTGGCTGCCTGTATTGACCGTGTGGGGGTGGGATTTCTGTTCGCCCCACGGCATCACGGCGCCATGAAACACGCCATCGGGCCGCGACGGGAAATGGGTATACGTACGATATTCAACCTGCTGGGACCGTTGACCAACCCGGCCGGCGCACCGAATCAGGTGCTCGGCGTTTTCAGCAGCCAGTGGCTCGAACCGCTGGCGCAGGTTCTCAAACAGCTGGGGAGCGAGCATGTGCTCGTCGTGCATGCCGAAGACGGCCTTGATGAAATCAGCATCGGTGCGCCAACCCGGGTGGCGGAGCTGAAAAACGGCAGTATTTCGATTCACACCATTGTGCCGGAAGATTTTGGAGTGCAACGCGCCCCGCTGTCCGCGCTGGCGGTTCAAGATGCCGCACAGAGTCTGGCCACGATCCGGCGGGTGCTGGAGAACGAGCCCGGACCGGCGCGTGATATCGTGATGCTCAATGCCGGCGCCGCTATCTATGCGGGCGGACTGGTGGCATCCCTGATGGATGGCGTGGCCCGGGCGGGTGAAGTGTTGGCTAACGGCAAGGCAGGAGAGGCCCTGGATGAATTGATCCGGGTATCGAATGCCGTCTGAGAGAGGTATGGCAGAGACACCTGACATTCTGAAAAGGATTCTGGCGCGCAAGGTCGAGGAGATCGACGAGCGGAACCGCGCGCTGGATCTTCGGAAGCTGAGCCAGCGTGTCGAGGATGCTGATTCGCCGAGGGGTTTCCTGGCCAGCCTGTACCGCAAGATCGATGCGGATTTCCCCGCCGTTATTGCCGAGGTAAAGAAGGCCTCTCCCAGTCGAGGTGTCCTGCGCAAGAATTTCGATCCGGCACAGATCGCCGCCAGTTACGAGCGTGGTGGCGCCGCCTGCCTTTCCGTGCTGACCGATGTTGATTTCTTCAAGGGCGCCGACAGCTACCTGCAGTCGGCGCGGTCAGCCTGTACGCTCCCGGTACTGCGCAAGGACTTCATCATCGATCCGTACCAGATCTATGAAGCCCGGGTGCTGGGTGCTGATTGCGTTCTGCTAATCGTCGCGGCGCTTGGCGATGTCATGCTGCGAGAGCTTTTGCAACTGACCGCCAATCTGGATATGGATGCATTGGTCGAGGTGCATGACAGGGAGGAGCTTGAACGGACGCTGCTCATGCCGGCGCCGCTGATCGGCATCAATAACCGCGATCTGCGTTCCTTCGAGACCAGCCTGGAGGTTACCCTGGACATGCTCGATCTGATTCCTGATGATCGGCTGGTGGTTACCGAAAGCGGAATACATACCCGTACTGACGTGGCATTGATGCGATCGCGAGGCGTCAACGCATTCCTCGTCGGCGAGGCGTTTATGAGGGCTCCCGAGCCGGGCGACAAGCTGATGGAGTTGTTCAGCTGATTGTGAATCAGCGCGTTCCGAACACCACGATGGTCTTTCCCTTGACGCTGATGTGGCCCTGTTCGGCCAGCGATTTCAGCACCCGGCCGGCCATCTCGCGTGAACAGCCGACGATGCGGCCGATTTCCTGGCGGGTGACGCGGATCTGCATGCCGTCCGGATGTGTCATGGCGTCCGGTTCCTTGCAGAGTTCGAGCAGTGTGTGCGCAACCCGTCCGGTGACATCCAGGAAGGCAAGGTTGCTGACCATGCGGCTGGTTTTGCGCAGGCGTGTGGCAAGCTGCGCCGTCAGTTCCAGCAGAATATCCGGGTCTTCCTTGGCCAATGCCCGAAAACGGGTATAGCTGATCTCGGCGACCTCGGTATCGCTGCGGGTGCGAACCCATGCGCTGCGATTGGGGTGTTCTCCAAACAACCCCATTTCACCAAAAAAGCCTCCCGAGTTGATATAGGCCAGCACGATTTCGTGACCTTCCTCGTCCTCGATCAGAACGGTGACCGAACCCTTGATGATGTAATACAGCACATCCGGGGAGTCTCCGGCATAGATGATGACGCTTTTGGGCGGATACTTGCGGCGGTGACAATGTTCCAGGAACCGCTGGACGCAGGGATTCGGGCCCGCCGGGA